>Ga0315322_10000691_pt1 | contig 25315 bp, 17 predicted proteins | sample M110021515metaG_FD_203461 | JGI IMG/M metagenome (GOLD analysis project Ga0315322, IMG submission 203461) | Ammonia-oxidizing marine archaeal communities from Monterey Bay, California, United States - M1 100m 21515 | ecosystem: Environmental > Aquatic > Marine > Intertidal zone | place: USA...
TCGCCGCTTCCACGCCGACCCTGAAGCTAGCTTCGGTCAGCGCACTCCACTCGCCTCCCTCCAACACCCTCGCTTTGATCGTCGTCGTCTCGCTGACTACTAACCCGTTCGAATACTCGACCGCTAAGCCGGATACTCCACCCGCTGGCTCTGCGCTTCTACCCGACAGCTTTGGCGACAACAACAAGTCGTTGCTGTTCACCTGGTTCATCCCGTGGATCGCTAACACGTTCATTCCCACCCGCAATGCCCCCAGATGCCCGCTGATATCGAACTCCTCAAACACCATCGCCCGCGAGTCGCTGTTCGACGTGGTCGCCGCGGACTGCCACGTTCTCTCAGCTGGCACGTTCTTAGCTATTACTTCAACCCCGTTCAGGTAGGCTACGAAGCCGTCGTCGTATTTCATGCTTAAAAAGAGCATCGGTAGCCTGTCGATAGCAGCTTGGTCCGCGACTGCGAAAGGAACTCTAACAAACACCGAATCGTTTCCCCGATACATTTCCTCAACCTCTAGACCAAGGTGGCTTTCATACCCGCTAGCTGCTTCGAAACCAACCCCTGTCACCCCAGGTTTCCACCCATTATCGTCGAACTCTGGCTTCAACCAGGAATCACCTAACTTCTCACCACCATTCTCCAACGACGGCACCAACGCCCGTGCCGTCGCATCATCATCAATCAACGCGGAACCTTCCGCCACCGGCCTCTGCCTCGGGTCACTCCCGTCGGTCGTATAGTAGATCATCCCGTTCGGAGCCTCCATCGTCACCGCCACTGGGCCCAAAAAATCGCCACCGTGAACATTCAGCTCTGGCGCCACCACTTCCGGATACAGCTCCGCCGAACGTAGTTGACTCAACAGGATATCCGTCCGCCGCGGGAAATAGTTCCGCAGCTTGTCGTCCACCGTCGGCAGCCAGGTATCAAGGGTGTTCAGCGGCCGGCTCACACGCTCGTCTCCCCATCGTGCCGACTCAGCATTCATTGGCCCCTGGAGCCGCTCAACGAGCCCCTCGAATCGCGCCGCCGCTGCACCGGGGGTCAACGCCCCACCGTTGAAACAGTGCTGGTGCACCTGGTCTGCGAACCGCAACCGGAACTCCGCGTTCCTCCGCAGCCGGCTGAAGAGGATCCCCGGCGAGTTGTCCGTGTTCACCCCCACACGATTGACGTTCACCGCGAAAATATAATTTTCCGGATCCCAGTTAAAAAACTGGAACGGACCATCTGTCGGTGCGTGTCGGATCGCGTACCAATTATTGTGCGGCCAATCACTGTTACCTCCCCATAGGTTCATCAAAATATAATCAATGAACGGTTCGAGTTCGATCTGCCGCAAAATCTCCGCGTAAACTTCCGGCTGCTCCGTCGTTCCCTTGACGGTTACCATCAAATCCTTCCAAGCGTCCAAGCTCCCGTTCGTCAGTTCTGGCAAACTCCCGTTTGGCCGCCCTCGCGGCCGCTGCTTTAGCACGTCGTAATCCTTTTCACGCCCCCCGAAATGCAGCTTCGCAAACGATTCGTCAGGTCGCTCGTGGATATTGTAGATCCCCCAGTACTGCCCATTCAGATACAGGTGCACCCAGTCCCTCAGAATCTCCTGCCCCCCCATCTCTAAATGCGTCTCGTGCCCAAAATCAGTGCGGAACTGCAACGCGTTCAACCAGCCGATCCCAGCCCCGTTCCCCGCCGTGTGCACCGTGAACGAATCAAAATAGCTACCCCGCAAAACGATCGTATCGAACTCCCCCGGATTCGCATCCCCGAATAACGGATACCTCAACTTTCCATCTCCATATTCGTTCCGGAATACCAGCCGCATCGATTTCTTCCCAATGTTCCGGAACCGGCTCCCGGCCCCCTGCATCCGGATTCCACCGTCCTGCTGGTGGTTGTCTCCCGGGTTCTCCGGAACCAAAACCTCCACCGAACATGCCCGCTCCCAAGCTTCCCCCTGGCGCGTCGGGTTCGCGTAGATCCCATCCCGCTCCCAGAGATCCCCCACCGGTAAAACTACCGACAACGTCCGTAGCGCCTTTAAGTCATCCTCTAACTCCGAAAACCTTGGGTCACCTACAATCTCTGGATCTATCTCGTAGTCCCAGTCCGAGGTCGACGGCCGGGGCGGATCTGGCAACCCGTCTCCGTCCTGTAGCAAAACATCAGCAGGAAAAACATAGGTCTGCGTGTCCACATTCGACGCCACCATCTCGTCCGCCACCGCCACCGCCCGCAAGATTGTTGTCGACGTTACCGGAACCGGCTCAGCATAAAGCGCCCCATTGGCCTCGGTCGGCACCGAACCATCAGTCGTGTAATAAATCCGCGCCCCCTCCGTTGCCGTCGAGATCACTACATCGATCGCCTCGTCGAAAAACCCACGGTCAATATCGAACGCTGTGTCGCCGACAAACCCCAGCACCCCGACCCCCTCGGCTGACAACCCCGGGCTCGGGTTGAGAAAGAATCGCCACTCACCACCCGCCGCTCGCCCATAGGAAACCTCCACCCGCTGCTTAGGATAGTCCCGCACCGCGTCGACGATCGTCTCCCCATCCGGCGCCACCAAAAACAAACTTCCACCTGCCTTCGACAACCGGAAACGGGTGTGCAGCTCGCTCCCACCCAACGCCCGGTCTTTCCCCGAAGCCATCACTAACAAAAAATCACCCCCGCCCAACTCCACCCCGTCGGGGATCCTCCAACGCTGAAGGTTGTCAGCGTCATCAGATAAAAAATACCCTCCGATCGCCTGCGCCTCAATCTCCGTATTCTCGATCTCGATCCAGTCCGCATAGTCCCCATCCTCGTCGACCAGCCCGCTCCCGTTACTCGCCACAAACTCTGATATCCTCAAGCCCGCCCATAATTCACTGGCCGGCGCGGCGATGAAAACAACAAAGATAAGCTGGCGGATAATAGTCAAAGCATCAGACCTCGGCGGCGGAGAGCAAGCTACCATCGGTCCCGAGAAATTGCCAGCCACCTTTGTGATTGAAAGCAACCCCAACCGGTTCATAAAACCAACCACCTGACAGAGCTTTCACGTTCAGCACCACCCCGCTTAAATCATGGAAAATTCAGGGTGCCCCTTAGGCCTTATCGCCGCTCCACACATCCGGTTTGCTGCCCAAACCGGTTTACCAGCGTTGCACTACAGGCTCGAGCCCAACAGAATGTAAAAAGAAAGAAAACCAAAAACGAATTCCATGAAAACTAATATCCGCCTCCTCGTCGCCACTGGCCTATCCGTCTCTGCGCTGTCTGCCCAAGCAGCCCTCACCACGCTCGACTCCAGTGGTTTCGCCAGCCAATACAACGGCGATGACATCTTTGATGGAACTAATGCCGCCAATGGCTGGGTCGCGGCAGGGGGAGCTACCGATGACAACTTGGCACTCAACGGGAGCAACGTCATCTCAACCCTCACAGCAACCAACGGTTGGCTCCAGCATGACAATGGCTCGACCCCGTGGGAAAATGGCAGCGGCAGCTGGACCGTCGAAGTCCGTGCTAACATCAGCGCCAGCGCTGGATCAGGCGGCTTCGTCATCTGGGGTGCTCTTAACGGCGAGCGTGATATCATGACGATCCGCGAAAATCAGGTCACCAACCTTGCTGGCACTGTCTACAGCACCGAAACGAACGCTGGCGGGTTCCACGACTTCCGCCTCACTTACGACGCCGCTGATGACGCCTACCACTATTTTCGAGACGGTCTTCAGATCACTCCAGATGGTGGAATCGGCCAGCAGGGTGGGACAGGCAGTACCCGCCTGATCGTTGGTGACTGCTGCACCAATGTTGGTGGCTCGACCCTAGGCGGACCGGGCAGCTCGGTCGAATTCGAATATATCCGCTATGACAACTCTGGTGCTTTCTCCCCGGCTGGGGTTCCAGAACCATCGACTGCCTTGTTGGGTCTTGCAGGTTTCGCCTTCTTTCTTAGACGGCGCCGCTAGATTGCTGCCCAAATAATTCAAACCGGGAGGGAGAGGGTCAACCTCTCTCTCTTTTTTTGTTCTAACGTAGGTTGGCCAGGACCTCCATGTAAGGCTAGGGTAATCCGTGCCCTCACTCTAGCGGTTATCCGTCAAAATCTTTCGAACAGACAGTGCAGTTCTATCTTCCTTCAGCTTGCCACTTTTTCATTAAGGCGATGTTCGCCCTAAGCTTTCCGGCATGCACTGGATCTTTTTTCCGGAGGCCTGTGTTCAATGATGCTGCCATATCGCTGTCAAACATTGCTTCTGATTCTGGGAATCGCCCTTGATCATTGGATTCCTCTACCCACTTCACCAATAGTTCACGGAACGCAGCTAAGCGATTTTTTTGGGCGGGGTCAGCAGCTAGATTATGGATTTCCCATGGGTCTTTAGTGAGGTCGTAGAGTTCTTCCTCCGGGCGGGTTTCAGCAAGGTGGAGAGACTGCGCTTCGTCGAGCTTTCCGGCTGCGAACAATTCGCGTAATACTGGCATAAAGGGCTTCTTGCCCTTATAAGCGCTGGGTTGGAGGTAGGGGCGGTTTGGGTAAAAGTTGCGGATGTATTTGAAATCACCCTGACGGATCCCGCGGATACGGTCGACAGTTTCATCGCAGCGATCGCGAGCGGAGACGACGTATTCGCGTGGCTTTGCTCTTTCCCCAAAAAGAGGCCGGCCTTGCATGTGGGTGGGGATTTTGATGCCAGCGAGTTGCAACGAAGTTGCTGACAGATCGATGTGCGCGATGAGGTCATTGCGCTGTTCCGGTTTGAAGCGTTCTGGAGCCCAGACGATGAATGGGATCAGGACTCCTTCCTCATAGAGAAACTGCTTACCTCGGGCGTGGCTAATACCGTGATCGGTTAGAAAGAAGATAATGGTGTTGTCGAGAACGTTCTCCTTCTTGAGCTGAGCGAGAATACGGCCGACTTCGATATCGGTGTACTGCACGGCGTTGAGATAATCCGCCCAATCCTCGCGCAGGACAGGGTGGTCGGGATAGTAGGGCGGGAGTTTGACTTGATTAGGGGTGACAAGCTGAATGACAGCCGCTTCTGCTTCATTGTTCCACTTGCTAACGTTCCGCAGCTTTCCTCCACGGAGTTGATATTGCGCGAAGAAGGGCTTTCCTTTGGGACGCTTCGTCCAATCGGCGCCGTCGTAGAGCTTTGGTCGTTGGTAGACGAAGTTATAATCCTCCTTGCCAGGTTTAATCCCGCTGGGGTCGGAGTTGGTCGTGTAGTATCCGGCGTCACGAAACAGCTCGGGAATCGTTTTAATTCCCTTGGGTAAATTTAATTTAAGCTTTCCGCGTGAACTGCGGTGGTGGTGCGCACCAATTGCAGTCTGATACATCCCAGTGATCATCGCGGAGCGAAACGCAGAACAAACTGGGGCCGTCGCATAGGCCTTAGTGAAAGTGATCCCCTCCCGTGCGAGGCGATCAACGTTAGGGGTGTGAACTCGCTTCTCGCCCTGATAGGAAAAATGACAGGACATATCGTCCACCACGATCCAAACGATATTCGGAGCAGGAGATAAGGTATCCGTGGCGTTGGATACCCCTACGCTGATCAGAAAAGTGAGAAGAACTGGAATGAACCGCCGCATCACGACTTTTAGAGAGAGAGTCTAGTTGGATCAACTACAGAGTAAAAAAGTTGGCAATTCTTCTGACGGAAATGTGAGCGCGATTAGACAATCCCTCGGTGAGACTCACTCGATTGAAATTTCAGAAACTCCGTAAAATGAATGGGTGAAAAACACCTTATAGGGACTTCAAATACGCGAGTAAGTCCGCAAGATCCTGTGCCGTCATGCCCAGTTGATCTGCGCTCAGCATCAAGCTATGGCCGAGGTTTTTCTGACTCTTAATCTTCCCTTTGGGAATTGTCTGTTGCAGGCCCCCAACTGATTGCATGATCACCGGATTGCCGCTGGTGAGGGCGATGCCGTGAACCGTTTTGCCATCCTTCGTGATGATCTCTTTTCCAGCAAAACCATGGGAGATGTCTGCCGATGGTTCGATGATTGATTTGAGGACGACCTCGGCAGTCTGGGCTTTGGCAAATCCAGTGATGTCTGGACCGAAGCCAATCCCGGTGCCCTTAATTTTGTGGCAGGTGTAGCAGCGTGTCGCTACAACCTTGCCTTTTGCGGTATCGCCCTTAAGTGAGAGGATTTCATTGATCGGAGGGAGTTTCGTTTTTGGTGAGGGCGGCGCGATGACTTCGATGACTTCGACGTTTCCTGGATCGTAGATCTTGCGTTTTTTGAGTTCGGCATCGAGCCCGTGGTCTTTCCATTGCGCGTTCTTCAGCTTCAGTAACCAACCAAGGGCGAGGCCACGGGCTTCGCCGGTGCCGTTCTGCGCGAGGTCAAGCATCGCGGTTGCTCCTTCTTTTTCCTTTGTGTAGGCGAGCGCAACGATCGCGGCTTTCTTTTCCTCGGGGCTTACGCTGGCTGACATGGCGCGTTGTTGGAGTGCGCTTGCCCCTTGTGGTGGGTGGAGGCGCCAAGCGAGTTTGGCCTGACTGGCTGTCCATTTTTCAGGGGCCGAGTCGGCGATGACAGCCGCGTAGACTTGCGATTCTTTACCTGTCGCACCAGTGCCGATTGCTTCAAGGTAAGTGCGGTCGGCGCCGTCAAAATGAGCTGCAATGGTAGACAGGATTGGCACTGCCTCTTTTCCTAGATTACGCATCGCGAGGGCCACTTCCCGGCGGACAGCCGGAGACTTATCGTTGGCCAGTTTTTTGGCATTGCTGAGTAGATCAACGCCCTGCCGACGCAATGCACGGAAGGCGACGATGCGCATCTCTGCGTCGCGATGTTTTAGCAGTGGTCGCACCTTAGCGATACCCGTATCACCAAGCTGGGAGAGTAGCCAAACCGCACGGGCGCGGATAAACTTGTTTGGGTCGTCGAGGAGTGCGGCGACAGCAGGAACCGATTTTTTTCCAGCCGCTTTGAGGCGAGTAAACCCGAGGTTGCGGACATTGATCGCGTTGCTCTTCAGTGCGGTGATTTGGCCAGCAGAAGTTTCAAGATCGAGTTTCGGTGTAGAGGATTTAAATCCTTTTGGGGCGACACGGTAGATCGCTCCTGAGAGTGTTGCGTCCTGGTCGGAATGGCCTCCAACCCGTGGGTCATACCAATCGCAAACGTAGATCGCTCCATCTGGACCGACTGTGACATCTGATGGGCGGAAGAGGGTTTTCTTCTTGTTCCGATCAACGCGGCCACCTTTGAAATCGGTGCCGGCAAAGTCTTTGTCGGTATTAGTGGTGAGGAAGTCGAAACGTTCTAATTTGTAGCCAGCACCTTTTGGAACGGGGAGGTAGCCGAAGACGACGTTGCGCGCGGGTTCGCAGCTCAGCAGGAGGCCGCCTGCATATTTTGTGCCTAGCGAGCCGCCCTCGTAGTAGGAAATCCCGGTGGGGGAGCCGCCGCCATAGACATCGCCTGCTGGCATGGTGCCTGGATCTTCCTGACGCCACTCCGCGACTGAGGTCTCCTGTCCAGAACGCCTATCAGCTTGCCACGAGCGCTTGCCGTCGAAGGAGCAGAAGCCTGCGTTGCCATACTCCATGACGAAGGTCGTGCGACAGGCGGGCGGATCGTCGTTGTCGTTTTGGAAAACGTCGCCGAATGAGGTGATCGTCTGTTCGTAGCTGTTGCGGTAGTTGTGTCCAATGACGGTAGCGTGCGTTCCGTCGGGATTCATTCGATAAGAAGCTCCACCGACGTAGACATGGCCGTCATCGCTTTTCTTGCCAGCGATGTGCTGCATCTGGTAGGCGCTACCGAGGCGGAAAGTCTTGCCGGACTTATCTGTGAATTGTGCGCCGCAGTTACCGTGATTCCAATACCACTGGCCATCGGGGCCAGCAGTGACGCTGTGCAAGGAATGGTCGTGTTGTTTGCTGTTGAATCCTGTGAGCAGCTCTTCGCGTGTATCGCCTTTGCTTGGATCAAAAACTAGATCTCGATCGAGATCGGTGTAGACGATCATGCTGGGGGTCATTGAGACGACAATCTTGTTATCGAGCACTGCGACTCCGAGTGGTGCGGTGAGAAACTTTTCTTGGACGAACACGTGGCTTTTATCAGCTTGGCCGTCTCCATTCGTGTCTTGGAGGACGACAATGCGGTCACCCTCAGGGCGGCGATTCCCGTGGCCTCGGTAGTTCACGCCTTCGGCAACCCAGACCCGACCGTCCTTGTCGATGTCCATGTTAGTCGGATTGTTAAACATCGGAGTCTGTGCCCACAGTGTGACTTCAAGATTTGAATCCTCGGTTGTGAACATCTCTAGGGGAACGACTTCCGGCTCGGCGAAGGCGAGCGGTGCGACTAAGAGGATTGTGGGGGTAAGAGTTTGGCGGAGTTTCTGCATGACTTTAAGGAGCAAGAGGATGCCGCTCTTGGCGGTTGGCGTCAATCCACTAACTGCTGGGAATTGACTTTTTGCGAAAGTGGCGAACGCAAGCAACAGGAAAAGATGTAAGGATAGATTTTCTGTTATTTCTTTTCGGGCGCGCCAAAGTGACGGGCAGTTTTCTTTGTAGGAAAGCCTCCTATGGGCAGATGGATGAAGGGGAGAAATAAGAGTCCATTCTTGAACCTTGTTTTATTTTGCGGCGGCCCAATCGATGGCATTTCTCAGCATGATATTCATCTGATTCTGTTCAAAATCACCAACATGGCCCAATGAGGTATAGAAAGCCTTGCCTCCAAACTTGGTTCTATTAGTCCACGCGATCGGCTCGGCTGGTTCACCATCAATCACACCAGAGAGGATTGGCTGGGTGCTTTCTGCGATTGGATTAACAACATATAATGATCCGGCCCCTTTAAAGGTATCCACATCAATTCCTTTCAGAATCGGGTGATCCGCGAGCTTCTTGATTGTGACGGCTTTACCTGCACCATGGTGCCCGGTATAACTTCCGCCCCAGACCTCGGCGTCAAAATCTTCCCAAACGAGGTGGCCTTCTGGCGGCTTTGCATCGCGTAATGAGAACGCGTGATTAGCGGTGCGAATGCCAATCACCGGCTTACCTGCTTTGATGTGTTCTTCGACGGCCTTAAAGTTCCCTGCCTTCAGAGCGCGTCGGCGAACGCTCACTAGTAGAATATCCGCGTCCTTCACCGCCTGAGCGGTGCCTGGGATATCGTTTCGTTCACCCTGACCTTCTTCGTCACAGTGTAAAATCGTGACTTTGTAATTTTCACCCAAATGCGCTAGGCCGAATGTTGGCAAAGTTTCATTGGTCATATATTCACGCTCAGCTACCAACATGACAAGATGAGGCCGGGTATCATTCTTGAATTGGAATGGTTCGTCTTTCAGTAATTGGTCGCTAGTGATCGTCGGGCAAACCCACTTTTCAATGTGCGCAATCATCAAGTCTGTTCCGGTGAAGTGGCTAACATAAGGCTTCATCCTAGGGTTGTATAAGGTGTCAGTGAGGTCACGGCACAATACAACGTTTTTGCCGTTTGAGGCTAAACGTCGCAGTCCAAATGGGCGGCCAAGAATACACATGTTTGTGTGGACGCCAATAAGGATGACATTTTTGATTCCTGCAGCTTCCATCACATTCCAAATCTCAACGCCGCTATCACTGATCACGTCCTCTTTATAGATATCGAGCAGCTCGGTTTGTTTGGTCCAAGGGGATCGGGGGTTGAGCCCCTTGGCTGAAAGTCTTTTTGCCCATGCTTCATGCTCGGCGGGATCATCATCTTCTCCCCCATCTGTTTGGTCGATCGGATAAGCGCCTTGCCCTTCTTCCGGAATTCTGTCGCACCATTCGTCAATCTGCTTTGGGAGATTAGCAGACATTGGGGTATTTTGGGCCCGCTTGCGGCCTGGATGATTCTCGTAAGGCTTCATGCAACTGCTAGGAGCATGAATAATCAACGACCCATTTTTGCGAGCAGTTTTCAGAAACTGGTTCATTCGAGGTGCCATTTCAGCTCCTCGTCGAGTTGCATTTAAGCAGTGGTGCAAATCCCACATGTCGCAAACGATCACAGCCGTTTGAGTAGGTTTCCAACCCTCGTTTTGATACACCGGCTGGAATCGTACCTTTTGGTCCGAAGTAGGAGCGAGTGAGCGTTTGATAATTTTAAAATCGCCCTCATCAGCGGAAGCGGAAAGCGACGTTGAGAATACAAGGAAAGCGACTAAAAATGTCTTCATATTAATTGCTAGGAATTGCTTTCATGGTCAGTAAAGAATTCTGAGAGTGGTGGCACGTTAATTTCTGCGGGCGACCACCACCAATTTTCCACGCATCGCGCGCCAGTGCCCCGGATAGGTGCAGACGAATGGATATTCCCCTGGCTCTGCGGGTGCCATCAATTTGAGCTCGTGACGCCTCTTTGGCTGGAGCAAATCTGTCGACCACAGAACCTTTTTTGAAGCTGGGACGTAGCCCTTTGCACGCGCCTTGATGTCTGCGGCCATCAGATCCGCGGAAGCTCCAATTTCTTCGATCGCTCCTGGCTTCACCACGACAAGGTTATGCGGCATCAGGTCATTGTTTTCGAAAATTAGATGAACCGCCGCTCCGGCGGAGACAAGGACACGTGTGTGATCGTAGCGCAGTTGCCCAGGTATCGTTTTGATAAGAAAAGTCGTCGCCCCAAAGTCGTCTAATGCCTTGTTCATATCCGCGCCGATAGAGTCGGGCAGCATCCCCGCGAGGTCGCGTCCGAAGGCGAAGCTTTCCAAGAATTCGCGGGATTCGTAGGTCGCGTTCGACGCGGAATTGAGATAGGCGATCACCTTGTGGGCAAGGGGGGCAATCCGATCCGTAGGCCATGCCGCCCGGTCTGCCGCGCGGACCGCCGCCGTCGCCGCCGCTCGATTTTCCCCTCTGTCGATCTGATCAAAAAGCGCTGTAAGCGCAGCCGCTCGATCTTCCCCCGACTTGTCGAGATACTTCACGGTCTGGTTCAGGGCATATTCTAATCCCGAATCCATCACGTGCTCTTTCACTTCGAGTGCGACCGCCCTCGCCTGCGATGAACGGCTATCACCGATCGCCAAGACCGCATGCAGGCGTACCCGCGAGTCCTCGTCATGGATCCGGGCGCGGAGCAGTTCCACCGACCCCTCGATGTGATGTTGCCAAGAGCGCAGGATCTGTGTCGCGGCGAGACGGGCTTCGGCTTGCTTTGCTTCGAGAACGCGGAGTAACAGTTCACTCTTGATGACACCTTGACCTTGGTAGATCCAGAGAGCTTCGACAAGATGGTGTGCGTAATTTGGATCGGCCGTATCGAGATCATCGGACCACTTCTCCAAGGCAGAGATGACAAGCTCCCTCTCGAGGCCGCGGAGTTCGGCTCGCACTAAGTCTCTGGTGTAATTTTCGTGATTCTTCAGCAGCTCTAACAACCCGAGGATCGTCTGGCCCTCGATCACAGGAGCCACGAGCGACGCCGCACCCTTGCGAGAAATCCTCCAGATGCGTCCGTGCTCGCGATCGCGACCGGGGTGACGTTTTGAAAAGTTTACGTTCTCGAAAATGTGAGTGTAGAAATCAGCGATGTAGAGTGCCCCATCAGGGCCCCATGCCATCGCGACCGGTCGGAAGTTCTTGTCTGAGCAGGTCGCTAGGGATTCATGTTGCTTTGCCTCGTAGACTGAGCCCTTCGTCTCGAGATCATACCAGTGCGTGCCAATATCACCCTCGCAGTGATTCACGACGAATCGTCCTTGCACCTCTTGCGGGAAGTGACGGTTACGGACGAATTCGCATCCGGCGGCGATGGCCCCGCCCGGAGCGAACGACAAGTGGTTGGTGCGGGTCTTCTGCTTCGGATAGATGAAGGGTGTCGAGATCACATCCATCGGGTAATATTGCCCGGCTGAGGCATCAAGCAAGATCCCGCGCCCCCAGTGATCGAAGACTTTGCCGTAGGGATTCCAGAACGCGTGAGACACCGGAATCTCCAGCCGCTGTTCGTTTGGAGTGTAGCGAAAGACGGCAGCATCACGGACTCTCCTAGGACCGTATGGCGTCTCGATCTGGGTGTGGTAAAAAATTCCTTGGGAAAAATGCAGTGAGCCGCCAGGGCTCCAGCGGAAGTTGTTCATCGCGTGCTCGGCGTCCTCGGCGCCAAACCCGTGCAACACGGTCTGCACCCAATCGGCCTTGCCGTTGCCAGTCTTGTCTTTTGCTAGAATCAGGTTTGGGACCTGTGCCACGAAAGCGCCGCCGTCATCGGCGAGTGCGAAACCGTGAATCAGCTTCATCTTGTCGAGGAACACCGAGTGCTTGTCGGCAACGCCATCGCGATCCTTGTCCTCGAGGATCACGAGTGAGTCTCTGGGTTGCTGTCCCGGTAACGAATGTGGCCAGGTTGGTGAGTTTCCGACCCACAAGCGGCCCTTCGCATCGAAAAGGATTGCAAAAGGATTTGCAATTGGGAAGCGCTGCTCTGATGCGAAAAGGTTGACCTCGTAGCCATCGGCGACCTTGAACATGGCGAGCTGTTCCTGCGGCGTGCGCAGGTGCTTATCGGATGGTCCGTCGCTCTCGACCTCCCATTGGGCTTCCTGCCCTTTCGCAACGCCAGGAATGTCTCGACTGCCCGGAGTTGGAAACCACACCGGCTTACCCTCGACGGGTTCGGCTCCCCAGACTTCGGACAACTTCGGTTTCTCCATGGCCCATAGCTCGCGCTCAGTAGCCTCGATCAGGAGCTTGCGCTGCTCGCGCTCATTCGCCAAATGCATCGCCCCGCGCGTCTTGTTGCGGCCGCCGTGAATGTAGGAAGCATTGGGCGGATGCCACCACGTAAAGTAGTGATGATTTTTCTCGTAAACGGCACGCCGGAATTTTTCATCACGTGGCGTTGCTAATGGGAGGGTAAGATCATCGCGCCATAATCCTAGTCCGCGCGCCATCAATTGACTCACCGCCCAATCACCGTACTCGGTCAGGTGAACACCGTTGATGGTAATTTTTCGATTAGGAATATTCGAAGCCCGCTCGAGCATCGGGGTAAAAAGGTCGAGAAAACGAACTCCGTGTTCCTTTGCCACTGTTTCGGAGGCTGTGGAGTAAAGTTGGATCCTACGGTTTCCTTCACCGCTATTTGGCAATCCATTATCGAGATCTTCAAACGGGATCGGCGAGACTAGAACGATGCGTGGTGCAAATTCTCCGTTGAATTTTTGGCCCTGCAGTTTTTTTAAAAAGTTGCCCAGCCCGGCTTTGTAGTGATCGAGTCCGGTCGCCCCTTGAAATGATTCGTTGAAACCAAAACAGAGAAATAGGAGATCGGCGCGATGTTCCTTCAGCTCAGCGGAGAGCTTGGGGAATCCTTGTGGGCGGATGCGCTGGTGCACTTCATCGGCCGACCACCCCATGTTGCGGACACGTAAGTTGTGATCGGGAAAACGACTGTGCAGGAATACTTCGAAATATCCGAACAGCTGCATCCGCTCAGCAAAGGTGTTGCCGAGGATGACGATGCTGTCTCCCTTCCCGATCCGCAGCGGTTCGGCGCGCAGCCACCCTCCCCAAAAAATCAGAAACAGAATCGGTAGACGGGATCGAGATAGCATGACTACCCAATCTAATTCATCAACGCCTCGGGCCGAAAGTACTATTTATTTGCTAAGAATTTGCTTTTGCGGAGTGTCCCGGAGGACGCTGTTGTAGAGGCCGGAGAGGGGAAGAAAGGGGTTTATCTTATTCAGCTTTTGGCTTCTTTGCTTTCTGCTTCTTCGCGGGACGCACCAGTGAGATTTCGCCCGTGTCACCTGTCGATTGCATTTCAAATCCAACTGTAAGCGAGTTTTTGTCGACGATCGTATGGGTTATTTTAAGCTCCACTTCCTGACCGTCGGCATTGGTTTGGGTCAGGTCGAGAACGGCGCCGCCATCTTGAGCAGCCCAAGTTCCACGGCCAAGTGCCCCTTTTGAGTTCACCCCCATTTGGAGGACTTGCTCGGATTCCTGATCAAACACGATGAGTGCTGAGGAAGTGCTTTCTTGAGTTTTGAGGCTTACCTCCACCGCATGGTTCTTGATTTTCCATTTGTATGAGAGCTTGAAATTTTCGCCGTTGGTATCTGCATCAACCCAGGTGCCGAGCATCTTTTCGATTCCTGCTTCTTTCATCACATCGCCAAGAGTTTGCGCTTGCAGATTGGATGCTGTGAAGCTGACCGAAAGGGCTGCAATAGAGAGGATTTTGGATAAGGTTTTCATAGTCTTTTAGTTTTGGAGGTTATGGGTCCCACTGAAATTCAGAAGGTTCCGAGGAAAACCTTCATCCAGCGTTCGGGCAAGATGAATAAGATCCCCAAGTCGGTCAAGCGATCTCTGCTAGGAAATTGCTTTTGGCGGGAAGGAAAAAAGCCAGAGTGGGCGGTTCGGAAAGGGGGTTGATAGGCGAGGGATCTTACCAGGGTTTGGCCTTGAGGGTGTATGTTGCTTTGTGGATTTTTCCGGCGCGGCGGTATCTGACGATGACTTGATCACCTGCTTCGTAGTTGAGGCGGATGTAGATCTGGGCGTTGAGGGCCAAAGGGCTCTGGGTGACGCCGTTGACGGATGTGACGATGTCTCCTTCGCGCATGCCGGCTTGTTTACCGGGGGTGTTGCTCCAGAATTTGGTGGCTTGGGTGGCAAAGCTTTCGGCAGGAAGATTGAGTTCTCTCTTTTCCTCCTTCGTTAAAGGTTTTCCCCAAAACCCCGGGAATGGTTCCATTTTGTGGCCGATCGAGCGGCGGTTGAGGTCGGTGACGCGCCAGTAGGGAGGGAGGGTGATTTTTCGGGTGGCGCGATTAGTGGTGAGAGTGAGTTGCTTCCGATCGCGCGGGAGGTGGTGAAGGAGGTATTGGATATCGGCGTAGGTGCTGACGTTTCTGTTTTCCACTTTGAGGATTTGCTCTCCAGTTTTGATGCCCGCTTTGGAGGCAACTCCGGTGGCTTGTTGAACTATGGTGGGGTCGTCGACTTTGAGGCGAAGGCCAAGTTTGATTGGATCTGGGAAAATCCAGGGTGAGGTTTTCTTATCGTAGTCTTTCAGCGAGAACATTTCCACGGCTTGTCCCTCGGCGACCTGGTGGCAATGCACACATTGGTTTTTTTGCACAACTTTGCGGATATTGGGGAAGGTTTGTGACATGCGAGATTTTCCGGCGGGGGGAAGTTTGAGTTTTTGGGACTTCCAGCTCTCGTGTAATTTGAGACCGCGTTGGAGGGCGAGGGTGACGCTCGGAAACGAGAGGTAGGTTTCCGCGGCTGCATCGTCGCGGGCTCCGTAGCGGAGGTAGACTTGTTTTTGGTGGTTGATAACGAAGAGGCCGAAGGTGGTGTTGAAGTCCATTTCGAAGACTCCGATGTCGACCTCGGCCATGTTGATGAGGCGGAGGCGAATGAATTGCTCCTGAAGCTTCGCCAAGGGGCTATCTTTTTTTGGACGCACAAACTGTGCCTCAAACTTGCGGCAAGCCGCTCAGGTTTCTCACCGGAATTCGGCGAGGATGGGTTTGCCGGTTTGTTTGGACTGCTGGAGCGCTTGATCAAGGTCGGTGATCCAAGGGAACGTGGGTTCAAAGGGGGGGGGCGGTGTGTGTCTTTCGTCGGCGGTGAGGGAGAGTGGGAGAACAGCTAGGATGGCGCCCAGAAAGGGAATTTGGAATTTCATGGCGGGTAGCGTAGTGGAAAGGAATCAAAAGCACAGCTTCCGACTCCATATTTAATTTTTTTGAGGAAATGGGGCGTTTGGTGTCATGGTGCTACTACTCGGCAATTGAAGAATCGGGATGAAACTTAAGCCAGGCTTTCCGGAACGAAGGAATGGCGTGCCGTCGTTCGAGGAGTTGGCCTTTTTGTGGTCCTGAAATTGCCTTGGCTTGCCAGGGATCCCAAGCCGTTCCGTCTGTGCTGATGAGGTTGCCGTTGTTTAGGGCGGGGGAGAAGTTGAGTAATTTGGCTCCGATCTTTCGATTAAAGATAAATCCGGCGGAGCTGTCTTTGTGGAAGATGACAACTACTTCCTCGGTGCCAAGTTTGTCCTGATAGACTGGTTTCTTCGAGAGGATATTGAAAGGCCAGGCGCGGGTGGTGTTGAGGTGCTTGATGCCGATGACGTAAGATGAGGGGTTACGGAAAGAGTCGGAATTGAATCTGTTGGCAGAGCGTTTGAGGGAAAGGACGGAGGTTTTTGGGTGAGCCTTTTTCCAATCCTTCCATGAAGTGATGACGGAGGGAATAGGCGTGAGCGTGTTGCCTTTGAGCGGGCCTTCCATGCATTCGCCGAGGAGATGGGCCCAGAGCGATCCGGTTTGGAGGTCACGCATAACGAGGCTTCGCTGCCAGAGCTTTCCCGAAACCTGGAAGACGAAGCGCTCTTTATGTTGTTTGATCTCGGCGGCATACACGATGCCATTGAAGCAGAGATGTCACCAGGTCGCGGCAATGGCTTTTCCGCCGAGTTTGTCGTTGATGATCTCGCGCCGGGGTCCGGTGAGCATGTTGATCGGGTAAGCCCGGGCGCTTCCGTTGACGGTGACTCCGAGAACGAGTTCTGAATTGTTGATTCTACCCTCCAGATCTTCCCCGGCCTGAATCTGTGTATCGACGATTGCGGGAAGCGGCTTCATTAAAGTGACCGGCTTGAACTCGCGTTTGGTTTCGTCTGCGGAGGAGACAAAGGTGCTGATCGCGAGGAGTCGAATGATGGAGAGGGGTAGGCGATTCATAGGGCAAAGGAGTGGCTGCGCCCTCGCCGCTTGGACGGTAGGGGCATTGGTTGAGGGTAATTGCAAAGCTAAGCGGCGGCTCCGCCATTCCTTTATTTCATCCAGATGAGAAAATTGCTAGGGATTTGCTTTTGGGGGGAATTCCTTGAAGTCGGCTTTGGTTCGGAGTGAAGGAGGGAGAAAGGGGATGGGCATCCAATAGGGTCAGCTCAGGGATGTCACCCTGTTTACTCCACCGCTTCAATCTTCCGCGCCGCGCCATAGAGAACCCAGATGAGAATGGCGACAACGACGGCGATAAGGACGTGAAGGATCCACTTCTCGGCAAACCAGGGCGGCAGGGTAATTCCTGCGCTTTCGTCGTAATCCGGATTGGGTCGCGGATCGCTCATCGCGATACTTTCTCCTGCAATACCTTCGCTTTCTGCTCGCCGGAGGACAGCGGTATCGTAGTCGGGTTTTTGTAACTCCGCGGCTGGGGCATGGTAGGCGACCTGCCATGAATCGTTAGGTTCCGTGAGAAAGACCAACTCGACGAGAGGCCCGGTCCCTTTCGCGGACTTGACCTGAATGGGTCGATTGTCCCCATTCTCGATGAGGAGCCGTATCTGCTCTACTTGGGTTTCAGGGAACCGGAAACTGAGCTTCTCCTCCTTCAACCCAGCGAGATCGTAGCGATGAATCGTATCCTGACTGATCGCTCTCCATTTTTCAGGATCGTCTTCGCGCGGGATCTCGATACGGACCTTCCGGCGAAAATTATTCTCTTCGACGGTGAGGACCAACTGGTTGATCGGCACGGTTCCGGTTTCAAGAATGATTTCGGTCTCTTTCTTTTTCTCTCCTTCGTTTTCTGCGATCTGTTTCTGAGAAATGATCTCAAGCGGGTATATGACGACCCCTCGATCTGGCAGACGGGGTTGTTTGGGAGTAAGGAAGGTAAATTTGTCGACACGGAAATCTCGTGTTTTGACCGTGGTCGATTCCGTGACTTGCGGTCCCGATGGTGCACCGAGAGTTTTCGTGACCCGTCGTAGGTCCGATTGCTGCTCATCCGTTGCGTCTTCGAGCTGTATCCGAATCTGATCGTAATCTCCGACGGGAAGATCGATATCAGTTCTTCTGAAATCGACAAAGGTCTCGCGGTCGTGGATTAGAAACTCGCCAATTAGGAGAGACCATTCTCCCTCTCCTTTTTTGGCGTAGACGGAAACCGTTTTTTCAAAGTTTCGTAAGGGAGTATGGATGCGCATTTTTGATATCTGCCGTGAGCCTTCAGGAAATTCGACGGTGTAAACAAGCATGTCTTCGGAGCTCTTGTCGAAGGCGACGATCGTGCTGGAAACTTCCTGTGGTGCAATCTCTCGCTTCCTTGGCCGTGTTTCTCGCACGAGGAAGGGCCACTCGAGAACTTCCTCCTCTCGGACCCTAAAGAGCCGCAGATCAGCAAAGTTCGATTTACTTTTTTCGAATAGGGCTCGATCGACTTTGATTCTCCCAAGACCTTCTTGAGTCGAGCTAGACGCAGAGTCACGAAGGAGGGCGAATGGAGCTGTTGGAGGCAGCATCTCATCTGCCCATGAAGGGTTACTCAGAAACAGGGAGGCTAGAAATAGAATGAATCGATTCATGAGTCAGTGGAGTCAGATGGTCTTTTTTCCTCATCGGTATCAGAAGAGTCAGTGAGAAAGTGGTGACGATATTTGAGGTAGAAAAAGGAACCAAAAAGAATGACAAGGCCGAGGATGATGAAGGAAATAATGCGGAAGAGCTGATCGAGGCCAGCGAGGTCGATAACGAATACCTTCAGGATGACGCCAATGAACAAGGCCAATCCTATCCCGCGAAGCGCCGCCTTTGATTTTGAGATGCCTGCTAAAAGCATGGAGAGGGCAAAGATAGCCCAGAATATGGAGAGCCCTCCCATTCGAAACCCGGGAACGAATTGGTTTAGGGCGGTCCAGACTTCAAGGCTGAGATACCCAAAAAGACCGGCAAGTGAGGCGTAACCAAAAACCGACGTGGTCTTGGAATCCGGACGATGTCGTAGGGAAAACTGCCATGCCAGAACCAAGAAGACAATGAGCGAACCGAAGTTCAGAAGCCGCATTACCCCTCCGGCGAAAAATCCGTTTACTTGATAGACTAGATGCAATCCCGGCTTCCAGAAGGTGATGTCGAAAAAGAAAATTTTGAGTGTGAGAATGCTGAGGACAATCCAGAACGCGTTGGCTGCGAGTCCATTGCGATTCGCGAGCATTTCACGAAAGAGAACCGCTGCCAGACCGAGCCAGATGAAGGTCAATGCGGGACGTGTGAAAGGCTCGTAGAGGTAATTGAAAGTGTGAATGGCTTCGAAATTGAGAACGAGAAAAGAAAGCCCAACCACGACCCAGAAGCAGATCCGAGTGAAAAACGTCTGACCGAACCAAGGTTTGATATCATTGTTCTCAGAGATCAACCAGGTTCCACCTTTCTCCCCCTCGCGGGAAAAAAGGCGCCCGGCTGCGAAGAAAGAAGCAATAGGAAGACCGAAGAGAAAGAGGCGTTCTACTAGGGCCATGGCGTATTCTCCTCCGGAAAGATTGGTCATAGGTCGACCAAATTGAGCGTGAAGATCAAAAATTGCGATTCGGACCAGAACGATCAAATAGAGCACATAGGCGAGCTGGCGGAGGAACTCGCTTTTCATCCGTGAGGCAATCCAAAGCATCACAAATCCTTGAGTGGCCCAGCTTACCGTGATCCAGCCTTCGGAAAGGACAAGTGGTAAAGTGATGGCAACGAAGACCGAAGATAAGCCCATGAAACTCAGAAGCAGTCCTTTGTCCTCGATGTTCTTTCGGAGAAAGTAGGCGATATGTCCAACATAGAAGACTGCGAGTCCCAGAGTGACGAAGGCAATGGCCTCTCTTGAGAAGGTGTTCCCGACAAGGTGGACTGAGAAGGCGAGGAAGACGCTAGCATTCAGAAAAAGAAAGAGCAATTCTAGGAGGGTTGCTTTTTGCTTACTGACTAGGTGATAAAGAAAGGTAGCGGTGGAGAAGAGAGTGAAAAACCCTACAAGGAATGGCATAAATTCCCAGAAACGTTCTGGGGCAAATCCCGCATCGACCGCTTTCAGCGTGAGTAAGCTCGTTGCGGCAAAACCGATATAGTTTAAAATTCTCCAGTCTTTCCGCCAGGCGATAAAGAGCACGCCGGACCCTAACAAGAGCAGATACGCGAGAAAGGAAACCACGCTAGGGTTCTGCGTTTCGATCATAAAGGGAGTGAGGTAGCCTCCCGCGATTCCGAGAATTGCAATCAGGAGTGAGTTTCTTCGTATCGCGATCACTCCCGCTGCAATCGTCACTAAAATCATTAGGGCAAAGGCAAGAGGGGCGCCGACTACCTCAAGTCGGAAACCGGTAAAGAAACTAAAATAGAAGGTGGCAAATCCCGCCCCGGCTAGACCTTGCCCAATGAGGTCATACTGACCGGAAATGAGTTTGATTCCTCCCACGAGAAGCAAGATGCCTGTGAGCACGGAGACCGAAATCCGAACGAGAGGTCCCATCGCTTCGCTGGTTGCGGTGTAACTCAGAAAGAAGCCAATACCAAGGATGAGAATGAAGATGCCCAGTCGGAGGAGCCATGTTGTTGCGACAGCAAACTCCATCGTGACGTTCTTAGGGCGATGCTCTTCTCCAACGACGATCCAACTCCAGATTTTTTGAAGGATTTCCTTTGCGGCAGCTTCAAACTTCGAGGGCTCGGAAATCTTTGCGGCGACCTGTGCCACTTCCTCAGTTTTCTCTGAGGCCTCTTCGATTCTTGGTGTGAGCAATTCTCGTTGCTCTTTGTCAGGCAGCGGAGGAGGAGAGGAGATGCTCTTTTCTGGAATGGGCTCTAGATCTTGAAGCGCTTCTTTCGCTTCGGGGAGAACTGGATCAATCGGGATTTCCGTTTTGCTTTCCTTCGAGACAGGCGCTTCGGGAAGGGGGTCTTCTTCTGACGAAGATGGTTGCGATCGTTCTACAAGAGAAACAAGGGACTCCGAGATTTGATCTAATTCTGAACGAAGAAATTCGATCGAAGATTTCAGCGTGCTTTGCTTCGAGATCACTACGATGAGCAGGATGACAGCCAGGAAAAGTAAGAAGATTGGTTCCATAGAGATTCAAATGAAGTTCGTGATTACTTTAGGAATTTTTTTACTAAACGCCCAATTGATTATATTTGCCATAACATCATCCCAAACGATACTTGTCCCTGTTTAATTAACTGAACTGCTACTACTAGGAGTTTGCTTTTGGCGGGAGGGCCTTGATGTCGCATTTGGACCGGAGCGGAGAGGGAAGAAAGGGGGTTGTCGCCCATGCTTTCCAAGATGTCCCCGGCTTCCCGCTGGACGTTTTGAAGAGATTCCTGACTTTTCAAATACCCGCGCAGAACCAGCGAGAGAATCACGAACGCGGAAACCAGCACGAACAGAAGAACGATCGTCAAGATCAACTGCCAGCGAAGCTCCTCCGGAAACGGAGCCAGCGAATCAATTTTCGCGGAGGTATGAACCCGCAGCAACTCACCGATTGCGTCCTGTTCCTTGCGAACCTCATAGACCAGCCACATCGTCCCGAAGGTTGCGCCAATCAACAGCCCCATCGTGAGGGGAAGCAGGACGGGTGGAATCTGTTTCTTACTTGCAAGGAACACCGCGACATCAAGTCCTATCCTGTTCGATGAGAAACGTCAGGTTGGAATTGCTGCCATCACAAAAAAAGTGTGCAGAAAACCATACAGTTACCCACTCGACGCTGGACGTAAAACCGGCTTTACCCGCCTTTCTTGACCAAAATTTTGCACGAGTTCGATTGACGTTGGGCGGTTTTCGATTAATTTCTCGGCAGTTTACCCTCGTTCTTTCTGTCACTACAATTAAATCAAATCTCATGAGTTCAACGAACGTAATTGATCCCGTCCAGGTAGTTACCAAGGATATCCAGAAGGAGGCGTCCCCGGAGAGCATCCTGGCCCTGTTGCGGGCTGGTAACCAACGATTTCGCGACAACAACAGGGTCGCCCGGAAAAACAGCGATGACGTCGCTGCAACCACGGGCGGGCAAGCCCCGTTGGCAGTTGCCCTCGCCTGTATGGATTCGCGCGTCGGGCCGGAGGCGATTTTTGATGTCGGGATTGGCGACATTTTCAGCATTCGCGTTGCTGGCAACATTGTTTCGCCCGAAGCACTCGGCAGCATGGAATACGGCTGTGGTGTCGCCGGTTCCAAGGTCGTGATTGTCATCGGCCACACCCGCTGTGGTGCGGTAAACGCCACCATCGATCTGATGGGGAAAGATGCCAAGGAAGCGACGGGCCTCGATAATATCGCCTCGATCACCGGACCCATTAGCCGTGCCGTCGATCAGGAAACCAGTGAATCCGACGATCGCAGTTCCAAGAACGAAGATTTTGCGATCCGGGTGACGGAATTGAACGTCCTCCAAACCATCAAGGACATCCGCGCGAAGAGCCCGGTCATCGACAAGCTTGCCAGTGGCGACGACTTCGAGATCGTCGGAGCGGTCTACGATGTCCGTAACGGCGAAGTGAAATTCCTTTAGCAACGTCCAACAAACAACGTGAAAAACTTTTTCAACAAGAAAGAACTGCGGGGTGATCTGTTCGGCGGAATCACCGCCGGCATCGTGGCAGCTGCTAGGAATTTGCTTTTGGCGGAAAGGTCGCGGAAACCGGGGTTTGGCGGAACTGAGTGGGGTAGAAAGGGGTTACAGTGCCTTCGCGCTCGACACGATTCGCCGGATTGGCGATCGCACTTGCGTCGACACCCTTGCGGAAAACTAGAGGCGTGCTACTGACGAGTAGACCGCTGTTTTTAAAAAACAGCTGTGCACCTTCGCGGGGCATGAATCTCTCCCCGTCGAGTTCCGCAAGATGGCGCGCGACCAACCGGGACGGCGCTAGCTTGTCACGATCGGTTTTTCCATGCCGGGTATTCGACCTTGAGCAAGCTGTCAGGCCAGCGACCACCGATCCACAGGTGGCCGATGCGCTTGGCATGGCTGAGGTCCGCTAGCTTGTACTTGACGATACCCTTCTCGATAAACATCGGCCGGTTGGTGCCGATCTCGTAGTAGCGCGCCCAGATCGGCGCGGCGTTCGGATCCAAAACGATCTTGCGGTCCTTGCCGCCGGGGACGGACTCGTCGTCGAATGTAACCACGCGGACGCCGCTGATCCTGACCCCCTCGAACCATCTCACCGCGTTCTCGATCGCGGCGACCACCTCGGGCGAGGGATATTCGATCGACATCAGGTAGCGCACCACGCCGACGCTCTCTGCGCCGGAAATAGACGGGTTTTCGGAGATGCGACCCTGCGCCGGTTTGAGGGTGCGCTGATCATGCTGCTGGCACCAGGCGGTCTTCTTCCCGTCTGCCACGATCTGGCATTTTAGAATGCACGCCTGTCCATTCTCCACCGCCACCCGGCACTTTTTCCGCAGCGTGTCGTCGGCTAGGTCGTATGGCGGTCGGCGTTGGACAACGTCGTCAAGGATTGCAAGAGCCCCGATCATGGCGCCATCGTTGAATGTGATGCGGCTCGAGTAACCCGGCCGCAGCGGATAGAATTGCGGCCAGCCGCCGCTGGCATACTGGGCATCCAACAGGTAGCGCACGGCCTTCAAGAACCCGTTTTGGTATTTCTGATCGCCAGTCGCCGCGTGAACTTTGGCGAGAAAACGCATCTCCGTCCAGGTGGCATCGTTGTCGAGCGTGCAGGGATACTTGAGCTGCTCCAGCGATGCCTTGTGCACCTTGCGTCCCGGATCGCTGCGGACATCGATAGCGGCATTGCCAGACGGGTGGAGGCTGCCGTCGTTCTTGTGCCAACCGCCGATCTCCGCCTGGAAGAAGAGCACGTTGTCGGCGACGCGCCGGGCCTCGGGAGTGCGGTACCAGCCGGCTTCCTGGTTCGCGCAGTCGCGCCATGTGAGAGCACCAGCCGACGGCGCGAGGAGGCACAGGAAGAACGCGGCGAGCCGGAGAGGGAGAGTTGCTTGTGACTGGAAGATCTTCACGATGGAGGAATTGCGTTTTCACCGTACTAAAACGAAAGCCGGTCCGAAAGCCTGCAATCCCGTTCGAGGCGCAAAGTTGGCTGCTAGGAATTTGCTTTTGGCGTGAGGGCCTTGAAGTCGCCTTTGGACCGGAGCGGATGGGGGAGAAAGGGGGTTGGGACGTCGGACAAACGGAGGTCGATCGGCCCGAGGCGTCCTGCACCCAAGACAAAAAACCGGAACTTTACGGTCGCAACAGAGGCCACGATAGCAGGCAACATTCCACAGATTGCGTCACCAATGACTCTAAGACCTGCTTCGTTTCTTACTCCCGGGCGCCGGGACACTCAGGCCAATCGTATTTGACTATACCCGCCGTAAGAGAGCCGCTCCCATAGGTGGTTGGCCGCAGCGGTTGGCGGGTGTTTAGATCAATCCATTAGTATCCTCAAAACAGCACCCGCACCAACCTGCGCTTATGAGACAATTACTGTTTATCACAAAGGGAAATGGTCAGGTTTCCACCATCGATCGGGATAATTAATTCGTCCGGGCTTTGCTCTTACCTGACCTCAACCCACGGCGAACACGAAACCGGTGGGCAATAGCCGCCCCCCACGCACGCTGCCGAGCGGCGTTCCGACCAATGACGGGGCACACGCAAAAAATTTTGACACATTTTGCCAAGAATTGGCGCATGACCAAATGCAGGCTCGATCAGCCAACAATACGGACTAATTAGCAAAACAACTAAACTTATACCAAAATGAAACTACCCTCCCTGATACTCTCAATAGTCACCGCACTGATTTTTTCATCGCCCGCGCAGCAGGACGATCTTCCCACTGTTAAGACAAGTGAAGGCTTCAAGCAATTGCAGCAGGTAGTTGGCAAGTGGAAAGGCAAATTGACAAGGGAGGATGGCACCGTAGTCGAAATCGAGTCCGAATTCCGCGTGACATCAAATGGGAGTGCAATCGTGGAGCGATCGGTCGAAGAGGGAACAGAAATGTTCACCATGTATCACGACAAAAATGGACAGCTGACCGTTACTCATTACTGCGCCCTAGGGAACGCCCCGTCTTTTACCTTGAGTAAAAAAGACAAGAACACCCTGTCCTTCGCTTTCGATTCGAGCTGCGGCCTGAAAGCGGGCAAAGACAAGTTCGTAAATTCTTGGGAAATTAGGTACGACACAGAGCAACCAGATCACCTACAGTCCTATTATAAGACAATCGAGAAGGACAAAAGCATTGTCTCCTCTTCTGCAAAATTAACACGAATCAAATAAACCACCTAAAGCAACATTAATCATGGTGCTTTTTGTATTTATATGAGTGTTTTGCGAACATCCCTCGCCCTACTGGTTTCCCTGGCTCTCGCCAGTTGCAACCGAAAGGAAACAGGCGCCGAAAGACCAGTTGCCACGGATACAAGCATATTAGTATTCCATACAAAAGGCCTCGTTAAGGGGGTGGATGAAGGGGGAGGGCTAACAGTGGAACATGAGGAAATGCCGGGTT
>Ga0315322_10000694_pt1 | contig 25229 bp, 10 predicted proteins | sample M110021515metaG_FD_203461 | JGI IMG/M metagenome (GOLD analysis project Ga0315322, IMG submission 203461) | Ammonia-oxidizing marine archaeal communities from Monterey Bay, California, United States - M1 100m 21515 | ecosystem: Environmental > Aquatic > Marine > Intertidal zone | place: USA...
AGGCCCGGAATTAACGATTACGCAGAAGGCCTTTTTGCCGACTCAGCAACGCTCGAAACGCTCTTACTCAACGCCCGCGGCATCGCAGAACACCAGCTGAACCGCGATATCCCCTTAATTTTTCGGACAATTCTCGAATCCGATGGACCTCCCACCCCGGAGCAAGCCGAAGCCGCGGTGCGATTTCAGTTTAAAACGCTAGTTCTCCGCCCTCCCAGCGCGAAGGAATTAGCCCGCTACCGGGACTACTTTTTACGATCGATTAAAGAATCCGGCGGCGACGTTCGGGCAGGCCTTGAAGTTTGTCTTAAGGCCATCGCCCTGAACCCGGAAGCAGTTTATCGCATGGAGCTCGGTCTCGGGTCGAAGGATGATCATGGCAGGACGATCTTATCGGACAATGAACTGGCGTTCGCGATTGCCTTCTCGCTTACCGATGATCCACCAGACCAAACCCTTTGGTCGGCTGCCCAAAGCGGAAATTTAGAGTCACGGGAAGAGGTTCACTTTCAGTTAGAGCGCATCCTAGAAGACCCTGCAATTCCCAAACCCAAAATCCTCCGCTTTTTCCGAGAATTTTTCGGATACCACCGAGCTCCGCAGGTCTTCAAAGATGCCGAACGTTTCAAGAACTACGACTGGGGTATTGTCGCGAACCAGTTGGTGCACGAGGCCGATCTCCTAGTCTTGCACACCCTGAAACAGGACCGGGATGTTCTGCGGCAGTTACTCACTACCGAAAAATATTTCGTTGGTCATATCGGGCTCGAGGCAGATCCGAAAGATCTCGAGCAGCGGCTGATTGCCCTAAGGCAACTCTACGATTATTGGAAAGAAAAACCGTGGAAGAAGCTAGAATACGAGTTCAAGGCCGGAATCCGCACCGAGATTGAAAATCTTCATCCCTTCTTTCAGGCCCAACCCATGAAGCATCGGATGAGCGGTGGGCTCATCAAGGATTACATGCCCTATCTCACCATTTGCTATGAAAACGGAATCCGCCCCATGCTCGCTCAATTCATCCTCATGGAAGGCGAGCGTGAGCGCAATCTCACCTCCGCACACGATCAACGGTTCTTTCTGAGCGCCTACAATCTTTCCGTCGATCAATTCGATTGCCCGATCGAACAGCCTTTCGAATTGAACAAAGAACAACGGGTCGGACTTCTGACCCACCCTTCTTGGCTAATTGCCCACTCCAAGAACACCGATACCAACCCAATCACACGAGGCAAGTGGATCCGTGAACGCCTCCTTGCAGATCACGTCCCGGATGTCCCCATCACAGTGGATGCAGTCGTTCCAGAGAATCCACACAAGACCTTACGAGAACGCTTTCAAGCAACCCGTCAACAGGAATGCTGGCGCTGCCACAAAAAGATGAACCCACTTGGAATGACCTTTGAATCCTATGATGATTTTGGCCGATTCCGGACCCTTGATAAGGCAAGCGGAAAACCAATTGATTCCAGCGGCCTACTTGACTCAACCGGTGACGCATCGCTTGACGGCAAGGTTGAAAACGCCGTTGAACTGATGAAACGACTCGGGCAGTCCGATCGCGTCAGACAATCCTTCATCCGCCATGCTTTCAGGTATTGGATGGGGAGAAATGAAATGTTAAGTGATTCCGCATCCTTGATCGCGGCCGATGAAGCCTATGTGAAAAGTGGAGGTAGTTTCCAGGCCATGCTCGTATCTCTTCTCTCATCCGATTCATTTATTTTTCGAAAAGGAAGAGCAACAAAATGAACTCTCAATCCACCTCGAGACGCGCCTTCCTAAAACAGTTTTCTTTCGGAAGCGGAGGAGCCCTCTTGTCACCATTGCTCGGACAGCTCGCATCCGCTGCCGACGGAACAGTCGGCTCCTTCCCTCAACGCTTTGTCTTCTTGGTGAAATCCAGCGGCCTCACTCCAAAGGCAATCACACCAGAGTCACTACGTGACCAAAAAGCCACCGGAAGCACCCCCCTCCGAGTTCCCTTAAAAGGAATCCCTCTTCCCGATTCCCTGCGCGCCTTGGAACCATTCAAAGAACAACTCGCTATTGTTCAAGGTTTCTCAGGCAAGATGTGCCTAGCCGGGCACACTTCCTACTTTGGAGCGATGGGCGTCCACGCTTCTCCAAGTGAAACCTCCAGCGGCCGTCCGCTCCGCGCCACTATCGACACCCGGCTCTCTTCACAGCAATCAAGCCCCTTCGGACATGTCGGACTTGCCTTGCGAGGCCGGGCAGTTGGCGGAGCCGGAGATCCCATCCCACAAGGCACCCTTTACCCCGGTCTCTCGGCTCTAGCTCCAGGACGTGAACTTCCCTATCAGGCAAGTCCTGATCAAGCATTTGACCAACTCTTCGGTTCGGCAGTCGGCTCAAAAAAAGGGCGTAAGCGCTACAACCTTGAAACAGGAATGCTCGACTTTCTTGCAGAAGATATCGAACAACTTCGGAAGAAGGTCCCAACAGCCGAACAAGATAAACTCAGCCACTACCTCCTCGCCTTCGAAGATCTTCAGAAGCGGCGCTCCAAACTACTCACCATGAGCGAGGCCATCCGTAACGGCGCTCCAAAATTGACCGATAAGTTTTCCTCCCAACTCGGGATTGACCGTTTGGCCTCCCACTTTGAACTCGCCGCATCCTGCCTCATCACCGGCCTAAGTAACGGCATCACAATCCGCATGGATAATCTCGAGCACGTATACACCGGACTTGGATTGACGGACCAGAACGTCCACGCAATTGGCCACGGCACCGGCTCAAATGGTAAATCTGCGGAAGAATGCCGCGATGTCATACGAACCTATCACATCAGCCTCATGGCCGGGCTCGCGGGGAAACTGCGCGCCACCCCAGAGGGAGATGGCACGATGCTCGACAACACCATGATCGTCTACTTGAGCGATGCCGGCGAGGCCCATCATGGAGCTTTACATGAGTGGCCTTTCCTCATCGTAGGTGGATGCGGTGGACGCTTGACTCTTCCTGGTAACTACCTGCGAATGCCCGACTATGGGCAACCCGGTCACGGCACCATTGGAAACCTCTACACCTCCATCCTCAATGCCTACGGAGATCCTATCAACCATTTCGGCGATCCCGATTTCTCTCTTGAACGCGAGGGACTTCCCCAACGCGGGCCCATTTCGTCGTTGATTACCTGATTCGGTTAGACAATCCAAATCGCATTGCAATCGATGCCATCGCAAGAGAACCGCATATACGCGAATTAATTTTTAAATCGACGAGACTGTTCTCTCGACGCATGGGGTCAAATTAGGAATTCTGATGACTGAAATATGAGAGCTTTGCCTTTACGACTTATTAATCGTTCAATTTTTTTCGCCTTTGCTTTTGGGTGCCTAGTCGCACCTACTGTCGCTCAGAGTTTCTACAAGAATCCCAACGGCCTTTTTTCGACCCGACCAAGCGAGACGAAATCGTTACAAACGATCGATCGCTTTGGGCCCATTGGAATTGGAATCGAGCTGATCCAACCCGCCTTCACGATGCGTATTAAAAATATCGAGGAAGGTTCGCCTGCTGCTGAGACAGGCCGCTTAAAAAAGGGACAGATCATCGAGTCCATTAACGGGCAGAAGCTCGCCGACATTGATCCGCGCATTCAACTCGGCAACATCCTCGCAGGTGCGGAAGCCTCCGATGGATCTGTAAAATTTGCCATCAAGGGAGAAGGTGAACCGGTCACTGTCAGCATTCCCGTCCTCGGAGCTTACAGCAACACCTGGCCCCTCAATTGTCCAAAGTCCGACAAGATTGTCCGTCAGGTCGCCAACTACCTCTCACAGGAAAAAACCACCAATGGCCTCGGCGACATCGGCATGCTATTTCTCCTTTCCACCGGCGAAAATAAGGACCTCGAAATCGTTCGTAACTGGGCCCGCAAGGCCAAGGCCCACTCCTATCCGTGGTATCTCGGCTACGGAGGCATTCCCCTCACCGAATGTTACCTTCGCACCGGCGATCCTGAAATCCTCAAAAATATTCAGGCTTGGGTCGATAGCGCCGCCAAAGCACAACACAATGACGCATGGGCTGGTCGCGGATCCGCTCTCACCAGCTACGGACAAGGTCACCTCAATGCCTCCGGCACTTGCGTGGTAACCTTCCTTCTCCTCGCTAAAGAGTGCGGAGCCAAAGTTCCCGATCACACCTTGAAGGGAGCCTTTCGACATTTCTACCGCTACGTCGGTCGCGGCAATAATCCCTACGGTGACGACCGACCCGAAGTCGGCTTTGTCGACAATGGTAAGAACGCCAAGCTCGCCTTCGCGATGGCTGCGGCCGCTGCCATGGCCGGTGAAGATTCACTTTACGCCAAAGGCCGCGACCTCTGCGCCATGCAAAGTTTTTACACCACCACCTTCATGCTCCACGGCCACACCGGAGGAGGCATTGGTGAGATTTGGCGCAGCGCTGCGATGGGCCTACTTTACGACAAAAAGCCCATGCAATACCGCGACTTCATGGACAACCGAAAGTGGCACTATGATCTCTCGCGCCGCTACGATGGTTCTTTTGGCATCATCGGCGGAGGTGGATACGACAAGGAAATCTGGGGTATCGCCTACCCCCTGACCTACACTATGCCCCGCAAAACTCTTCGCATCACTGGAGCCCCTCCCACCAAATATTCAAAGCGCTATGAACTCCCGAAACAACCGTGGGGAACAGAAGCAGACAATGCCTTCGTATCACTCGAAGCCGTGCCCGACAAGAACGGTAAAAAACAGGATCTCACCGGCCAAACTTTGGCCCGTGATTCAAGCCTGCACTTCCTCCGCCGCTTTCATGGCGAAGAGCAACCGAGCGACGATGAGATCCGCCGCTACATCCATCATTCCGACTATTGTATTCGCTTCGTAGCTGCCATGAAAACCGTCGGCGTAAACAGCGGCTACATCGGCTGGCGTAAACCCGGCGGCAAGGTGCGTTCGGAGCTCGTCATGGAATTTCTGCATCACGAAGATCCACGCGTCCGGCAAATTATCTTCAAAGCCATCGCCCAAACCGGAGGAGTCACTGATGAAATCTACGAGCTCGCTGTCAAAGCAGTAAAGGATCCCAACGAGTCTTGGTCGATCAAAGATGTCGCCTTGCAAATCATCGGCAAAGGAACTCCTAGCCAAATCCTCCCTCTCGTCGACGTCCTCCTCCCCTACCTCAAACATGAGGAAGCGTGGCTTCGCAATTCTGCTCTCACCGCACTTGCTCCCGTCGCCGGGCATGAAGAGTGTTTCGAAAAACTCCTCCCCGCCATCGGCGAACTCGTTCGCACCAACCAACGAGTCTCGGTGACTCGTGGATTTGCTCCTGCAATCCGCGCCCAAATTAAAAACGCCGACCCCGAAGTGCAGGCTCTCGCCACCAAGACTCTGCGCGAAACCTACACTGGATACGCCGGAAAAATGATCTCGGTCAGTGGACAAAACCTCAAGCCTACTTACGAATTCCACCTCGAAGCTATCGCCGAATCGCTCGCTGATGTTCCCGGCGGGCTCGATGCCCTTTACGAAATCGCGAAGCAGCGCAAACCTAATGAAATTCTTCCCTACAAGGAATTCTTTCTCGCTGCCGATTCCAGCACATTCGGCCCGAAACTCAAGGCAGCCATCAAACCTATCATTATGGACGAATTGGTCCCTGAGTTTGTCGGAGAAAACCGTGTCAAACTTCGACAACTCGCTGCCGCTGAAACCCAATCGCCCCGCCCCGGTGGAAAAGGCGACGTGATCGATGGCCTCGCTGCTCTTTATGACCGGGCTGGATTCAACGAATTCGACTGGACGATGTTCTCCGACCTTCGCAATGCTGAATGGTCCTATCATTCCTTCGATCCTATCCCCGCCGAGCAAATCCCATTTGATCAACTCGTGACTCGCTACCGCGAAGTGACACCACCTGAAGGAATGCACAATTGGTTCGCTTCCGATTTCGATCCCGCGAAATCCGGTTGGAGAAAGGCGAAAAGCCCCTTCGGAAACTACGATGGGAAAATCCCTTCCCGCCCTATCACCAAATGCTCGGATGGCTGTATCGGCCCAAGTTGCTTTGGCACCACCCCTATCAACACCCTCTGGGAAAAAGAAGTGCTTCTCATGCGTGGTGTTTTCAAAATCCCCTCTCTCAAAGATGGGTATCGTTATCGCCTCATGGTCAACGATGGCAACCACGTCGGAGCAGGCGGAGGACACATCATTTACATCAATGGAAAAACCCTCATCGAAGCCAAGCAAGGCAACGGACGGGGATCCGGCGGGGAACCAAAAGGTGCTTTCATCACTAAAGAATTCCTCGACGACTTTAAAGGCAACGAGGTCACCATCGCCCTCAAAACCTTCATTCGCTACAACGCAAAGTATAGCACCAAACCGTCTAGCAAAACGCCACAGGGAAAAATCAGCCTTCACCTAGAAGAGCAAAAAAAACCACCAATGGGTGATGAGCTCGTCATCAAATCAGCCAGAGTCATCCCCATGCTCTCATCCGAGTGGCAGGCCAACCTCAACCCCGAGGACGCCTCTCAAAAGCCAGATCAATTCCTCTTCCGCTGGAATGGAAAATTTATCACCAATCCAAAGATCAAGGGCACTTGGAAGATCATCGCCGAAGTCGGACAGATCTCCGAATTTAACCTCGAAGCTAAAAATCAAAAGGCTCGTCGCCCCGCCTTCACGACCATCACCTTCAAAGACGATGGGAAAACTGACAGCCCTACCCACGTCTGGTCTGGCGACACCTTGATGGACATCGACAAATACCAAGCCCTCAAATTGAAAAATCAATCGATCGACGGAACCGAATATCTCTTCCTTGAAGCCGGAGGATTCAGCAACCGCCATAAAACGGACTGGAAAACCAAGTGGTATGTCCTTTCGCAGTAACGCCCCCTCTTTTCAGCAGGCGATGGCACGAAAATAGAGCAACCCCATCGTTGCCTTTACTGGAATTCAAGCGGCCTCTTCTGCTTTGACATCGGCCGCCAATCTGCAACCGTTTCAGCAATGAAAAACGGTCTTTTCACGGCTCTTGCCCTTCTCGCCCTCCCTTCGCTCACCGCACAGGTTGCCTCTCCCACTTCTGTGCCGGTCAACAAGACCAAAACATCCCTCCTTTCGAAACAGGCCGATCAACTGGCCCAACACGATTCCCAGGCCAATTTTCGCCTCTTTCTGAATTATTCCGCAAAGTCCGACTTCATCGTCAAACTTGGCGCCCACCCTGTCGAAGTGCCGGCAGGCGAAAAAGTCACCGCCGACTTCACTTTTGAGCACCTGGCTAATTCATCTGCCCTCATCCACTTGTCCACTTCCGGTGATCCAACCACCAAACGCATCGAAGTTCCCGGATCGCTCGCAAGCAGTGGCAACATCGCCTTCAAACCACTCCCCGGAAAAGACTTCCCAATGGACAAAGCCTTCACCTTGATGGCTCGTTTCAGCACAACCACCAACAAAGGAACTCTCGTAGCCCTTGCTCCCGCCAACGGAAAGTGGGAACGCGGTGGAAAAACTCTCTTCATTCAGGATGGCCGGTTGAGCTACGATGTCGGCTGGGAGGGCATGCTACAGGGAAAAAGCCGCGTCAATGATGGTAAAGAACACCTCGCCGCCCTCGTCGGCGATAATGATGGCAATGTCACCCTCTACCTCGATGGTAAAAAAGTGGCCAACGCTGATGGTCTCACCTCCAAAGATAAGGAGGAACACACATTCAAAGTCGGATCGACAACCGAAGACTTTGGAGGGGACTTTAAGGACGGCTCTATCGAACAAGTTCTTTTCTGGAAGCGCTCACTCTCTGAGAAAGAAATCAGCACTGCCGCCAAAAAGAAAATCGATGAACTCAACACTCCCGACTTCCATTGGAAAAAACCGGGAAAAAGTGCAGGAAAACAACTCAACCTTGTCAAGACTGGCACCCATCCTGGCTATGGCACCATCGTCTCACTCGAGAAAAACAAAGGCATCACAATCCACGATGCTTGGATGCAGCCTCTCGAAACCTCCGACCATCGCGAAATCGTCAGAGCCTGGGACAAGAACTCCCTCAAACGCGGCCAAGAAATCTACAATCAACTCTGTATCACCTGTCACGGATCCGACCAAAAGGAAGGATCCATTCCTATCGCCCTAAAATTCCACGAAGGAAAATTCAAGAACGGATACGATCCCTTCCGCATGTATCAAACCCTCACCAAGGGCTACGGTATGATGATGCCTATGCCGCAGTTCTCAACCCGTCAAAAATACGACGTTATTCACTACATCCGACAAGAATATCTCAAAAAGCATAACTCCTCCCAGCTCAGTAAGATCGATAACAGCTACCTCGCGAATCTTCCGCGTGGAATGTCGCAGCTTGAAGAAAAGGAATCCAAGAAAACTCCACCACCCTACAAGATGATGGACTTCGGAAACCATCTCTTCTGGACCTACCAAATCGAGCCCGGCCCTCTCGATACCAAGGTCAACATCGCCCAAAAAGGACTCGCCATTCGCCTCGACTCTGGACTCGGCGGCATTTCGAAAGGAAACTCGTGGGCAGTTTACGATCACGATACGATGCGCCTTGCCGCCATCTATACGGGAGACCAATTTGTTGACTGGAGAGGCATCGCTTTTGACGGCTCCCACGGCACCCACACTTCCATCGTCGGAAACCGCATCCTCACCAACCCCGACCGCCCCGGCTGGGCCCATCCTGAAACCGGCTCCTGGGAACCCATTCGCACCAAAGGGAAAGATGGTCGATTATTCGGCCCGCTACCGAAGGACTGGGTGAAATTTAAGGGGATATTTCTTGGGGAAAGTGGAACGGCCATCCAATACCAAGTGGGAGAAATAGCGGTCACCGAAACTTTTCTCAGCACCGCAGACAAAGGAGCTTTTTACCGCTTGATCCAAGTTGGCGCGGGAAAATCGAAACTCAAAATGAGAGTCGGAAAAGCCACTGAAAAACTTCCCAATAAGAACTACATCATTGAAGACGGGTCACTCTGCCGAATTTTCGAACCCTCATCTCAAGCTCTCCTGCTTCACACAATTGATGGGAGAGTCATCGAAGAAAACTCAACCTCGGCACACCTACACAGGGAACCTCGACTCCTTGCCCCGACCACCGTCACTACCCAAATCCAACGCGGCGACGAGTCCGGCCCCTTCGCGGTCGACACTCTCACCGTCCCTGTCGCCAATCTAAATCCGCACCAATCGTGGATGCGCACCAGCGGCTTCGACTTCTACCCCGATGGCAAACGCGCTGCCGTCTGCACCTGGATGGGCGACGTCTGGATTGTCGAAGGCCTCGATCAACTCGAAGGCAAACTCACCTGGAAGCGCATCTGCTCCGGCCTCTTCCAACCGCTTGGCCTTAAGATCGTCAACGATAAGATCCATGTCACCTGCCGTGATCAACTCGCCAAACTTCACGACACCAATGGAGACGAAACTATCGACTACATCGAGTGCCTCAACAATGACCATCAGGTCACCGAGCACTTCCACGAATTTGCGATGGGCCTCCAAACCGATGACAAGGGCAATTTCTACTACGCCAAGTCAGCGCGCCATGCCAAAGACTCACTTGTCCCCCATCACGGCACCCTCCTCCGGATCTCGCCCGATGGCTCCAAGACTGACATTCTTGCCACCGGCTTCCGTGCCGCCAATGGCGTCTGCCTCAACCCCGACGGCACCTTCATTGTTACCGATCAGGAAGGTCACTGGAATCCCAAGAATCGCATCAACTGGGTCAACGGCGACGGTCCGAACGAATTTTTCGGCAACATTTATGGATACTCCCCTATCACCAACACCGCTGATTCCGCGATGAAAAACCCCCTCTGCTGGATCACTAACGCCTTTGACCGCTCCCCTTCCGAACTCCTCTGGGTTCCAAAGAATGCCAAGTGGGGAGCGCTCAACGGACAACTCCTCAACCTGAGCTACGGCTACGGAAAAATCTATGTCGTCCCGCACGAGAAAATCGGCGAGCAACGTCAGGGCGGACTCTGCGAACTTCCGCTGAATCAATTCCCCACCGGAATCATGCGAGGCCGCTTCCACCCCGGCGACGGCCAACTTTATGGCTGCGGAATGTTCGCCTGGGCTGGCAGCCAGCGCAAAGCAGGTGGCTTCTATCGCATCCGAAAAACCGAAAAACCGGCTCATCTCCCGACCAAGATTGAAGCCACCAAGGCCAGTGTCACTCTGACTCTCTCCGACTCCGTTGATGCCTCATCGATCAAACCGGAAAGCTTCCGCATCAAAGCATGGGATCTCAAACGCACCAGAAACTACGGATCAAAACACTACAACGAGCGCGAGTGGAAAGTCACCAAGTCCTCTCACAACGGGAGCAAGGTTACTCTAACGATTCCCGAACTCAAACCCACCTGGGGTATGTCCATCGAGATGAACCTCACCGGCCGAGATGGCAAAAAGTTCAAGCGTATCATCCACAACTCGGTCTTCGAAATCCCCGAGTAACCGCGCGGGAAAAAAATCGCGGGAGCTCCGATCCCTTGAGCTTTGGTAACTTGAAAAAGCAACCAGCTTATCTAGCTAAAAAGATTGAATCCTCCCAAATGCCCATGATGCCCATGATGCCCATGATGCCCATGATGCCCATGATGCCCATTGGAACCATCAACGCGATGAACAAAGAGGATCTCACAGACCTCGCCGCGTATCTCAGTTCCAGCGGAAACAAAAAGCACGAAGCTTTCCAAAAGAGGTGAAATCAACCATTCTTTCCTCTCCATGAAAACACTGGCCATCTTCCTCTCTATCATTATCACCCTCACTGCTGATGAGCGACCGCTTCCCAAGGTGAAGCACATGATCGACACTCACATTCACCTTTACGACCCCACCCGAGAGCAAGGAATTCCGTGGCCACCGAAAGGCGATAAGGTTCTCTACAAACCACATCTTCCAGACGAATTTCACAAAGTAGCAGAGCCTGCTGGCGCCACCGGAGTAATCGTGGTCGAAGCCAGTGACCGCATTGAAGACAATCGCTGGGTCCTCGATCTTGTAAAGAATGACGATTACTTCGTGGGGCTTGTTGGAAATGTTGACCCCTATTCAGACGACTTCAAATTTGCGATTCAGAAGTTCAAGAAGGATAAGCGTTTCGTCGGGATCCGCCTGCGAAACGGCAAGAGTAAAAAAACTATCGACTACGCCGACCCACAGCTCATCAGCAATTTGCGCGGACTGGCCAAACACAAGCTCACTGTCGACATCCTCGTCAATGGAGGCGGAATAGAAGCCGTCAAACAAGTAGACCAACTTGCCCGCGCCGTCCCAAATCTCAACCTCGTAGTCGACCACGTCCTCGGTTATGACTTTGATGGTAAGGCCGCGCCGCAGGAATGGATCACTGCCGTCGAAAGACTAGCCGAGAATAAAAATGTGTGGTGCAAAATTTCGGGCCTCTATCAGCGAAGCATCCCCCAACCTGCTCCCCACAAAATCAATCACTACCGGAGCGTGCTTGATGTCCTCTGGAAAAATCTTGGCTCCAAGCGGCTTATTTTCGGCAGCAACTGGCCGTGCACTAAAAACAGTGGCGACTATACGAGCTTTGTAAAACTCGTGAACGAATACTTTTCGGCCAAGGGGCAGGAAGCGTGCGAGCGCTACTTCTGGAAAAACGCCGCTGAAGCATACCGACTTCCTTTAAAGTAATTACAAATTCAAAGGCTAAGCGATAATCTCGGCAATTGGGTCAGCTCCTTCAACTCCTACCAACTTTTCGTTCAAGCCAGCGTGGTGGAAGTGAAGCCCGTTGGGATCAAACCCGAGTTGACGCAAAACAGTGGCGTGAAGGTGCTTCACTTCGAGAGGTTTCTCCACCGCAGCCGATCCAAGTTCATCAGTCTGTCCCACACTCACGCCACCTTTAATTCCGCCCCCGGCCATCCACATCGTAAAGCCAGCTGAGTTGTGATCGCGACCCGTGCCTTTGGCATACTCGGCAGTGGGCTGACGGCCAAATTCCCCACCCCAAACGACAAGAGTCTCATCAAGAAGACCTCGCTGTTTAAGGTCCTTGAGAAGTCCCGCAATGGGCTTGTCGGTATTCCCAGCATGCTTGTTGTGATTATTTTCAAGATCGCCGTGCGCATCCCAGTTGTCATCATTATGAGCACCACCTGAGTAGATTTGAATGAAGGGTGTGCCTCGCTCGACTAATCGGCGTGCCAAAAGGCACTTCTTACCAAAGTCCTCCGTGCGACCTTCATCGATGCCGTAAAGTTTTTTGGTCGCTTCGCTTTCTTGATCGAAATCGATCGCTTCCGGCGCAGTCGACTGCATTTTGAAAGCCAACTCGTAGCTATCGATTCGTGCCTGCAAATTCGTGTTTCCATGGCGTTGCGAAAGGTGCCCAGCATTGAGCTGATTGAGCGATTCGATGATACGATATTGCTCGTCACGTCCCATGCCACGAGAATTTTTGAGATCCAGAATGGGGTCCCCTTTCGAACGGAGCACCGTGCCTTGGTAGTTCGCAGGCATAAACCCGGACGACCAATTCTTGGCCCCAGAAATAGGACCACCAGTTTTATCGAGCATCACGACATAGCCCGGAAGATTCTCATTAATATTACCCAAGCCATAGTTCACCCAACTTCCAAGGGAAGGCTTTCCGCTGATGAGCGATCCAGAATTCATTTTTAACATCGCCGAGCCGTGGATGGGCGATTCAGCGGTGAGCGAATGAAGGAAGGCGATGTCATCGACGCAGGTTGCGAGATGTGGGAAGAGATCAGAAACCCATTTGCCACATTGGCCATACTGCTTGAAATTCCACTTTGGTTCCACAATACGGCCACCGTTCTTTTTCCCACCACGCCCAAAGGTTTTCACCTTCACCGTCTTTCCATCCATCCCCTTCATTCCAGGTTTGTAGTCGAAGGTATCGATGTGCGAAGGACCGCCATACATGAAGAGAAAAATCACACTCTTAGCCTTGGGTGCGAAATCAGTCTCCTTCTTTTTACCCTGAGCCATCATCCCCGTCAGGGCGAGCGAGGTGAATCCGCCTCCAACGGTGGAGATAAACTCACGCCGATTAGTTTGTCCGCAAAAGTCTGTCATGATTAGTCGAGGTAGAGAGTTTCGTTCAAATTGAGAATGAGAAGGCAAATTCGCGACATGAGTTGATCATCGGAAACACCATGTTTTGCTTTGAGGTCAGTTGCTAACCCTTTGATTTCATGAAGTTCGCCATCGGTAATCTCACGACTAGTCCCGAGCTGAAATGCTTCTCGGATCTTCTCGTCAAGCGAGCCACTCAACCGCGCGGCAAACTTCTCCGATAATTCGTTCATACGCTCGCTGTTGAGCATGGTCAGAGCCTGTGTAGGCACAGTGGTCGCAAAACGTGAGGGGCAGGAAAAATCGCGCTCGGGCGAATCAAAATTCGCCAATAACGGAAGTTTAATAGAGCGTTTCACGTGAATATAAACTGCCCGGCGATTTGCTGAGTCCCTTGGTGAAGGTGGCCAAACATTTCCAGGACGCGATGAAGTCTGGAGGACCGCGTCTGGCATTTTGGGCCGAACCGGAGGACCCCCGATTTCAAATTTCATCTGCTTGGTAAGCACAAGGTAACTATCCCAAATTTCCTCAGCAGTGAGACGGCGGGAAGAATACTTCCAGTGCAAGCGATTGGTGGGATCCTTGTCGTTCATTCCTTTGGAGGAAAGCTGATAGGTGGAACTATTCAGCATGAGCCGAAGAATGTGCTTTGTGTCCCAGCCTGATTTCACAAGCTCCCCTGCAAGCCAATCGAGGAGTTTTTGATTGGAGGCTCCTGTTCCGAGCTTGCCGAATTCATTGGAGCTTTCGACCAACCCGGCTCCAAAACAATACTGCCAAAGACGGTTCACCCATACGCGGGCAGTCGTTGGGTGCTCTGGCGAAGTGATCCACTTAGCAAAATCGAGGCGGTTACGTTTAGGCTTCAGCTTAGCGGAATCTAGCATAGCGGGAAAAGCAATGGGAACTTCGTCGCCTTGAGCGTGCACGCTGCCCCGGGTATGAATCCTTGGTGCGGCAACCTGCCCTTCTTCATGCACACCATGATAGCGCACCCCCTGAATCGGTCGCTCAAGATCACGCCGTTTTTGCTGCAGAGGCTTCATTCGAGAACCAATATCATCACCGAAAACACGAGCGATCATGCCGGAGTGGATAGAAGCAAATTGATCGGCATTCAGGTCGTGCACGGGCTCACGCGTGATTCTGATCTCAGGACGATTACGATTAAACTTGGTGATGAATCCGATGACGTTTTTCCCGGTCGTCAGTTCGTCAATCGGAAGTGGCACAAAGATTTCGCCATGAACCTTCTCAATCACTCCCTCGTGAACCGGTGCACCATTGATGAATATCTGGAGATGTTGCAACTCACCCTTGAGATAAATCAAGAATTGCTTGGGAATTTCCTGAAGTCCAAATTCCGAACGGAAAGTCACCATCTTGTTGCGGGGCACTTTATCAAGCTTCTTGAAGCCTACGCCATTTGCATCGAACGATGGGAGTGACCACCCCGGGGCTTTAGGCACCTTTGGCAAGAACACCCAACTGGTCCCGACGTCGCGGGGATTCTTCGAACGCTTCAAATAGGGTTCCAGTAACTTGCGATCAACTTTCTTCCAAAGTTCCTCGATCTGACCCCGATTAACCTGTTTTTCTTCTTCGCGTTTTCGAGTCACCTCGGGATCGTTCCAAGTATGATTCGCCGACTTAAAAAGATCCTGCTTGATGCCATCAAAAAAAGACATCATCGAAAAATAGTCGGCTTGGGAGATTGGATCAACCTTGTGATCATGGCACTTAGCACACCCCATCGTTGTGCCCATGAAAGCCTCAGAAGCGACATCAACGATATCGCTAATTCGATCAGCGTGAGCTTGGGGGCGATCCGCCGGTTCGTCATCCCGCTGCATGAGCGTCATGAACCCGGTGGCGACACAGCTATCGAGGGTCTTATCCGGAAGTTGATCGCCCGCAAGCTGTTCCAAAATGAAACGGTCATAGCGCTTGTTTTCGTTGAACGACTTAATGACGTAGTCGCGATAACGCCAAATATCGGGCTTCGCACTATCGCGTTCAAAGCCGTTCGTCTCAGAATAGCGAACCAGGTCGAGCCAATGGGAGGCCATTTTTTCGCCAAACCGAGGCGAATCTAAGGTGTGATCTACCAATTCTTCCCACGACATTTCATTCGTTTCCGGGGGCAAGCCTGTCAGGTCATACGAGAGCCGACGACGTAACCGGACCTTGTTTGCCCGTGCATTTAGCTTAATCCCGTTTTCACGAAGCCCGGCAAGAATGAAGGCATCAATCGGGTTACCGATTAACGAATCTTCGATAGGGGGGACAGAAACTTTCTGCACAGGCTGATACGCCCAATAATTATCGTCAGAATTTTGCGCAACCAGAGCGGGGCTCAGCAGCAGCAAAGGGGGAAGGATGGTGGTGAGAGGCTTCACAAATTTAGAGTGTGTACCTGTAAACTCGCTTTATCTTTCTAATCTTTCAAGTTTGTATTCCTTGCACGAAATCTTCCAATATCACCCGAAACGATCGGTCCGATTTCACGGCATCATCGCCCTTGCTCTCTTAGGCAAGGCTTTCCAAAGCAGGCAACATCAATAAGCGGTCCGCTAATTTTAATACATCTCGCCCACGCATAGGAACACTCTTTCGTTTTTCAATCTGTCTCATACCTTATCACGACCAAAACAAGTCGATTTGGTCAGAGATTAGATAGAAAAAAACTCACAAGAGGGGTATTCCAGCTGGTCTTATCGAAGGTAAATGAGTTCCAGCTCAAAAAGGGTCCTAGCTCGCTGCCGCTCTTTCGGGACCACCCAATCATTTGGGCTTACCTCCCCCATTTTCCAGCATCTTTGAGTGAAGCTTTATGCGATCGCTAAAGCGCCTGTGAATTCCAAGTTTCGCGTAAAGAAGTAACTTCTCGCCGATCATTTTTCGATCAAACGGTGATTTCTTCAATCGGGCCTCCAGACTCTGTAAAGCCAACCCAAAGAACTTCTGCTCCTTTAAAACATCATATTCCAACTGGCGGTAATCCTCTGATGGCTGCGCCTCCCAACGGCGAACTTGCCGAAGAGCCCGGCGGGCTCCTTTGATGTTTTTGACCTTAAGAAACATGCGGGCCTCAAAAAGAGCGAGACGGGCCAATTGCTGACGACGGGTTTCCATCATTTGATGCTCAGCCGCTTCCTTCTTTCGTAGCTCAAGCGAGGCCCCGTCATCTTCACTCTTCGCGCCAAAGTAAGCCGCCACATCCTGCGCCTTAAGCTGTCCCCGGATCTTTTTGAGATGACCTTGCAACGCTTTCAAAGAACCCTTTTTCACTTCATTATTAGCCAAGCGCATTTCGGCAGCCGTAAGCAGAAGGCCAATGTCTTTCGGGCGTTGTATCAACAACTGTTTTAGCAACTCCTCCCTCTTCTTGAGGATCTCTTTGTCCGATGGATTCTTATTTGATTTTAAGAAAGCCAAACCACGTTGAAAGAGGTCCTCCTCCAATTTCTCAACAGATGACTTCTTCTGAACAAGAGAGATCGCTTGGTCTTTCTGGTTTGCAACAGTAGCGAACACCTCACCGGGACGACATTCGATTTTCACCTCAAGAAGTTTGGCTTCCCTCCCCCCGCTTTGCTGGAGTTTGAATCGACCACTGAAGTAATCCGCTCCGGCATGGTTCTTGGCCATCGAAGCCAAATCCGAACCACCAACCAGAAGAGTGTTGTTCCTCTCCGCTCTCAATTTTAGAGATCCTGCCTTGCGTCCCCTGATGACGGCACGGTGATCCTCAAAAAGTGACAAATTACGCGGCTTCTCAAGCTTAACCGAGTAATTAAGCGGGCGATTTTCTTCTGCCTCCAGTAATGAAAGCTCGGGACTATGAAGAATCCGATAAACCGTCGTCTTCCCCTTCGGTAACTCGACGCGCGCATTTCGGTAATCCCCGCCCACATATAGCCGCTTTCCGGATTCATGATAGGCAGTGATCATGGCCCCTGAAACTTCGGTGTCGTAACGGCGGCCCGATGAGAGCTCAATTTTAGTGGATTTATTAACTGTAAGCTCAAAGGTTTGACGCAGAAGCACGGGAGCAACCGCCTTCTTTTCACGAGGACCAGCCGGGAAGGAATTTCGTCGATCAGACGAGAGGAATTCGGTCTTTTTGGGCATCTCCGAAAAATGAGCACGCGTGATCTGACCCTCTCCGGAAACCTCTTCATCAGTCGCCGATATCACTTGAAATGGTGCATGCTGGTCGTTTGCATGAAACACGATCCGCTCTTGCGTCGATGTCAGACCGAAGAATTCAAACTCCACATCCACCCGAGTCTTTCCAACTGAAAAGTAGGGCTGGTGGATTGCAAATTCCACAGTTTTTCCAGACGAAACGGGCACCAAAACTTCCTTTTCACTTCCCGATTCAACACGCAAATAATCAAGAGAATTATAGGAGTAGTAACTTGAATCCGCAACCAGAGTCACTGTATGGAGCATGAGGTATCGGGCCAAAGGATTCCCGTCATCTCTTCGCAAGCGAAGCTTCACATGACTCGCATTTGTGGGAACCTGGAAGAATCGGCGGTAGGTTTTTCCTGACTCGATCTCAAGGTCATATCCACCGCGATACTTTAAATGAGCCTTCGTTTTTTCACCTCTCACAATAGTGATGGGAATCCTCACTAAAGGGCCGGCCTCAGGAGACCTCGGAAGCCTTGCGTGAATCTCAGCATAAAGAGGCTCGCCCACGCGAGATTTAGGAATATCAAGAATCGGGCGTATTGTAATACTTCCATTAGCAAGACGCGCATATCCCGGAATCTTCACCCATGGTTCGGTCGCCGAAAAAACGAGGTCGTCTTCAAGATTGAATCTCTCTGGAGCGGTAATTTTTGCCGCAAACTTAGGTGCAAGATCAAAACGGACCTCGCGCTTTCCTACCGGGATATCTCCGCGAAGATACAGCCCAGGGCCTGCACTAAAGGTATTACTGTTTGTCTTGACGTCGTAAAAATGGTCCCAAGCGGGCTGCTTTTGATTGGCCTGAAGGTGCGCCCATGCTGGAAGTGCTTGCACCAAACCCGCTCCTTGGGCAAAAACCTCGACCCCCTTGACAAAGCGCGCGCTATTCATGAGCGCAGCTCGAATGCGAGCCGGAGAATAAGCAACCTTGGTTTGCTTCGCGGCACTGACAAGGAGAGCGCCAAGCCCGGCAACCGAAGGCGATGACATTGATGTCCCATGGTAGCGTTGTGACTTTCGAAGTTCGTCATAGGCTAAGGAGGCATAGGCTCCACCCGGCCCCATAATATCGACTCCCAAATCACCATTGCGAGCCGGACCGCGAGCCGAGAATTGATAGGCGGTATTCGGACCCGCAGTCGTTTGGCTATAAAGAACCCGCGACATTTCAGCGGAAATATAAGCTCCCACCCCAATGATGGAACTGGCCTCACCTCCGGGACTTCCGAGGGTCGACAAGGCAGGACCGCTATTGCCTGCCGAGACGAAAGCAGTCACACCATATTTCTCAGCGAGCAGGTTATACATGCGGACGGTGTCATTCTTCCCGTCTTGGTATTGACTTGCACCGCCCCAACTGGCGTTCATTAAGTCCGCTCCATATTGCGCGCAGGCAGCCACCCCTCTCATCTCGCCAAGTCCAGAGGAACTCCCCCCCAACCGAGTATCTCCAATCTTAATGGATAGGATTTTCGCTCCGGGAGCAACCCCATCCCGATGCGACTCTTTCGGGAAGTGGGCCGCAGCAATGGAAGCAACATGACTACCATGTGAACCACTGACTGTAACAATCGAAAGAAGATTCCCCCCCTCGTATACCTGCACCGCGAAGGTTGCCGCCTGCTCCTGACCTAGCTTGCCATACTCCCCCGCAATTCCGAAAGGACGGAGATCCTTTTCATCACGGAGATCACCATCTTCATCCGTGTCGACCAGAACATGAAACTCCTTACCATCCGACCACACCACACAGTCGTAGACAGGCCCCGGATCGGAAGAGACAAATTTTTCCTCAAGCGACTGCAGAGTCTTCCCGCGGGCAATCAAATCCCGTTCTTTTAAGCTCAGATCAACGGATGCTTTTTGGAAAGCCTTTCGGTCCCCCTTCTTTTCCTTTTCCTCATCTTTCTTGGCACGCTGTTCACGGATACTTGAAAGTTCCCGAGACCATTTTTCATTCCGGAGTCTAGCGATCCGGCGATTCACCCCCCCGGTGAAAAGATCCGCGGCCCGCTTCATTCCGAGATGGAATTTTTTTGAAGGGTTCGTGAGCTTGGCAGGCAGGATGAGTTTACGCCCTGTGAGCCCTTCTAGTTTGCCACCCTTTTCAACTTGAACGATGCGAGAGGTATCGACATCTCCAGAACCAGTGGCATCGATGACATCGACCAATTTTCTTTCCCCTGTTGATGTCACCTGCAACCCCGAGGCCGCAGGATCAACCCCGGTATCAAAGACCGCAAGCACTACTCCACGCCCATCAAAGTCAGGATGCTTCTTGAGGAAATCTAGCACTCCGGTTTCACGCTTAGGGATGAGCCCCTCTTGCAAATTTTTGAGGGAGGGAGTGTTTTGCCCCGCCACATCCGCGAAGAGTCCAAGTGATAAAGCCAAGGTAACTACAGAACATATATTCATTAGGAAGCTGGAAATAATATTCCAAAGGCGACTAGAACAGACGAATTAAAGTGTATTAACGAATAAGATCCTGTCAGCCGCAAATTAGCTGTTGAAAAAGTAGGGTTTTCACCGAAATAATTGACGACTTGTTCGCTCAATCTGCTAACCTCCGGAACTGAATCGCCCCGGAGGGATGATTCGAGTTTGATGCTATGCGATACGCCATTGTCTCAGACATCCACGCCAACATACGAGCGTGGGAAGCAGTGCTTGCGGATATCCGCTCGCAGGGAATCGACGTAATCGTATGTCTCGGCGACGTTGTAGGCTATGGGCCTAAGCCGGCCGAGGTGCTAGAGGCGGTAAGATCGGTGACAGATCATTTTGTCCTGGGAAACCACGATGCCGCTGCCGTCGGCATGATGGATTATTCCATTTTTAACGATCACGCCCGACAAGCCATCGAGTGGACAATCACGGAACTCTCACCTGACGCGAGGCAGTTCCTGTCTTCGGTTCCGCTTGCCATCGAGGCTGGAGAGCTCTTGTTTGTTCATGCGGAAATTGCAGAGCCAGGGCGCTTTGACTACATCGATAACGTCGAGATCGCGAAAGAGAACTTCGCCGCCAATGAACACTTCGCGACCTTTGTCGGGCACACTCACCTGCCGAAGATGTTCGAACTATCAGCCGATGGATCAGTCCAAGAGCTTCTCGATAGCACTAGCGCACTTGATGTCGAAAAACGCTACATTATTAACGTGGGATCAGTTGGAGAGCCCCGAAATCCGGATGACCTCAGCTCCCGCTACGCCGTCTACGATGTCGAAAAGCGTGAGATCGATTTCCGGCATGTCGAGTTCGATATCGTAGCCTACCGGCAAGATCTCGAATCAACCACCCTTGCCCTCCGCCCCTACTTCCTCCGGGTTTATGAACAAGTTGTCGAAGGACGAGAAGTCGTGGTTTCAAATGGCGGTAGCCTAGTCGACATGCAAGTCTCGCACGACTCGGCCGCGCTGGTTGATCTTGGACAAGTTTCCACGATGGTTCAACTGAGCAGCCCAGGTTCAATGCTCGCGAGTGCACAACCGTCCCGCACTCCGCTCTACGCGCTGGGTGCGGCTGCGATCTTAACTCTAGCCGCCTTGATTTTTTGGGTGACCAGAGATGACTTTCCTTCGCCATCGGAGAGCGGCAAAACGGTAATCACCACCAAGAATGAACCACCCTCCAAGAAGGAGCCAAAGAAGGAGCCCAAAAAAATTAGTCCGCGCGAGGTTATTGACCCGCGCATGGCAACTCCTAAGCTTCCCAAAAAACAAGTCCCTCTTAAGGAAAAGCCCAATCCGAAAGATCCTGAGCCGATCCCAGCAATGCCCGAGAAAGAAGCACCACAGACCGATTTGGAACCCGTGGTCGGAGTTATCGAAGAGAAAATGGAGTCGACTTGGTGGCGGATGGACAAGGAAGCTGCCGAAGGTGTTCTCGTGGATGACTCCGGACAAATCAAGTTACTCCCGGTGCGCCCAGGCAAAGGAACACGCGCCATAGCGCCCGACCCAATCCCGCTCAATCAGGTAGCAAACGATTCAGCATTAATTTTAGGAATCTGGCAGGAAGAGAAAGCCGATGGTATTTTTGCCTTGAACACCGAAACCTCCTTCACTTTTGAAGGTTGGTTCATCGCTGAGAAACTCCGCCGCCCCATCTTCCTTCTGGGCACCAGAACCGGTGAGGGGGAAGATAACCGAGGGTGGCACATCGACTTGCGCCCACCCGCTCGCGGAAGAAAAGAAGATCAGATGGCCTTCTTCTATGACTCCGGAACCAAACGAGTTCAGGCTCTCGCCGAAGCCGTGAAAGTTGCCGATAAAAAACCGCACCACTTCGCGATCACTTGGAATCATGAGTTCAGCAACGACGAGGGTGAAATGACACTATTCCTTGATGGGACCAAAGTTGCCGCTGCCTCAGTTGCTCACTCCAACATCCCCGGTGAGCAAATTAACCCCCTCCGCATCGGAAGTCTGGGCAATAAAACACCTATTGCCCTGGATGAAATTCGCTTCACCCGCAAAGCACTTCAACCCCATGAATTTCTTCTCAAGACTGCGATCCTTGGAGCAACTATGGTGAAAGGTAATCCCTCAAACAGGGACAGCTGGACCATCCCCACGAATTGGGAAAATGGCCAGATTCCTGGTCCAAATGAAAATGTGATCATCGGTGAAGGTCTGACTGCGCAAGTGGAGAAAAATCCACCCGCACCCTACTCTGGATCCTTAATTCTAAGAAAAAATTCCCAGCTGGTTTTGTGGGAATCTAACAATCTCAGCGCGCTCCCAATGGCACCCGGTGAGATCGTGATGCATGAGAACTCATGCCTCATTTTACGCACAGCCGAAGAGGTAACCTTCGGCCCTATCGAACTCATCGAAGATGCCAGTTTTTATGGCGGAGCTTCAACAAACGGACAGGGCGGCATCCGCAAATTTAAAGGAGAAATAAAAGGCAGCGGCAAACTGATTCTTAATGGAGTCAGTCGAAATCAATTCCGCCTCGAAACCGCCAATACTTTTACAGGAGGCCTCATGGCTTATTCAACTCAGAACGAACCCTTCTACCTCGTAGCGGCCGCAGACTCTTCCTTCGGAACTGGAGATATTGACCTCAAGGGAAACAGTTCATTGATCATTGAAGCAAACCTAAATGATACTATCGCTAACACTGCTACGCTGTCTCTTGAGGGAGTTGGCAGCCTCAGGATCAATGGTGGAGGTGCAGACCCCAATAAACTCTACAAACTCATCTTGCAATCGGATGAGACTGTCGCTGGCTTCTTCATTGATGGCGTAGACCAGGGCGAGGGTCTCTTCTCTGGCGAAACACACCCAGCTATTACCGGCCCGGGAAAGCTCACTGTAAAACGCTCTGATGATAACTAAAATTCTCAAGAAGCCACTCGCCCGACTCCTGACGATTTTAGCAGCTGGAACTACCTTCGCTAAAGCAGACAAACCGGCCTTAATCGACACCCATGTTCACCTCTGGCACCTTGATCGGCCCGAAGGAATCTATTGGATCCCGAAAGATAGCCGCGCCCTCTATCGATCTTTCATGCCAGAGGATCATGAGGCGATCGCTCAAAAAAATGGAGTGAATGGAGTTGTTGTAGTGCAAGCCGGGCAGCACCTTCCCGACAATCAATGGAACCTAGATGTGACGGCCCACAACAAAGCGCTCTATCGCGGCGTTGTCGGGAACCTCTCCCAAGTGATCGGGACCGACAGATTCCAACCCCTCTTTGACAAACTCTGTCAAGACGATCGTTACCTAGGCTATCGGATTTCAGGACGCTCCCAAAAAACACTGACCGAAGAATTCTATCGAGACCTCAAAAAGACGGCCAAACGTGGGAAAACCGTCGACATACTCATCGGTAGTTACACCCTTGAAGACGCTGCCGACATCGCAGACCGCATTCCAAATCTAAAAATCATCATTAATCACTTCGGCGGAGTGAGCCTTGATGGCAATCCCCTCGCGCCTACTTGGGTTGAAAAATTTCGCGCAGTGGCGAAACACCCCAACGTTTTTTGTAAAGTCTCCGCCCTATTTGGGCGGGTGAAATCTCAACCAGCTCCACTCGATCTAACATTTTACAGGCCGATTCTCGACCTCGCTTTAGAATGCTTTGGCGAAGATCGGATTGTTTTTGGCAGCGATTGGCCCGTCACCCGAACCACCGCCGACTACGCCGCCGTCCTGAAACTCACCCGTTCATACTTTGGAAAGAAAGGCTCAACGATTTCCCTCAAACTTTTCTCCACCAATGCAGAAAAGTTTTATGGTCTGGAAAGAATCACGATAGAACCAGGCAACAAGAAGCTTCCGCTCTCAGGGAAATCTTTCCGCATCAATGGTCGTAATGCCTTCATCATCCTTCCCAAAAAGGTGGAAAAAAAGACGCCATGGGTTTGGTATGCACCCACCCTGCCTGGTCTCCCCGCCAAATCCGAGATCTGGATGTTCGAACGATTTCTGGCCAAAGGAATCGCCATCGCAGGAATTGATGTTGGCGAATCTTATGGCAGCCGGGACGGCCGCAAGGGTTTCAGCGAACTCTACGAATATCTCACAAGACAGCGAAACTTCGCGAAAAAACCCTGCCTGCTGGCACGAAGTCGAGGAGGCTTGATGCTCTACAATTGGGCTGTCGAAAATCCCAGAAAAGTAGGTGGAGTCGCCGGGATTTATCCGGTTTGCAATCTTGAAAGCTATCCCGGTATTGCCCGTGCAGCGGGGGCTTACCACATGACTAAAGATGAACTAAAAGCAGCGCTTCACGAAAACAACCCCACCGAACGGCTCCAACCTTTGGCCGCCGCAAAGGTCCCTATTTTCCATATTCACGGCGATAGCGACAAAGTCGTGCCTCACGATCTCAACACCAAAATCCTCGTCGAAAGATACCTTAAGTATGGCGGGCCAGCGGAAGTCGAACTTGTCAAAGGTCAGGGTCACAACATGTGGCGTGGATGGTTTGAATCCGAGACTCTGACTCGGTTCATCGTTGATCGAGCCCTTGGGAAGCCCTAACAAAACAGCTCGAGAAAGTCATCGCCGAAAAAAGCCTAATGTTCTCGAGTAACACCCTCAGACCTCCCCGTGAACGGGTAGGCCCAAATTCAAATTCATATCAACGCTGCAGACCTTTGCTGTTTAAACTCGCAGCGAAAACTCCATTAATTAAGCCCATGAAACTGATTCCGAAACACTTTCTTACTCTTACGGCATTGCTCGTTCCGGTCACTCAAGCGGAACTGATTCTGCTCGAACATTTTGATTACGAAGGAACTGATACGCCTCTCAATGAACTAGATGGTGGCGAAGGCTTCGATGGCCCATGGACCGTAACCGGTTGGAGCCGTAATTTTGATATTGGACGCACTGCCTTCGCCCAAGGAACTCCTGGTACGACCGTCAATCTGCGTGGAGGGTTAGAGTTTCCAGATCACCCTTCTGCTGGGACCGCCCTGAGTCGATTTGGCACGGCCGGTCAAAGGGAAGCAAGCCGCCCCCTTTCCGCTGAATCACAAGCAGCTCTGACTGCCGACAACACCACGATCTGGTTCAGCATGCTAACCAGTGCGCCCGATAACAACCGATATGGGACCATGATCTTCGGTACCGACATTCTTAAGGCAGCGCGAGGTGAGTCGGGCAACGGAAACCTGACTTCCGATACCGGACAGGCCTTTGGATTCGGATATCGTTCAGCGGGAGGAGTTAATGGAAACTTAAACGCGGTTGCATTTGTCGACTCCGCCACTGCAACCGTAGAAGACAGCCTCTTCCTTCCCCCTCTCGATCCAGAGGGCACACACCATGATACCGCTCTCACTGTGGGTAAAATCAATTGGAAACCTGATGGAACACCTGATCAGTTTTTTCTCTTTAACATCACCGCTGATTCGATGGGCGAACCCC
>Ga0315322_10000695_pt1 | contig 25220 bp, 23 predicted proteins | sample M110021515metaG_FD_203461 | JGI IMG/M metagenome (GOLD analysis project Ga0315322, IMG submission 203461) | Ammonia-oxidizing marine archaeal communities from Monterey Bay, California, United States - M1 100m 21515 | ecosystem: Environmental > Aquatic > Marine > Intertidal zone | place: USA...
TGAAGAACGTGACGCCCGCTGACGCCTACTTCGGCAGGGCCAGCGACATCATCAAACAACGAGAAAGGATCAAGCGACAGACCATCGAACATCGGCGCTTGCAACACCGCAAGCGCGCCGCCTAACATACCTCCCCAGACGAGGCCGAACCTCCGCTAATCTACGCCGCGAGTTGAGCCAAATGTTCTGATGACGGACAACGCCAAGTGACTGATGGACCGATCGCTCTCGCCAGCGATATCTATGGCGAGGGCGCTGGCCCGCCGCTTGTGATCATGCACGGCTTGCTGGGTGCTGCCCGTAACTGGATGGCAATCGCCAAACGGTTGGGTGAGGACCACGAGGTCCATGCACTCGACCTCCGCAATCATGGCCGCTCCCCCTGGGCAGACGCTATGCGCTACCAGGACATGGCGCAGGATGTAGCGGCGTATATCGAGAGCAACGGCCTCGCCTCCCCCACGGTGCTTGGCCATAGCATGGGCGGCAAAGTCGCCATGTCGCTGGCTTTGACGACACCGGATATCGTTGGTCGATTGGTGGTCGCAGATATTTCACCTGTGCCTTATCAACGTGAGGGCCGCACCAGCTTCCTCGATTATATCGACGCCATAATGACGCTTGATCTAGCGCCGATCACCCGGCGCAGCGAAGCGGACAAGGCTATGGCCAACGCCATTCCAGACAAGGCCATACGCGGCTTTCTGCTACAGAACCTAGTGCCTGATGAAGCCAATGGTGGGTTCTACTGGCGCTGTAATCTGCCCGCACTCTCAAACCGCATGGCCGATATTCTGGATGCGCCGGAACCGGACACCTGGGCACCATATCAGGGCCGTACATTGTTCCTGAAAGGTGCCCGATCAGACTACGTTAAGGACAGCCACACCGCGCTGATTCGCAGCCTATTCCCGCGTGCCGCGTTCGAAAGCTTGGCAGACGCCGGCCACTGGCTGCACGCCGAGCAACCCCGCCCGTTCATGGCCGCCGTTCGAAGCTTTATCGCGGCAGCTTAAGTACCCGCTTTGCTGCAGCGGGGGCATCGTCGTCACCCAAAATACGCCGCCAATGCATTGTCCCAAGGTCATACTCAGCCTGGCGTGCAGCGACTTCCGGCGTCGCATCAGACGCATCGCCCGTCCGGTCCGCAACACGATCCTGCCGTGCACCTGCCTCGCAATCCAACCAAATACTGTCAAACGGCACATTGATGCGGTTGGCGACCGCTTCAGCCTGCGCCCGTTCCGCCTCGTCCGCGAAGACTGCGTCTAAAATTACAGGCGCGCTCTGTTTCAAACAGTCAGCCGCCGCCTCAAACATCCCTTTATATACAGCCGCACTCGCGTCTTTCGTATAGGCACCAGGCGGTAGCTTTTCCTCCGCGGGAACGCCTTGCTGCAGCTTGCGAATGACATCGGACCGGATATGTACGGCACCGCCCGCCACCGCTAATGACGGTGCCAATGTCCGCGCTATCGTTGTTTTGCCAGAACCGGATAACCCGCCAATAGCCACCAGCCGCGATGATGGTCGTTCCAGCAGCGCCAGCGCGGCCTCCGCGTAACGCTGTGCTTCTGTCAGGGATGCAGCGGCTTCTTCGCCCTCAGTCAATCCCGCACGATGCAGTGCCGTTTTGGCACGAACTGCAGCCCGCATGCTGAAGAATACAGGTGCCAATGCCAGGCCAGAATAGTCCCGGCGCTCGGCCAGATACCGGCTCCACATGCGCGCCGCAGCGTCTTGCAGGCCGCGCGTCCATAGGTCCATGCCTAAGAAGGCTGCGTCGTGCAGCACATCCACTGTTGCCATGGCGTCATCAAACTCAAGCGCATCAAAAATGACTGGCGCACCTTCAATCAGCGCGACATTGCCAAGGTGCAGATCGCCATGCAGCCTGCGCACTAGCCCCGCCTGCCCACGTTCATCGACCTCTGAAAGCGCCTGAATCAGCGTTGCCTGCATTGCCTCATGCAGCTTGGCGATTATCTGCTCGCCAAGCGCATCCACCCCAGCGACAAGGTCCCGCATCGTGCGCCCGGAAATGCTGGCGAGTTTCGTGGCGGCACCATCAACCACCATGCCAGGCGCTGCACTATGAAATTGGGCGATCTGCACGGCCAAGCGTTCCGCCAAAGCACCATCAACCGCACCTGCATCAGCCAGCACATCAAGCGTTTGGGTTTCATCGAAGCGGCGCATAACGACTAAATGCTCTTGGGCGCTCGCCATCAGTTTATCAGAAACGTCACCAATGCGGATATCGCCGCCATTATTGAAAACCGGCGCCACACCCAGATACAGATCAGGTGCTGTGCGGCGGTTTATTCGGATTTCCGCCAGTGCTGCAGCATCACGTTGCGCCTGGGTGCTGAAGTCCATGTAGGAATATTTGACGTCGCGCTTCAGCTTGTAGGCGCGGTCCCCAACCAAGAATACATATGCGCCATGGGTCATCATGCGTTTTGGCGCGCTTACACCAAGCACGCCGGGCATCGCCAAATGCTGCACGATTGCAGTTTGGCCGCCGGCTGCATTGCCTGCACCGTCGCTAGATGGCGTCTTATTGTCCAAAGTCTCCGGCCCCCACGGCGTTTGGATGGTTGAATAATCTTGTCGCGGATTTCGATTCCGGGCACAAGACCGAATGCACATTTCAGCAGAAATCCCCCCGCACCGATTTTCGGTAGCCCCCATGATGGATTGGACGGACCGGCACTGCCGGTTCTTCCATCGCCTGCTATCCGCCCATGCATTGCTCTACACAGAGATGGTGACGACTGGCGCGATCTTGCACGGCCCCCGGGACCGCCTGCTGGCGTTCGATCCGGCGGAACATCCTGTAGCGCTGCAGCTGGGCGGGTCAGAACCAGATGATCTGGCGGCCTCGGCGCGGATTGGTTCGGATGCGGGCTATGACGAAATTAATCTGAATTGCGGCTGCCCGTCAGAGCGCGTGCAGAAAGGCGCATTCGGTGCCTGCCTGATGCGGGAACCGGCGCTGGTAGCAAACTGTGTCACCGCAATGCGCGGCGCCGTCGATGTTCCCGTCACGGTCAAATGCCGCCTTGGCGTTGACGATGATGACGAAGAGCAGCGGCTGTTTAGTTTCGTCGAGCAGGTATCGGCTGCGGGTTGCGAAACCTTCATCGTCCATGCGCGGAAGGCCTGGTTGAAAGGCCTTAGCCCCAAAGCCAACCGAGATATCCCGCCGCTTAACTATCCGCTGGTCGCTAAGCTGAAACGTGAGCGGCCAGACCTGACGGTCATCCTAAACGGCGGGTTGGCCAGCGTCGCGGCTTCCAGTGAGGCCATAAAGGATCTTGGCCTAGACGGCGCTATGCTCGGGCGGGCGGCATACCAAAATCCATGGGACTTAGCTGAGGCCGATCTCACATTCTTTGAAGCAGGCCCAAATTTTGATGATCCACATGCTGTTATCGAAGCGCTGCTGCCTTACATCGAACGCGAGATCAGCAAAGGTGAGCGGCTACATGTTATCGCGCGCCATATCCTGGGCCTATTCCAGGGCCGCCCCGGTGCGCGCGCCTATCGCCGCCACATCTCTGAAAACAGTCCACGCGAAGGGGCTGGTCCGGAAGTCATCCGCGATGCCGCCGCCCATGTCCCAAAGGGTGCCACCCGCCGGGATGCCGCCTGATGAGGTTTATCCGCAGGCTCTATGGCTGGACCATGGCCAAGGCCGCAAGCCCATCAGCGCCCTGGTGGCTAGGCATTATCGCGTTCATCGAAAGCTCAATCTTTCCAATCCCACCAGACGCATTACTATTGCCGATGTGCCTCGCGCGCCGGGCAAAAGCATTTGCCTATGCTGGTATCTGCACCATCGGCTCCGTCGCTGGTGGCCTATTCGGCTACGCGTTGGGTGCCTTGTTTTTCACAGCCATCGGCGCACCGCTGATCGCTTTGTACGGCGGCGACGTGGCGATGGAAGAGTTGCGCCTGCTCTATGCCGAACAGGGTGCGTTGATTGTTGCGTTCGCAGCCTTCACCCCATTCCCATTCAAGGTGGTGACGATTGCATCCGGCGCTATCGGCATGGATATCGTCACCTTCCTGATCGCCAGCCTACTGGCACGTGGCGGGCGGTTTATGCTGGAGGCGGCACTGATTTGGCGCTTCGGCGCGCCGATCCAGGCATTCATCGAAAAACATATGGGCTGGGTGACACTTGCAGGCTTCATCGTGGTGGCGGCATTCTTCATATTCGTGAAAAAAATCGCTGGATAGCGCTCCCATGCAAAACGCCAATCGCCAAATCCGCCTGATCGCGCGCCCCGAAGGCCTGGCAGGCCCAGAGCATTTCAATGAGACGACAGAGCCCGTTCACCAACCGGGCGCAGGCGAAGTGCTGGTAGAAACGCTGCTGCTCTCTATCGATCCCGCCATGCGCGTTTGGATGAACGAGGACCCGGGATATGTGCCGCCGATCCAGCTTGGATCTGTGATGCGCGCAGGCGGCATCGCCCGCGTTGTTGAGAGTCGCATTGATGGCCTAGCGCCGGGTGATCTAGTCCAAGGCCGGCTTGGTTGGCAGACCCACCCCACCCTTTCTGGCGAAGGCCTGCATAAGCTGGACCTCACCATGGGGGACGCTGAAGCATGGATTGGCCCGCTCGGCACCAGCGCACTCACTGCATATTTCGGCATGACGGCGGTCGCGAATGTGAAACCGGGCGATACGGTTCTGGTCTCAGGGGCTGCGGGTGCCGTTGGGCAGATTGCGGCCCAAGTCGGCACGCTGAACCACTGCCGCGTCATCGGCATTGCAGGCGGTGCGGAAAAATGCGCGATGCTGCGGGACAGCCTCGGCCTCGACGCCGCAATTGATTACAAGGCCGCGACGGACCTCAGCGCTGAGATCAGGCAGGCCGCCCCCAGTGGCGTTGATGTGTACTTCGACAATGTCGGCGGGCCAACACTGGATGCTGCACTCGAAAACATGGCCGCCCTTGGCCGTATCGCAATCTGTGGACGCATCTCGCAGACAACGGCGGCAGAGCTTTACGGCGTCAAGAATATGGGCCTCGCCATCGGCAAACGATTGCGCGTTCAGGGCTTCATCGTCTCTGATTACAACGCCCGCTACACTGAAGCCCGGGCATGGCTCGCTGGCGAATTAAAAGCTGGCCGGCTGCAACAGCGCCTACACATTCTGGACGGCCTGGAGCACGCCCCATCCGGCCTTCGCATGCTGTTTGAGGGCGGAAATACCGGCAAGCTGGCAATCCGTGTCGCAAACTAAAGCCCGCCCGTCATCCCAAGAATAGCGCCGTTGGCATAACTGGCTTTGCCCGACGCCAGCCAAAGTGCAGCGTCCGCCATTTCTTCCGGCTCTGCTACCCGGCGGAGCGGCGAAATGCTGGCGACCATCGCGGGACGGTCCGGATTGCCAGAGCGGGCATGGATGCCTGTGTCAGTCGAGCCTGCACGAACGCCATTAACACGAATACCCTCTGGCCCGACTTCCTTGGCGAGGCAGATCGTCAGCGTTTCTAGCGCTCCCTTAGAAGCTGCGTACTCATTCGGGCTGCCGGTCACGGCCGCTGCTGATGTGATGTTGACGATTGCACCACCTTTGCCACCAAGCCTTGTCGACATCCGCTTGATCGCTTCCTGGCAGCAGTAGATGGCACCATGCACATTTACGGCGAACGTATTCAGCAATACCGATGCTTCCACATCAGCGAGCTTTGTGGACTGGCCGGATGATACCTACATTGTTGATCAGCGCCGTCACAGGTCCCAGCATGGTGTCGCAATGCGCGAACAGCGCCTGCACACCGGACCGATCCGCGACATTCGCCTTGAAGATAGTCGCCGCCACACCAGTTTCCGTGCACACGGCGCAAGTTTCCTCTGCCAATTTCACATCCTCAGCATAGTTGATGCAGACGCTATAACCTGCCTTCGCAGCCAAAATCGCAGTCGCCCGGCCAATGCCACGCCCCGCATCGGCAATCATCATAATGCCAGTCATATTGTGGCTTTCCAAAATCGGTCGTTTATGTCAATTTTTTCTTTCTCCCCTATAGGCTTAGCTACGGTGGAGTAAGTGCCATTGTGACTTTCAAATGGCAGAGCCTGGAACGCGGGACTAAGTTGCCGCCTACATCACTCAACACGACCGGTGCTTTGCTGCTGATTTCAAAACCACATATCCCTGACCGTACGTCCATCACGTGGCAGGTCCTCAAAAGTCTCTAGGCCATCAAATTGGACGATTGCGAGGTCAAAGATCAAAGTAGGATCGGTCATACGTGCATTCACGGCGGTCCGATGGCGTCCGTCTGCCTCAGCTGCTGTCTTAACGTAGTAGGTGACGCAGCCGCAATTAGTGCAGAAATGAAAGTCGATGGCGCCGCCATCCTTGCGGCGGTAAATCGTTGTTTTTCCATTCGTGTGGCTATCAATATAACCATAAGCCCAGAGCACACCATATCGACTGCAGACTGTGCAATTGCATATGGTTACCGATTCAGGCACGTCCTTAAGCGTCCAGCCTGCTTCGCCGCAGTGGAATTTTCCCTCTAGCATCTGGTGGCTCCCTTCAATTTCGGTACCGGCTTACGTCAATATAGCTGAAGCGATTGTTCTATATCGTTTGTGCAGTTGACATATGCCGACGACAAGGCGCAATCGCAGCGGGCTTGCCCGCATTCGGCGGTTTGGGCCATCCTGATGCAGCAAGAAGATATGGAGGATCGGATGAGCGGAGAAACAAATGTCCCCGTCCCGTATATGGAGCGGACACGCCAGTATTACAGGGCGATGGGCTATGACAAAGATTACGTCTGGGCGCACAATGAAGACGCGCCTTTCACGCCGCTGAAAAAGCCGCTGGTGGAAAGCCGCGTTGCGCTCATCACAACAGCCAGTGACAAAAGCCAGACGAATATTGACGTCAAGGGCGTTCGCCATGTTTGGGCTGGCCCAACGGCCCCGCCGCCTGATGCCCTGTTCACCATGAACACAGCCTGGGACAAGGAAAGCACGCACACGGACGACCGTGAGAGCTTCATGCCGATTGAGACGATGCAAGGCTTTGCGCGCGAAGGCCGGATCGGCGGGTTGACCGATCATTTCTTCGGCGCCCCAACCGTCTACAGCCACCGCATGACGATGCAGCGACATGCGCCGGAAATTCTGGAGCGCGTCCAAGCGGATGGCGCGGATGTCGCTGTCCTCTCCCCGCTTTGACCCGTGTGCCACCAGACCGTGAGTCTGGTTGCACGCCATCTTGAAGCGAACGGCATTCCGACTGTGGTTGTCGGGTCTGCCCGCGATATCGTTGAATATTGCGGTGCGCCACGCTTCGTTTTCCTGGACTTCCCCCTGGGCAACCCAACAGGCGAGCCTTGGAAGCGCGACATGCAGCGCGATGTCATGGGAATTGCGCTCGACACATTGGAAGGTGCGAATGGGCCGATGCAAACGGTCGAAACAGATTTCGTTTGGCCAGATCCAGAATGGCGTGGGCGCTATAATCGCCTGACGCCTGAAATTCGTGCACGGCTGAAAGCCGAAGGCGATGCCCGGCGCGACAAGCAGAACGCCGCCAAGGCACTTCGGCAAGGATAAAGGAGGATCAAATGCTAGATAGCTTCCCCAGCTTCGATGCAAGTCCCGCCAACTGGAAGGGCTCAGACCTGGCGAAAACGCCAGACCGCTGGATGCATGATCTTTCAGCAGCCGAGCTTGGTGACCTGGAAGCCGTGATCGCAGCGGCAGGTGACCGGACAGATGATCTGACGAACGTCACCGTTGACGACCTGCCCCTGCCGCACCTGGCGCCGAAGCTGAAAGAGATCAAAGCGAATGTGCTGGACGGCGTTGGGCTGACGCTCATTCGCGGATTTCCGGTTGACCGCTACAATCTGCGCCAAGCCGCAACAGCATTCTGGGCTGTCGGGCTGCACCTTGGTGACGCCGTATCGCAGAATGCGGCTGGGCATGCGCTTGGCCATGTCCGCGACCTCGGCTTCGATTACAGCCAACCGAGTTCCAGAGGCTATCAAACGGCAGAACGCCTACCCTATCACTGCGATGCAGGCGATGTTGTCGGGCTGCTATCCATCAAAACATCGAAAACCGGCGGACTTTCTAGCGCCGTATCCTCAACAGCACTCTACCACGCGATGATTGAGCGGCATCCGGACCATCTGGCGGTCCTGATGCAGCCCACGCACCGCGACCGCCGGGATGAAATTCCTGAAGGCCGTCGCCCCTGGTACCCAATGCCGGTGTTTCAGGCTCATGAAGGGCGCATCTTTGGCCATTATGTCCGCAGTGCCATCCGCAAGGCTCAACGCTTTGACGATGTGCCGCGCGTCACACCGGAACAAGAAGCCGCGTTCGATGCGCTTGATGCTCTTGCGGGCAGTGAAGAATTCCGTCTGGATATGGAATTTGAGCCGGGCGATATGCAGTTCGTTTGCAATCACACCATTCTGCATAGCCGCACCAAATATGAAGACTGGCCAGACTTAGAACGCCGCCGCCATCTGCTGCGCCTCTGGCTTGGCTGCCCTGGAGGGCCGGATGTACCTGCCAGCCATATCGAGCAGCAAGGGCTGAATCCTGCTGGTCGCCCCGCTGGCATTCATTGCGCAGATGTGGCCTTGAATGCGCCGCTAGAAGCTGTCGATGGCGGTGCAGGTGAAACAACGAAGCGCCTGAAAGAAAACGCCTAAATTACGCTGCATGAAGGACTACCCTCGATGACCACCGCATTCGATGAAGTGATAGCCGTTCGTGATCTTGGAACGCCTGATGCTGACGAAGTGACCATTACTGGCGCTGATCCGGTCGTATCCACCCGCTTCAAAATTGGCGAGACGGCGGCTGCCGTACTCGGCGGTATCGGCGTTGCGGTCAACGACATTTGGGAGTTGAAAACGGGAGAGCGGCAGAAGGCGACAGTAGATGTCCGCCATGCAGCAGCAGCACTCCGCAGCACCGGCTATCTGCAAAAGCCAGGACCAGATGGCGCGTTCAAAACAATTGTGAACCCAGCGCATGAATTAATGATGCAAGTAACGCAGCCCTACCCCACCAAGGACGGACGCTATGTGCTGCCGCACTTCAACCTGCCCCACCTGCAAGCGCGGGTGCTGAAATTGTTGAACTGCGAACTAAACCCAGCGTCTATCGCGCCCGCCGTTGCGAAGTGGGACGCAATGGACCTCGAAAACGCCATAGACGAAATTCGCGCCTGTGGCGGCATGGTGCGTTCCAATGATGAATGGCTGGCAACACCTCACGGCCAGGTGCTAGCGGCGAAACCTATCGTCGAAATCATCAAGATCGGCGATAGCGACCCTGAGCCAATGCCCGAAGGCCCTCGTCCGCTAAGCGGCATCAAGGCGCTGGACCTGACGCGCATCCTAGCCGGCCCGATTTCTGGCCGCACGCTGGCGGAACATGGCGCCGAAGTGCTGATGGTGACAGCCGAACGCCTGCCGCAAGTACCGGAACACGTGATCGACACCAGCCACGGCAAGCACTCCTGCTTCCTGGACCTCAAAAACCCGGATGAAGCCGCACAGTTGCGGACGCTGCTGGCGGACGCCGATATCTTTTCCCAAGGCTATCGCCCTGGCATGCTTGATGGGCTTGGGTTTGGGCCAGAACAAGCGGCAGAAATCCGTCCAGGTATCATCTATACATCCATCAGCTGCTACGGTGCGGACGGCCCCTTCAGCCACCGCGCTGGGTGGGAGCAGGTTGCGCAGACCATGGTGGGCATTGCGGCTGAAGGCAGCCCGGAACGCCCGAAACTGCTGCCAGCTGCTGCGAACGACTATGTCACTGGATATTTGGCGGCGTATGGCATGCTAATCGCCCTCGCCCGCCGCGCGCGGGAAGGCGGGAGCTATCATGTCCGTGTCTCACTCTGCCAGTCTGGCATGCTGATCTATCGCCAGGGTAAAACGGCACCTGTCCAAGACGGTATGGAATTCAGCGACGCTGAACTGGCGGCCATGCGGATTGAATCGACGCCTGCATATGGGCCGATCCGTCACTTGGGGCCTGTGCTGAAGCTATCCAAGACGCCGCCTCATTGGGCATGGCCATCGCCGGTGCTTGGCGGCGATAAGCCTGCATGGGCGGCTGCTCCAGCCGCTGTCGCTGCGGAATAACGCAATGCCAAAATCCCTGACATCAGCCCAATCCGCCGCTTACAGGCACGACGGCTTCATCGCCCCTGTGCCCGCGCTGTCGCCAGAGGAAGCAACCGCTTTCCGTAGCCGGTTCGAGGCCTACGAGGCGGCAAATGGTGGGTGGTACGAACTCTCCAAGGGCCAGAAACTTTATCTCCTACAAACCTGGGCAGCAGAACTTGCGAGCCACCCACGGGTGCTGGATGCCGTGGAAGACGTATTGGGGCCAGACCTGATGGTGTGGGGCATGAGCTTGTTTGTGAAGGACGCCCATGCGCCAGGCTTCGTCACTTGGCACCAGGACTCTACATATTGGGGCCTATCCAAACCGAGCGTCGTAACGGCGTGGATCGCTTTATCGCCAGCAACACTGGAGAGCGGCTGTATGAAAATGCTGCCAGGCTCCCAAAACCTGGATCAGGCACCCCACCGGGATACCCTTGCCGCTGATAACTTACTAACACGCGGCCAGGAAATTGCCATTGAAGTCGACGATGATAAGGCCGTGTTCTGCCCGCTCCAGCCCGGCGAACTCTCCTTGCATCACGTGCGCACCGTGCATGCGTCTGAACCGAACCAGTCCAGTGAACGCCGCATCGGCGTCGCCGTGCGCTATATCACGCCGGACGTGCGCCAAGTGAATGGGGACGTTGATTCCGCATGGCTCGTGCGCGGCGCTGACACCCACGGCAATTTCGTCCTGGAAACGCCGCCGGTTGCCGATATGGACGACGCCGCCAAGGCAGAACACGCCGGGATCATGCAGCTTCGCCAATCTGTTCTGTACAAAAGCGTTGCAGGCAAACCGGCGCATACCGCCGTCTGACCCAAACGCACCTCGCCCAGAGCAGCCCTACCAGAGCGCGTCGTGCTCTACGGTCGATACATGGGCGAATACGACCTTCCAGCCAACATCTGGCAGGCGCGCCCAAACTTGGGTCTGGCGGCCAACCAAATCCTTGCCGCGCACTTTGAATTCCAGGCTGACATTGGCGAAATCACGGCCAAGGGTGAGGATATCCAACCGCAGCCGTTCTTCTTTGATGCCCGGCCCCGGTGGGCGGGCAACACGATGGGCATGGATTTGGTCAAAACCGTAGCCATGCTCATGCATAGCAAGCCGGGTCGCGAGCGGGCTTTCCCAGAACGTATCGTCCAGAACATCTACATCTTTGTCGATCAGCGCCTGTTCATAACGTTCAAATTTGACGCGGACTTCTTCCACAATTTCAGGGATGTTGGGGGTCATGTCAGTCATTCGAATTCCTTACCGATTGTCCGTGCGATAGACACAAGCTGGGCATCCGCCCCGCGTGCGCCGATAATGGAGAGGCCGATGGGCAGTCCGTCAACCCGCCCTCCCGGAATGCTAATCTGCGGATGCCCAGCAAGTCCGCCCTGGGCCGCTAGGCATGTAATCCTGTCCTTGTATGGGTCCATAGCGGACACGGAGAGGCCTTGTTCCGGTGCCGGAAATGGCGTTGTCGGCATGCACAGAACACCGCCATCTGCCGTCAACATCCGCAAGCGCGCGCGGGCTTCAATGCGAATATAACCGGCCCACGTTCGTTCCGCTGCTGGGATAGACGCCCCAGCGATCAGGCCGCGCGCGACAGTGAAGGTCATGCGCGGATTATATTGATCAACCCAGGCTTCGAAGGTTTTCCAGGCCTCATACGGCTGAATGGCGCGCTGTGCCCGCGCCCACGTTGAAAGCCCTTGCGGCGCCAATAAATCATCACGGACAGTGCCTGATAGCGCTTTCAACCTGTCCACTAGCGGTGCGAGGGCCGCGGCGACGCCATCATCCGCGAACCCGAAGGCGTCTGTCGCGACGGTCAAGGTGCTGGGCCGGGCGTCTTCAGCCACTGGCTCACCAAGCATGACAGCGGATGTGCGGGCGAATGTATCGCCGTCCCGCGCGAACCACCCGGTCGTGTCAGACGTCTGGGCTTGCGGCGCCATGCCATCCAGCGGTAGGCGGCCATGGGTTGGGCGGATGCCGTACAGGCCGCAGAAGCTGGACGGTACGCGCACAGACCCACCCGTATCCGTGCCGATAGCGATATCTGCTATCCCGGCCGCGACCGCGGATGCTGAGCCTGAAGATGATCCACCCGGCACCCGGCCAGGCCCATTCACATTGCTTGGCGTACCTTCAAACGCATTCTCTCCCAATATGCCGAGAGAGATTTCATCCGTGATCGTCTTGCCGATCAGATTTGCCCCGCCATCCAGCAGCGTCTGAACAGCCCAGGCGTGTTTTTCTGGCAAAGGCTGATGACGCGGCCAATCCGGACTGCCGCCGCCCGTTGAAAATCCCGCAATATCAAAGAGGTCTTTTGCTGCAAAGGTTAGTCCCATCAAGGGGCCAGATGCCGCGCCGGAGATACGAATATCGGTCCCCGGCACGAACGGATTTACGCCATCCACTTTGTCTGTCACGACTCTACCTCTCAGGCAATTCAATGTTATCTTCACCATAGACATCAAAGCTACCGCGCAACAAACTAGGAATTATGCAGAAATTGCTTTATACTACCGCTCCTTTCCAGCCACTGCTTATTCAGCCCGTTTAGGAGATCGCATCCGTGCCGTCGAAATTCCATCGCCAAGTTGCGGCGCTGCCGTTCCGGCAGGATGAAGACGGCGTGCACCTGCTTATGGTGACATCCCGGACGCGGAAACGCTGGATTTTGCCAAAGGGCAATCCTATCAAAGGCTTGGCACCGAACAAGGTTGCCGAAGTCGAGGCGCTAGAAGAAGCGGGAGTCGTTGGGTCCGCTTGCTCCAAAGCCATTGGCACGTACGCGTATGACCATCTGAATTATGACGGCAGCATTCGCCCAAGCAAGGTCGCGGTCTATCCGCTTCTAGTCACTGAACAAAAAGATGACTGGAAAGAGAAAGACCAGCGCAGCATCAAATGGATCCCGCTGAAACGCGCAGCCAAGCGTGCCGACGATGAAGAATTGTCCGTATTGCTGGAAGCCCTAGCGCAATCAGATGCGAAGGCGCTTCGCCGTATAGCGAATGACTTGAAGAAAGCGGGCTAAAGCCGCCGCTATGGACCGTCTACTGCCACAAACCTGACATCACCGTTTAGCTGTAATGCTGCCCCGTAAATCAGGCCGCGGTCTAGAATACTCTGCGCGAAAGTAGCCCCGCGATCCAGTGCGGTCGCAGTCTCGCCTTTTGATAAATCCCCAACATCAACTGTTACGAGCTGCTCGCCAAGATCGCTATCCGGTGCCAGTTCCGCCGCAGGTGCGCGCTTAATGTTCGGAGACCCCGGCACATCCACAGCATTGGCGATAAGCGTGGCCGAGACATCCGCCGCCGCAGCATTTGTCGACAGGACTGTCACGGCATCCGCGATGCCGAGCGAATGGCTACGCCCACGCCACCCTGAGGTCGCAACGCCCCGGGCTAGGTTTTCATATTGAACCTGAAACGCGCCCGGCTGCTCGGCGAAAATGCCCGCATTGAATACAGCGCCATTCGTCAGGAAGAACGCCACGTCACCACCATTGTTGACGTAGGCCTTGATAATGCCAGAGCCGTCAACTAAGGCCGCCAGCACATAGTCAGCGACAGCACCGGCGACGGCAGCCATCGGCGTGACGAATTCTGGTGCGTAAGGCCGAACTGCCGCCGCCATCGCCTGAGCAATCTCTCCTGAAAGCACTGGATCATCCGTTATCGAACGTCGCAAATCTGGCAGTTCACCAGCCAAATCGATCAGCACCGTTTGGAATACCTGGGTGGCCCGCGCGTAGCTCGCATCCGCGCCGAGGCCGAAGCTTTCGATGATCAGGTCAATCGGACCGTGGTGCAGATGCAAGCGCCCATCGGCCAGTCGCGAGGCTTGCGGCGCATCCCAGCTCAGCGGGCTATGCCGCCGATAGCGCGCATGTCTGCGCCATATTCGCCGCCGTGCACCAAAATGTCCTCGAGGGTGCGCACGGCATCATCATGGCCGCCAAGCCGCCGGTATTCTTCCAGCGTTGTTGTAAATTCCAAGGGTGCCACGATAGCCGGTGTCGGCACATATCCGAATGCGGCGTCGGGCGTATCCATCACGTCCGTCATTACCGTAATCCCACCACCCGGCCAGACATACGCTGAAGCGCCGCCGATGGTGACCGTCGTTCGTTTCGCCTGGACGGACCGCGTCAACCGCACCGGATTGCGCGTCACGCCAGACCGCAGCGATCCGCCAGCGCCGCCCATGAATAGCACGGTGCAAAGCGCTGCTTCACAGTTCTCCCCAATCAGATCGACCGATGGGCGAAGGGCAGCAGGCAAATCATGCGGGCGCGGCTGCAAGTCCTCATCCAGTATGTAATAGCCATATTGATCGCCGGTGGTGGAGACCATCAGCATGGTCAGGCCGGGCTTGGCACCCTTCTTGGCGTTCCAAGGGCCCAGGATGGTCAGCGGGTCATCGATATCGGCACCACCCCACCCGAGCCCTGGCTCCGCCACGTCAAAATATCGGCCCGGTGTCGAGCGGCGGCCTTCGATGCGGATGCCGGTATCTGGCCAATCCAGCACTTTCCCGGCCTGATGTTCTGAGACAACGCCCGTGATGTGATCATCCACGACCACCACTTCATCAACCAGACCCGACCACTGGGATGCGAACATGCCGATGGTGGCAGAGCCGCAGCCAACCCGCATGCGCGCTTCGTTATGACCATCCACGACGGGTGCCTGCCCAGCCTGCACCAGAACCGTCGAGCCATTATCAATGGAAAGTTCGACCGCTTCTTTGTTACAGAGCCGCATCAACGCATCGCACGTCACGCGGCCTTCCGCTTTGCCGCCGCCGGTCAAGTGATCGACGCCGCCGAGGGATAGCATTTGGCTGCCATATTCACCGGTCATGACATGGCCAATCGCCTCGCCATTGGCGCGAACGGTTGCCGCCTCGTCTCCAATATGCCGGTCGGTATCAATTTTCACTTTGGCGCCGCAATAGGAGAAAATCGCCTCTGAGACGACCGTGACGAAATCAACGCCGTCAATCTTGCGGCTCACAATAAAAGGCGCTGGCTTGTAGTCGGGATATGTGGTGCCTGCGCCAATGGCGGACACAAAAAATTCGTCGCCCGCAAACGGTTTGGCTTCCCAATCGGCCTGCAGGAACGGCTTGATCTCGCCACCCGTTTCCAAGCGTTTATCGAAGACTGTCAACGGGTCTGTCCGTACAATCTTGCCGTCCATATTGGCATAGCGATCGCACGCACCTGTCCGGCCTTCAGCCACAAAACACATGACGGGACAGGCGTCACAGCGGACTTTATCGCCCTTTTTGACAGTCACGACTGCTCCTGCTTCAGCTTGATAGCGGCGCGGATACGGTGTGGCAGCGCGGGGGCGAAATCAATCTCCGCCCCACTTGCATGGCGAATTGCGTTGAAGATCGCGGGTGCGGTCGGGATTAAGACATGCTCGCCCAAGCCCCGCGCGCCCATAGGGCCTTCTGGGTCTGGCTTTTCGACCAGGATTGAATGGACCTGGGGCATATCGCCGGCCGTGGGGATCAGATAATCGTGCAGGTTCTCTGTCCGCCCCGGCAGATATTCCTCCATCAGCGCCATGCCAAGTCCTTGCGCTACGCCGCCTTCAATCTGGCCTTCCGCCAATAGCGGGTTGATCACCCGGCCCAAATCATGCGCTGCCGTCACCTTCAGCACTTTCGTGACGCCAAGCGTCAGATCAACTTCAACTTCCGCTATCTGTGCGCCATAGCCGTAGATTGCATAGGGCACACCTTGGCCATTTTCGTCCAGCGGCGCTGTCGGCGGATCGTAGGTTTCCTCCGCCGCAATCACATAGCCATGCTCATCAGCGGGCATACGGGTGATGTCGATTATCTGGCTGCGCCCGCCTTCGCTTGCTGATAACACGCCGCCTGCAAGCGTGAGTTCCGCCGCATCGCTCATATTCGCCAAACGGAGAATGCTCTGGCGAAGCGCTTCGCCCGACGCCAATGCGGCGTTACCGGTGACAAACGTCTGGCGAGAGGCTGAGGTCTTGCCGCAATCTGGCGTCAGCGCAGTATCCGGACCCACAAGCTCAAACGCCGTCACGGGCAGACCAAGCGCATCGGCGCAAATCTGGGTGATGACAGTGTTAGAGCCCTGCCCGATATCCGTGGCACCTTGGTGCAGAACCAACCGCCCGTCCGCCGTTACGCCAAGCCGGACCGTCGATGGGTTCGGCAGGGATGTGTTGCCACAGCCATACCAGCAGGACGCAACGCCAACGCCGCGCTTTCGCTCCGTCGAGTGCGCATTGAACGCCGCTGCGGCATCCAGCGCCGTTTGCCAGGGTGCGGCAAGTGCATCCAGGCACTCGCTGATACCCGCAGAATTGAACTGCTGCCCGCAAACGGAAATATCGCCGTCCTGCAACGCGTTTAATTGGCGGAATGCCAAGCGATCCAGCCCACACTTTTCCGCCAACCGGTCATACAGCGTTTCCTGCATGATCGCAGCTTGCGGCACCCCAAACCCGCGGAATGCCCCGGCATTAGATGCATTGGTGTGAACGGCCTGGGTCTCCGCCAGATAATTCGGCGTCCGATATGGGCCAGACGCATGCACCGGCACGCGATTAGCAACCGTCGGTCCCCAACTCGCATATGGACCAGTGTTGAAATCTCCCTCAAACGCCATACCGGTAACGCGGCCCTCGGCGTTAACACCAATACGGGCAGACATGCGCGAGGCATGTCGCTTGGTCGTCGAGGCCATGCTTTCACCGCGTGTGTAGACCATACGGCACGGACGGCCGGTTTTCAGCGAAACCAAGCCAATCAGCGGCTGCAGTGAGACATCCAGCTTAGAGCCAAAGCCGCCACCCGCCGCCGTCGGGATGATGCGCACCCGCCATGCAGGCACGCCCAGCACGTTCGCCACATCATCCTGATCCATCACCGGTGCCTGGGTGCAGGCTTGGATGACCAGCGTATCGCCATCCATCCACGCAGCGCCCGCTTCAGGCTCAATGTACGCATGCTCAACAAAGCTAGTCTCGAATGCGCCCTCCACGATATGGGCGGCGGCGGCGAGGCCAGCGTCAGCGTCCCCCTGGGCAACACGGCCACGGATGAGGATATTGCCGGGCCGCGAATTGTGCAGCAGCCGCGCGTCCGGCAGCATAGCGGTATCGGGTTCCAGCGTGGCGTCTAGCGGCGTCCAGGTAATTGGGAAAACTGCTGGGTCAAAATCCAGTACGGCTTCCCGGGCACCTGCAATCACTGCAACAGCTTCACCTTTGAAGCGCGCGAGGACATTGGCCAGGGCGGGTTGGTCTGCCATTGGCGGGATGACACCAAAGCAGTTGGAGCCGTCGATATCGTCAGCGGTGAATACGGCTTCAATGCCAGGCGTCGCCGCCTGCCACGCGGTCAGATCGCCAAAGCTGAATGATGCCAGATGATGCGGCGAGCGAATGGCGCGGACATACAGCGCATCTTCTGGCCAGGCATCAGCACCAAACGCCTCCATGCCATTGACCTTCGCAAGACCATCCAACCGCTCAAGCCGTGCGCCAACAGCAGCACCCGCAACCGGCGCTTCGGTTAGCCCATGGGCAGTTCCAGCATCACATACAGCGTCGATGATTTTCTGGTATCCGGTGCAACGGCACAGAACGCCACCAAGCGCCGTTTCCGCCTGATCCCGCGTTGGCATCGCACTCTCAGCCAACAACGCAGATGCAGCCATCAGCATGCCCGGCGTACAGATGCCGCATTGCGCAGCGCCGTGGCGGAGGAATGCCTGTTGCAGGTTCGTAATGCCATTCTGGCCGAGGCCCTGAACGGTCGTGATCTCGCGGCCTTGGACTTGCGCTACAGGTGTGAGGCAGGCGCACACTGGCGCGCCATCCACCAGCACAGTGCAGGCACCGCAATCACCAGCGTCGCAACCGACTTTGACATCGCGCTGGCCCAAATCTTCCCGCAGAACATCTGTCAAACGACGCCCAGGTGCCGTTTCCACTTCGTGAGAGCTGCCATTAAGGGTGAGCGTTATCTTCATGCCGCCACTCTCTCATCGACTAAATCCCGCACGGCGCGGCGCACCAATTCCGCCGCTGCATCATAGCGATAATCCGCATCGCCACGGATATCGGCGATGGGCGTCAATGCAACGGAAACGTCAGCATCCTGCACCAGCCCGGCTAATGCATCATCCATTTCCGCGTTGGCCAACGCTGCCTCTACTGCAGGCAAACGCGCGGCAACGGGGCTGCAGGAACCGACGGATACAGCCGCCTCTCGAACTCGTCCATCCACAACATCAAGGCGCACAGCCGCCATCACGATAGAGATCACGAGGTGCTTGCGCGCACCCAACTTCAAGAACTTAGACCGCCCGCCCGCTGTCTCCGGCACAGTCACCGCCGTCACGATCTCCCCCGGCTGCAACGCCGTTTGCCGAACGCCTGTCAGGAAGTCCCCAAGCGGTAGGGATCGCACGCCGCGATTGGACTGCAACTCAACAAATGCATCCAGCACCAGGAGCGGCGGCACACCGTCAGCAGCGGGAGAGGCGTTGCATAGATTGCCCGCAACGGTTCCAGAGTTTTGAATTTGCACGGCACCAACCTCCAGCGCCGCTTGCTTCAGGGCATCAAACGCCGGTGGCAGATTCGCACGCACGATATCCGTCCAGGTCGTCGCAGCGCCGATCGTGTAATTGCCCGCATCATGGGAGACGCCGCGCAACGTCTGAATGCCAGTGATATCGAGGATCGGCCCCGGCAGGCGTTGTTGCTGTGTCGCTGGAAATAGGTCCGTGCAGCCCGCAGCAATGCGCATGCCGCCACGCTCTGCAAACATCAGGGCTTCCGCCAAACTGTTCGGCCTGAAATAGTCCACTTGCGCTGGAGCCTTCAAATTTGTTCGTATACGAATGAAATAGTGTCGCCAGCGCGCTATGCTGTCAATCATTGAGACCAAAGTGAGCAGATGATGAACGCAGCCGCCTATAGCCTGGACCGCCAAGTCGGATACCTGATGCGGAAAGCGAACCAACGCCATCTGGCGATTTTCAGCGCCCGCATTCCGGAGCTGACACCTACACAGTTCGCAGCGCTCGCCCGCCTGCACGAGCGCGGGCCGCTCTCCCAGAATGACCTTGGCCGCCAAATCGCCATGGATGCCGCAACAACGAAAGTCATGGTCGACCGCTTGGCCAAAAATGGCCTGATCCAACGGTCCGCCGATGCTGCAGATCGCCGCCGCCGCGTGGTCACGCTGACTAAGGCAGGCAAGGCCGCCTATGCCGGTAGCATCAGTGCCGCGCATGCCATCACTGCCAAAACGCTAAGCCCGCTATCGGCAGAAGAAGTGGCACTTTTCACAACGCTACTCGCCAAGCTGGCAGACCCGGAGAGCAATCCATGAGCCAAATTATCGGCATCGATGTCGGCGGTACGTTCACCGATCTGGTATTGCTGGATACGGAAGCTGGAACCGTCCGCCTTGCCAAGGCCGCAACCACGCCTGGGAACCAAGCGTGCGGCGTGCTGAATGCGCTGACAGAAGGCGACGCGGAACTCGCCAGTGTTGACCTGATCGTCCACGGCACGACGACAACAACGAATGCTGTGCTCGAACGCAAGCTCAGCAAAACCGGTCTTATCACTACCGCTGGGTTCCGCGATGTGCTGGAGCTTGGCCGCCGCACGCGCCCCAACCCTTACGGCATGAAGGGCCAATTCCGCCCCCTCATCCCTCGCGACCTTCGCCTTGAAGTGCAGGAACGAATGGATGCTGCGGGCGAAGTAGTGTTACCCTTGGCGGAGGCCGACGTGCGCGCCGCAGCCCAAGCCCTGCTAGCGGAAGGCTGCGAGGCAGTCGTCATTCACTTCCTGCATGCCTATGCTAATCCTGCCCACGAGCAGCGCGCAGGTGAGATCGTGCGTGATATCTGGCCAAACGCCTTTGTCACCATGGGCCATGCGCTGCTGGCCGAAAGCCGGGAATACGAGCGCGGCGTGACGGCTGCGGTCAACGCTTCCGTCCAGCCGCTGCTAGAGCGCTATATCAGCCGTTTGACCTCTGAACTCAAAGACCAAGGCTACAAAGGCGATGTGCTTGTGGTGAATGGCAATGGCGGCGTTGTTTCTGCCAATTTGGTAGCCAGGGAAGCGGCAAAGACGGTTATGTCTGGTCCCGCTTCTGGCGTTATCGCGGCGGCCTATACAGGCCGGGCAGCAGGCGCGCCGAACCTGATCACCTATGACATGGGCGGCACCTCAACCGATGTGGCGCTGATCCGGGATGCCGAACCTGCCGTATCCTCAGAAATTGAGGTGGAATACGCGCTGCCAATCCACGTGCCGATGGTGGATGTGCGCACAGTCGGCGCTGGCGGCGGGTCCATCGCCCATGTGAACGCAGCAGGGTTGCTTGAGGTCGGGCCAGAAAGCGCTGGTGCCGATCCAGGACCAGTCTGCTACGGACGCGGCGGCGCGCTGTCAACCATCTCTGACGCCAATATGCTGTTAGGCCGGCTTGATCCCGCCAAGCTTAAATCGGTGGAGGGCGGCGTTAGCCTGGATGATGTTCATACCATCTTCGACGAGAAACTTGGGGCACCGTTGGGCCTAAGTGCTGTCGAGGCCGCCGCCGCCGTTATCCGCATCGCCAATGCTAAAATGGCGGGCGCAATCCGTATGGTATCAATTTCACTTGGCGCTGACCCACGGGATTTTGCGCTGTTTGCTTTCGGTGGTGCCGGGCCAATGCATGCTGCAGCACTGGCGCGAGAACTTGGTGTGCCGACGGTGCTTATGCCCGCCCGTCCAGGCATCACCAACGCCCTTGGCTGCGCGCTCGCAGACCTTCGCCACGATTTCGTTCGCACGTTAAACCAACCGCTCGACGCGTTGGATGAAACCGCCGTGGCCGAAGTCTTTCAAGTCCAGATCGCTGAGGGTGAAGCGCTGCTCGACCGGGAAACGGTGGAGCTGGTGGAGCGCCGACACATCCACAGTGTCGATATGCAGTTCGTTGGCCAATCACATATTCTCCGCGTGCCGTTGGACGGACCAAGCCCCAGCCGCCAAAACCTGCGCGAACAGTTTGAGGCAGCCTATATGGCCCGGTTCAAAATAGCGCTGGACGAAATTCGCCCAAAACTCGTGAACATCAACACCTCCGTCATTGGCGTCCGCCCGCCACTTGACCTCTCCTTGCTGATTGACCCGGCTGGACGGCAGGCCACAGTCGCAGACGCACGAACCGGCAGCCGCCCAGTCTTCTTCGATACAGACTGGGTTGAAACGCCCGTTTACGCCCGCGAGCGCCTGCCAATCGACGCTGCGTTTAACGGCCCTGCCATCGTTGAGCAGATGGACACAACAATCGTCATAGAACCGGGCGATCGCGTTACGGGCGACACCCAAGGCAACCTGATCATCCATGTGGGAGCAGGCCAATGATGCTTGATCCAATTACGCTGACAGTCATCCAAAACGGCCTGCAACAGGTTTGTGATGAGATGGACTTGGCATTCTCCCGCGCCGCGTTCAGCCCCATAATCGCAGAAGCGGATGATCGGTCCGACGGCATCTATGCCGCAGAAGACGGGGCGCTGATCGCGCAAGGTGCTGGCGGCCTGCCGGTCTTTGTCGGCACGATGCAATATTCGACACGGGTGCTGATTGAACGGATCGCCGAAGGGCTAACGGCTGCACCAGAACCCGGCGATATGTATTGCATCAATGATCCTTATCTTGGCGGCACACATTTGATGGATGTGCGCTTTGCCCGGCCCGTCTATCGCAATGGGGAGATTTTCTGCTGGCTCTCCAATACAGGCCATTGGCCGGATATTGGCGGATCGGTGCCAGGCGGGTTTTCAGCCTCGGCAACGGCAGTGGAACAAGAAGGCTTGCGCCTGCCGCCTGTAAAGCTCTTCAAACGCGGGCAGATAGACCAAGAGATTTTCCAGATAATCTGCTCCAACATCCGCGTTGCGGACCAACGCATTGGCGATATCAAAGCCCAGGCCGCAGCGCTGGACCTTGGCGAAGAACGGCTCTGCGCCATGCTGGATCGCTATGGCGACGACACGGTGCAAGCCGCCATTGCTGAACTTCGCAGCCGAGCAGCAACGCAAATGCGGACACTCATCCAGGAAATCCCGGATGGCGATTATCAATCCGTCGCTTGGGTGGATAGCGACGGCGTCGTCAATGAGCCGCTCGCGATCCGGCTGAACATCGCCAAGGCTGGCGATCATATGACATTCGATTTCGCTGGCTCTAGCCCGCCCTGCCAAGGCCCGATGAATTCCGTGCTGGCGACGACGCTAAGCTCCGTTTATCTGGCCGTCCGCCACCTTTTCCCTGAAGCCCCGATCAGCGCGGGCGCTTTTGAGCCACTAACGATCATCCGGCCCGAAGGCACGTTCCTGGACGCCCAATATCCCCGGCCCGTATCCGGGTGCGCCGCCGAAGTCTCCCAACGCATCGCAGAGGCTGTATTCGCCGCCCTGGTTGAGGCCCTACCGCACCGGGCTACGGCAGCACCGGCAGGTACCAGCGGCAACTTCGCCCTTGGCGGCAATGATCCGACAAGCGGGCGCAGCTATGTGATGTATCAGCTGACAGGCGGCGGATATGGCGGGTCTGCGGATGGCGACGGCTTAAGTAATGGCTGCTCCACCATTGGCATATCGAAAGCCCAGCCCGTCGAAATTCTGGAGCAGAACTATCCGGTCCTATTCCGGCGCTACGCCCTGCATGAAGGGTCTGGCGGTGCTGGTGAATTTCGCGGTGGATTTGGCCTCGACTACGAGGTTGAGCTTCGTCGGGGTGACGCTAGGGCCAGTTTCGTAATGGACCATGGCCGTTTCGGTCCCCAGGGTGCCACTGGCGGGCAGGACGGTGGCCCAAACAAAATCACCGTCTGGCGGGATGGCGTCGCCCATGTGCCGGAGCACCTTTCTAAGGAGCAGGATATTCCCCTCAAAGCAGGCGACAGGGTACGGGTGCAAACGCCCGGCGGCGGCGGATATGGCGATCCAAAGACGCGGTCTGCTGATGCTGTCGCGGAGGACGTCCGGCTTGGTCGTTATACGGCGGATGAAGCGGCGGCGCTTTTCGGCGACATGGAATCCTGACACGTCGTTGGGCAGTGCCCAGCCGCAAACTTCCCCACTAGCCTCACTGGAGGTAGAGGGATCAGGGAGATGGTGGCAACTGCGGCTTACAGAAAACAATCGCAGCCTATAGCGCCAACCCATTAGTGCGCGTGCGCCATCTCCGGAATGCCTTCAGACGCGACCCAAAATCGGTTGAGAGCCTGATAATGTGCCTCAATGGCGGCAGCATCGCCCTCACCTTTTGGCATTGGCTCAGGATCAAAATTACCATGCCGATCTTCACCACGCACCAGTGTTGCCGATAAGCGTGTTGGGCCCGTGTGGCGGACATGGGTTGGGATATAGCTGAAACCGATGCCAATCCGGCGGTCCTGGGTCTGGTTTGGGGCTGAGCGGTGCATCAAAAGCGTGTGGTGGAAGGAAACATCACCCGGCTGCATTTCCAAACGGACGCCACCGCTATCGTCAATCGGATCCATTAGCGTTTGTCCGCGCGAAAGCATCGCGCGCTCGTCCCGTTGGTCTTTATGCGGGCGCTGGCCGGTCGTATGGGAGCCCGGCAGCACTTCAACGCAACCGTTTTCCGGGGTGGCGGGCGTGAGTGCGACCCATGCGGTGACATGCTCGAACGGCTCCAGGCCAAAATATGTGGCGTCCTGGTGCCATGGCACAAAGCTGCCACTCATGGGCTCCTTTAGCCAGACAGTCGTGTGAAACACCAGAATATCCGGGCCGATCAATTGCTCAACGGCATCCAGAATTCGAGGGTGGCGCACCAATTCGCCCGCCCAAGGAAACAACAGGTAGGGCTTCAAGCGGTTGGAGGCTTGGCGGCGATCGCCGACTTTCTTTTGTGGGCCGCAGCAGCGTTCCGCATCCACCCGGTATTGGGCGGCCTCGGCTTCCGTCAGCAAGCGCTTACCGGCAACATATCCGGCGTCACGATACTGCGCGCATTCCGCGTCTGTCAGGATAGTCATGGCTCAAATGCCTCTTAAGTCATGCAATGGGCGGCCCCAATCCACGGCCCGCGCTTTTGCCCGCTCGATATCTTCCTCCAGCATATACCCATCGGCAACAAGCCGCTTCGACGCTGCCTCAATGGCTTCAATATATCCAGCGTTATCGCCGTACCGTGCCGTGATCGACTGGCGCGGATCACCGGTTGCGGCCTGAACTTCTGGCGTTTCTGGAAACGGGATATAGCCGCCGGAAAATTCATGCATCGCGCCGCCCCCAAGGCTGCGTCGACGCACATTCCAGCCGTTATATGTACCCAATGGCGCCTGGATCATTGGCGCGCGGACACCGGCTGTCTCATTGCCGTCCGCATCGACAGCAGGCACCAGGATCGCATAGGCGCGTTCCTTCAGAACCTCCGGCGGCTCCTTAGTCAAAATCCCTGCCTTCGCGTCCGGCCCGAAATCCAGATGGGGCAGCTGGTTTGGCTCCTGTGGGATTGGACTGTTCGGGATCGCAGGATACTGCCCCCACCATGTATCGTAATCGACCAGTGTGCCATCAGACCGTGTTGGCAAGCAGGAGGGGGCTGGTGCAGCGCCTGTTTTTGCCCAGGCGTCCATTCGGTCCAGCATGGCGCGGAACAGCATGGAGGTTTGGGCGATGTTCAGATACTCAACACCAGCGCTCATCTGCGGCGTCTGCAAGTTCGGGTCGGAACCATGCTGGGTCGATGACCACACGTAAATCCTAACGCCATCGGGAATCGGCAGGTCATTTCCTTCTGTATCCGTATGCACGAGGCTGCCCCGGCGCTGCCAATATTCCGTCGCCGTTTGGGAATGCATCACCAGCGGGTCTGTGTCCGGGCGCTTGAGGATGCTGTCCGTCTCTCCCGTATTGTGATCTGTGGATTCTGTGTAGGCGAACGGGAATGCGTCCGCCG
>Ga0315322_10000696_pt1 | contig 25200 bp, 23 predicted proteins | sample M110021515metaG_FD_203461 | JGI IMG/M metagenome (GOLD analysis project Ga0315322, IMG submission 203461) | Ammonia-oxidizing marine archaeal communities from Monterey Bay, California, United States - M1 100m 21515 | ecosystem: Environmental > Aquatic > Marine > Intertidal zone | place: USA...
TCGTAAATTGGATAAGGATCGTTTAGGAAGTCATGATCTCCAACATGAAGGAATAGGACACGAACGGGATTTCGCAACCAAACCCTACGAATTTGGGGATCCTTTCAATTTGGATATCCAACGGACTGTAAGAAATGCGATTAAACGCACTGGCGGGGGAACTCCGGTTGAGCTCACTCCAGAGGATTTCGAAATAGAACGAACAGAAAGCCTTGTTCGTTCCAGCACAGTTTTGATGCTGGATCTATCCAACTCAATGGCATGGACAGGTCGATTACTACCAGCAAAGAAAGTGGCGATGGCACTGCAATCGCTTATCAGTATGCAGTATCCACGTGACTATATGGGAATAGTCGGATTTCATCTTTATGCCAGGGAGATAGAACTTCACGAATTGCCAGAAGTCACTACTGGCTATATGCAGGGAACCAACATGCAACACGCGCTTATGTTAAGCCGTCAGATGCTTGCAAAACAGTCAGGTACAAAACAAATCATCATGGTCACAGATGGAGAACCAACTGCCCACATAGACCCGTCAGGCAATCCTTACTTTGACTACCCACCTTCCCAATTCACGATTGACAAGACCCTCTCGGAAGTTATGGCCTGCACGCGAGAGGGAATCCGTATCAACACATTCATGCTTGACCCAGAGCCTTCACTAAGTAGATTTATTGAAAAGATCACAGAGATGAATGGGGGGAGAGCCTTTTTCACTAATCGTGACAACCTTGGCGATTATCTCCTTGTTGATTTCGTTGAGCATCGACGGCGACTTATTACATCACGTTGAACCACAAACACATTCGGAAAGAGCAAAGATAAATTTTTTTTCCACAATTTTTGATGTTTTCTTTAAAGAATTTGCATTTTTGACCCCTGACCTGCTTAAATAACACTAATGTAATTACAAGCTTGATTTTTGGGCTTGTTGAGCGCGCCAAGTTGGCAAATGACAGCATTGCTGTTGGAAAACCGGAGGGTTGATAGTGGTCGAAGATAATTCGATTACCGAGGGATGGCAAGATTTCGCAAACTGCCTTGGTGTTGACCCGGATTTATTTTTTCCAGAGCGGGGAGCTTCTACACGTGAAGCAAAAGAAGTTTGCAGAGGATGTGTCGTTCGTGAAGATTGCCTTGAATATGCCCTTCAAAATAGTGAAAAATTCGGTATCTGGGGTGGTATGAGCGAACGAGAACGTCGACGCATACGAAGGCAGCGTGCTTTAGATCGACAGGGAATCGTAGAGGTTGTAGCAGAAACAAAGGCAATCGGTTAATTCAGTTAGTCAAATAAGTCCGATACCTCTTTCTAAACCTAATTACTAGAAATCAGTAATTCTTTTTCCATTCTGCGTTGCCTGCGTTCTTTCCTAATTCTTCTCCGTTGCCGTTCAGAACATCCACCCCACACTCCATGATTAATACGGTGAGAGAGCGCATGCTCTAAACAGGTTTCCTTTACAGGACATGAAGCACAAATATTTTTAGCTTTTTCAACACCAGTTCCGTCACTTGGGAAAAATAACTCTGGTGGTTTATTGCTGCAGTTCCCTTGTGCCATCCATATAGTTTCCATAAATACCTCCGATACTAACTAGACGAAAGAAAAGGTGAAAAAGTTCCCGTGAACAAAAGATTTTTTCCTTGGATACACTCACTGAGCATAAGAAATTGAGGAATCTCCATATGACTGACATTGAGAACGAACCCCCCAGAGGACACGTAAAGATGGTTTACATGGGTCCAGTCGCACCGCATTGGGATATGCGATCCGATTTCGGCGATAAAGAAATGATTGATGGTTTCCGAACTAGGATCCAAGCACGACTAGTACTGCTCCCACCCCACGACCCACAGTTTCGTCGGAATAGAGAACGAGTTAACCGTGATGCTGAAAGAGAGAATATCTTGATCGAATGGGATCTTGGTTACGAAGAAGAACAAGAACAGTAAAAAACGGTTTTGTTTAGTTGGTTTAAAAAACTGATTTGCTGTTAGCGTCTCACCTGTGAGCGAACAAATAGTGTTAGCTGCTGGTGGAATTATTAGGAATGATTCAAGTGAATTCCTAGTGATACATCGCCCTAAATATGATGATTGGTCATTCCCGAAAGGGAAGCTCGATAATGGAGAAAAATTAGAAGAATGTGCTCTTCGCGAAGTTCATGAAGAAACCGGATTTCAATGCGAATTAAGAGACTTTCTTGGAACCGTAGCGTATGTGGACCGCAAGGGAAGGGAGAAAAAAGTACATTATTGGCAAATGAAAATTTTGGATGGGCATTTCCAGGAAAATTCAGAAGTAGATGCCATTGACTGGCTTCATAAAGAAAAAGCTCTAGAAATTTTGTCTTATTCCCATGATCGTGAATTATTGACGCAGGTTTCTTCAACATAGGTTAACGTGCTTTAGGCCAGAATTTTTAACCCAAGGCAATATGACAAATTTCACTCTGAAAGCTATTCACAAATCATCATTGTCGTCTATATTTCTCGTTAAATGGCTTCACAAATAACCAAAGCTAAGTGGGAGATACCAACACTTCTTAGAGCCTCATTTGTCTTCGGTTTAATTTACACTTTTCTTGTCGGGGTTTCTTCACTTGAGTCGGGTATAAAAGTCATGGGAGCAGACACTCAAGAAAGTCTTTTTTCAAGTGTAAGCAACCCTGTCGCTGGCCTTTTCATCGGGATTTTAGGAACGGTTCTAGTTCAATCGTCATCAGCATCTACTTCAGTGATTGTTGGACTCGTTGGAACAGGGGCCTTAGGCGTCGGTGATGCGGTCCCTATGGTCATGGGAGCCAACATAGGAACAACTGTTACTAACACGCTCGTAGCTCTAGCGCACATGAGGCAATCAGATGAATTTAAACGCGCATTCTCCGCAGCGACCGTGCATGATTTCTTCAATTTGCTTGCTGTGAGCATTATCCTTCCAATAGAACTCGCAACAAACGTCCTCTCGAATTCTGCGGAGAAGATCAGCTCCCAGCTAGTAGGTTCTGCTGGAAGCGAATGGAAGAGCCCGATCAAAAAATGGGTCAAAGAACCAGTCGGGTGGCTAAAAGATCTCGGCGATGCATTAGGCGCTAGCGGTAACGTTCTAGGCACATTCCTTGTAATCGTTGGACTAATAATCATCTTAATTGCTTTAGCATTCATTACGAAAAATATGCGCAAACTCGTAGCAGACCGTATTGAAGCCTCGTTAAATAAGGTTTTAGGAACTGGTGCTGGAACGATTGCAATGCTTCTCGGTTTGGTAATTACAGTCTCTGTCCAATCATCAAGTATCACGACATCTATCATGATTCCACTCGCAGCAGCGGGCGTTGTGTCGTTGAGAAACATATACCCAGTCACCCTTGGCGCAAATGTTGGGACCACCATAACAGCGCTGCTCGCTGCCCTTGCAGCAAGTAGACCGGAAGCGTTAACCGTTGCTCTAGTACACACCCTTTTCAACGTTGGTGGAATCGTCTTATTGTATCCAATGCCAGGTGTTCGAGATATCCCGATACGACTAGCAGAAAATCTCGCTAAGATTGCAGTACAGCGACGCTTTATGGCTGTTGCATACGTAGTTGTGGCTTTTATAGTTATTCCACTGTTAGGCGTAGCAATCCTTCGATGAAAGGAAAATATGGTTTTATCATTTTTTAAAAAAAACGAAAAAGGTTTAGAGCTAATAGCTCACCGAACAATTTCAATGCTTGCTGATGCACGGCATTCATTTGACTTAGCATCGGCTGCTGTTCTGAGTGGAGCAGAAACTGCATCAGTTGCAGAAGATATTCGTACTACTGATGAACACATCAATAAAGCTGAACAATCGCTCCGAGGTGAACTTGTCACGCATGTCGCGGTGCATGGAAGCACAGATATTGGATCAGTGCTTAGTTACACGTTACTTATTAAAAAAATAGAACGAATCGGTGATCAGGCGAAAAACATTCTTGACCTAGCTGAAGAAGGTGTTTCACTTGTTGGAGAAGAGGACACAGACGAACTTATAGAGGTCCGCCGTGTGATTTCTTCAATGTTTGCCGAAGCTGCCGACTTAATGGCAGAAGCAACAAGCGAACAAGCCCAAGATTTTTACGATCGAGCAACTAAGCTTCGATATTCGATTGAAAGCAAGATACGTGATTATATGCATTCTGAACAGCCAGGTTCCTATGCGGTTCCTAGGGCAGTCCTTTATCGGTACTGGAAACGTATTGTTGCTAATCTCGCTGGAATTGTGACTGGTGCCAATGAGCCATTGCAGAAGCAAGGCTATATCAACGATGGTAAAATAGATCTTGATGATTAATAAAGGAACTTAAAATTTTTAAAGACCTATTTCAGCACTACTTGCCTTGTGTGAGGGTTCATCAGGGAATCTCGTAGAATTAGAACGTGAACGATTCAACAGGTCAGAACAATGATTTCTTTTCGGAGTCAACAAATACCCGACAATCACCAAAAACACAAAAGGGTAAATTTATTGTCTCCCCGTTTGTACGTTTAAGTCGCGTCCACGCGTTATGCGCTGCTGGAGATGCAATGATTACGGTTGCATTAGCAGGGTCATTATTTTTCTCTATCGACCCCAGTGCCGCTCGATGGAGAGTGGGCTTATACCTTGCTCTTACTATCGCCCCATTTGCAGTAGTAAGCCCACTCATCGGTCCGATAATAGACCGATATGCAGGAGGTAGACGATTGATGATCCTCGCGATAAATCTAGGGCGAGTGATTGCTGCCATTCTCATGGTGGCAAATTTAGACTCACTGTTTTTATTTCCACTGGCATTCACGATCCTTGTTCTCCAGAAAAGCTATGCCATCGCTAAAGCAGCAGTCGTCCCAACAACAGTTGAAACACATGAACAACTCGTAGAGAAAAACGCAAGACTTGCTTTTCTATCAGGAATAGCTGGGTTCTGCGGAGCTGCACCCGCAGCATTGGCGCAATTAATCGGAGGACCCAGCTGGTCGGTTATTTTGGCAGTAGCTACTTTCTTCCTTGCTGTTCTAGCTTCATTAAAACTCCCCAAATCAAAAATTGCTTCCACACCCGAAGAAGAACAAGAACGAGAAGAACTCAGGTCCGCAGGAATAATTAAAGCTTCTAACGGGATGGGGGTCTTACGAGGCGTTATAGGATTTTTCACCTTCTTGGTCGCATTCGCGTATAGAGGAGGCACAGATGATTTAGATCTTTCCGGTGTGGGCACGTCAATGGGTGCCGAACTACACGAAGAACTTCTCGGAATAGATTTAGGAGCGGATGGGACATCAGCGATTGCACTTGGAGCAGTGGTCGCTTGTAGCGTCATTGGTGGCTTAGTCGGTTCAATAACAGCCCCTAAGCTACGAGCCCGCATTAACGAAGAAAGGATGCTCCTAGGAGCTCTCCTTGTCACCACCGCAGCAGCGATACTTGGATTATGGAGTGGTGGAATAAGTGGCGCCCTTCTCGTTGGATTTGCTGTAGGTCTGTCTGTGAGTTCCGGGAAGCTTGCATTTGATTCAATTGTTCAACGCGACGCCCCAGATGCGAACTATGGACGATCATTTGCCCGATTTGAAACACGATTCCAACTCATGTGGGTAATCGGTGCACTCATTCCTGTCATCTTTACGCTTCCGGCACGACTCGGATTCGGTGTTCTCGCTATTGCTGCAGGTTTCGCAGCCATCTCCTACATGTTCGGAACAAACAACGATGAATCAAATTCCCCTCAAAATATTTTCAGTCTCTTAAGAAACCTTCTCCAGAAAGACCAAATTCAAACCACTGAAGAAACGACTGAACCACGTGAGAAAGTTAGATCAGAAGAACCAAAGACTGAACGAGAGATTTTCATCCCATACCCTCACGATGATGACGACGATAATTTAAAACTTTTTTGAGAAGTTAAGATACATCAGGCAGGTCAATCCTAGCTAACCAAAGACCAGGGGCATCAACTTCATTCGGCGTTGGAAAATTTTTTGGTTCGCTCCAGAGACGTATCAGTTCATTATCACCAGATCGTTCAACCACTCCTTGAATAAAAGCATTACCGCGATCGTATTGAGCTTGGGTTAATTCAAGCCCTAACATTCTCTCAATAAAACGATCTGAAGGGTCAGCTTCAACTCTCAGGCGCCGCATAGCTTCAGTAATTTGACCATATGACCCGATTAATCCGCTTCCGATACTGTCCATTATGTAGTCAACGTAACCAACGATGACTGCAATTACTGCATTTATTTCTGGTATTAGATCCAACTGTCCTTGACTCTGGATTGCCCCTAAAATTACTTCTGGGCTGCCTAAAGACCGCTGTAAATCTTCAAGAGCAGATGGGGAATTCATATCAATCCCTTGCAGTTTCTCTTCCAGACCAGATGGGTTACTTTCAAACCCACTTACATAATCAAAAAGTAAACTTGTTACGTTATCTTCTACATGACGTATGCGGAGAACTGTATGAAAGCATAACTGCTGCAAACAAACCCAGAGCAGCAACTCCTCCATAGGAAGGCTCCATTCCTTCCCAAAATCAGCAATGTTATTAGTAATAATCTGGATTCCATCTTCACTAAAACGAGGAATCGGTAAATCAAATTGACCGAATGAGCGCTGTGCTAAATGCCCTACCATTGACCCTGCGGTCATTGATAACATCATTGGACCAAGAAATTGCATCATCTGTCCAAACATTGCCTGCATAGGGTCATCTCCAAATACCCCATCTTCTTTTTTTCTGGTTAAAGCTTCCGTTAAGCTTTCAAACAGTGGCTTATATGCATCAATAGATGTATGGGCCCATTCTGTTCTCCTGACCGCATGCATAGAAACATTGCCCGTACTTAACGAAGTAGTTTCACTGATGTGCAGTTGAGCAATACGAGAAAGTTCTTCTAAAATAATCCGGTGAGACGGATCCACATTTGAATCAGTATTTCCACTAGCGGCCAACTGAACCGCTATTTGTTTAGCAGTTCCCCAAGGGTCTTGGCCTCCAGAATTAAACAAGTTCTCAAAATCGCCGAAAAAAGGCATACCTTCAAAAGGGTTATCATTATCCATAATCCTTACCCCCACTGTGAAAGATCGAATTATTTTCATTCTACAAAATTCCCACTAGGAAATTAAGCCATTATTAATCAAGTTAAAAAAATAGACAAAAGTCGTAGACACGACATGTTTCCGCTATCGTTTCTTCTCGACCTAAGATTTCAACCTACAAGAGAAAAACCATTCAATAGAACTCGAGGGAGGCTATGGAAACGCTTATCGTCACAGGCGCAGCTGGATCTATCGGAAAGCGAGTATGCAAAACGCTCGCAGAAACTGATGGCATCTCAGCAGTTCTTGCAATAGATATGAGACCAGAGATGCCAAATCATCGACGCGTCTATCACCACCAATTAGATCTTCAGATCGATGACCTCAAACCAGTTTTTGAAGGGGCACACAGTCTCATTCACCTCGCCACATCTTTCGGACCAAGCAGTGATGGCATTGATGCCGGAGGAGCCGAAATTGACGCAACAAGAAGAGTTTTTGAAGCCGCTTCTGACGTAGGCATTCAAAGAATAGTCATACTTTCATCAGCAATGGTATATGGAGCATGGGGCCATAATCCGATTCCAATCACAGAGGAAACACAGATAGAACCAAACCCAGACTTTTCGTTTGCCTCAGTAAAAACTGAAATAGAGAACATAGCGAAAGAATGGAACCTGAACCACCCAACAGCAGAAGTAGTGATACTTCGACCCACGACTGCTCTCGCTAAGGGGCAAATAAGTTGGGTTGCTCGTTCATTAAAAGCTTCTGCAATTATTGATGCAGGTGATAATGACCCACCAGTTCAATTCCTCCACTTAGATGACTTAGCGGCGGCTGTCTCTCTTGCAAGCAAAGGAGCACTAAGTGGTATTTACAATGTCGCCCCCGATGGGTACATCGAAGCCGAAGTGTGTAGGGAACTTAGCGGAAGATTTCCAAGACTTCGATTAAAAGAAGAAATGGCTGACCGTTTGGGTAGATTCAGCTGGCGTTACCGGATCGCTCCGACACCTCCTGGTTTAACGCCATACACAGTGCATCCATGGATTGTTTCAAACGAAAGGTTACGAGCAGCCGGTTGGGAACCCGAATACACAAACGCGGAAGCATATATAGATGGAACTCCGGCAAAACCCTGGTCAAATATGAATGCAAAACAACGTCAACGCGCATCACTTGCAGGGGCAATCATTCTTGGCGGACTAGCGACCTATCTTATATCTCGATTAATGAGGAAACTAAAGGAATAGCTTTACAGAAAGAAAAATATTTCCTCACCCCAAAGCAAAATCACACCAACACAAATCGCGAACTTCCCAACGCTACGAAAACGTTTCACTGATTGGTTAATACGCTTTAGTTCACCCACTTCAGCAGGATGCCTCCAAAGACGATCTTCCATTAAAGGAGGCGCTACAAAACCAATTTCTTCGTCATCGCCTTCTACTCCCACAAATCTATTTTAGATCACAACAACAAAAAATAAACCGCGAGTACGGCAATAACTTGTTAAGAAAGCAAATAAACGAAGGAGCAGAGACCAAACACAGCCTCTAGCATGGATTTATGAATGTTCCTGAGAATACCAACACATGGGTTGGATTAAGCAATGAACCTCTCCCTGTCGAAAAAGCAAGCCACTGGGTAATTGAACCATCATGCGGAGCGACAGTCACGTTCAACGGTGTTGCACGTGACCACTCATCAGGAAGAGAGAATGTGACTGTTTTGGAATATGAAGCATATGAGGAACAGGCCATTCCGAGATTGGAAGCAATCGCTAAGAAAACACGTGATAAATGGCCAGACATAAAAAAAATTGTAATGCTCCACCGAATAGGAAAAGTAGAAATAGGTGATTCAGCTGTCGTAATCGCTGTTAGCTCAGCTCATCGTGATCATGCTTTTCTCGCTTCCCGATTTTGTATCGACACTTTAAAGGCCACCGTCCCCATATGGAAAAGAGAAATCTGGGAAAGTGGAGAAAGTTGGGGATTAGAACCGCAACACATTCAAGAGATTCATGAAATTCCAAGTATTGAACAAATAGAAAAAGGAGAAGTTCTCCATTGAACCCACTAATTTTCCTCGGAGCAGCAGCCATTGTTTTTTTTCTTGGAACGCTCACCATTTGGGCTTTCCAACGAGAAAAAAAGAAAAGCTTCAATTCATCAATTGAACAGTTCCAAGCTGGACTAGATGCTATCGCCCCAGATCAAAAGAGGAGAAAGCGTTAATCATGGCACGTGACCTTGCCATAGACCTTGGAACCGCCAATACCCTTGTGTACTCCAGAGGTCGAGGCATCGTCCTAAACGAACCTTCCGTCATAGCACTTAATCAAAACACAAATGAAGTTCTCGCCATGGGTGAAGAAGCATGGCAAATGATTGGAAGAACACCGGGCTACATTGTTGCTGTTCGCCCATTACGCCATGGAGCTATAACAGATTTTGATGTCACACAGAGAATGATCCGACTCCTTTTAGAAAGAGTAGGGGTATCAAGATTTAATCGTCCCAGAGTTGTAATTTGCGTACCTTCAGCGATCACGGCCGTTGAAAGAAGAGCAGTCACAGAAGCTGCACGGAGAGCGGGAGCTGCAGATGCCCGACTCATTGAGCAGCCGTTAGCTGCAGCAATAGGTTCTGGGTTACCCATTAATGAACCAATGGGTAACCTCATCGTTGATGTAGGTGGAGGAACTACCGAAACAGCACTTATATCAATGGGGGGAGTTGTCGCATTGGAAGCGGTTAGGGTCGGTTCTTTCGATATTGACACGGCTATCCAAAACTTTGTCAAGAATGAATTTGGTGTAGCCATAGGGGAAAGAACTGCTGAAGAAATCAAATTAACTATCGGATCAGCAGCGCCATACGAAGGCGAATTACGAGCTGAAGTTCGAGGACGGCATATAGCGAGTGGTTTACCTGAAGTTATTGTCGTGTCGCCGAGCGAAATAAGATCAGCTATTGATGAAGCTGTTTCCGCGATGATTGATTCTGCTACATCATGCCTGTCACAAGCCCCACCCGAACTCGCACAGGACATAATAGTCCAAGGGATAAACCTCGTCGGAGGGGGATCTTTACTAAAAGGATTTGATAAGCGTTTAAGTGAAGAAACAGATGTACCTGTAAATATCGTCCCGAATGCGTTAGAAGCAGTTGTTCTTGGAGCTGGAAGATGTATCGAATCATTTGAGTCTGTCCGAGCGATGTTTATGGATGATCCATCTATACGACAGAGACGATAACGTAGGCTCTACATCAATAAATCCTCAGCGGCTTGCCGAACCTGCCAGTCCCTATCTTCAAGAGCCTTTTCTAATGCCTTTTTGACAGCTGGATTATCAAAAGGAGCAAGCGCTAGAACTGCTCTTCTGCGAACAGTAGCAATATCTGTCGTTGCTTTAAGGATGCTATTCAACCCATCAGCATTCCCAATCGCCCCTAACGCTGCCACTGCTGCCTCTCGGCACAGAGAATCTTCATGTTGCAAAGCAATATTAGATAAAACAGAAACCACGCCATCTTGTCGATCTCCCCGTTCTCCTGCTGCCCAGCAAGCTACCTCAACAACTGTGAAATCAACATCACGAAGTAGTTCTAAGATCGGAAGGGAATAGAGTTGCGCCGCAGATTTTGCAACTGAACTGCGAACAATCGGGTGCGGGTCCCTTGCAGCATCACAACCTAATTCATTATCTAACACACCATTTTCGTATAGGACAGTAACAGATGTGGCACGAACCTTCGGATTCCTATCATGCAACCCTTTTAAAGCAAGGGAATATTCCCCAGCCATGGCCGACTCAATAATAATCTTCCGCTTTTCTGTCCCCAGTGACGCCTGCGATTGATCTCCATTATCAAATTCAGGCACGTCAACTCACAATCACATCAAGAAGAATCCTGCCAATTAATACCAACAAACCGATACCAAACGCAAGCATGACCCCGAGAAGTCCAATAACAATTACGAGACCTACCAAGCTAACTATTCGTTGCCACCAACGAACTCTCGCCTTCAAACCTGTCACAGCTTTATGATGTGCAATTCGTTCCGTCATTCCAAAAGGATTAGTAAACGGTTGCCGAAGTGGTTCTCGCAAAACGCCTCCTTTATACGGGTCTTCTCTTGAAGTAAATAATAGGGTACTCAAGGCACCAAAATCGTAAACACGAACAGAACAGTTGAAAACTAGATAATAAAACAACGATGCCAAAGAAAATGACCTTGAACCTACAATAGAAAAGTGCATGTTATTCAACACAAAGGTCGTCATGACTGAAACCCCGAACTTCACTACCGAAAAACCAGTCCCGACACGTTCACCAATGGGAAGAAATGAAAAGATTCTCATGACAGTACTAATCTTCATTGCCTCAATTGCACTATTTATCAGATTCGTACCAGTTTCATTTCTTGGTATAGACGTCGTAGCGCTTTCCCCTGGTAGCGCCCCTACAACAATCGAAAAAATAGATATTGAAGGAACCGAAACCTATATTCCCGAAGGAGCAATAAAATTCACAACAGTAACTATTGAATCAGATTCACTCACAATTTGGGAATGGTTCCAAGCGAAAAATGATGACATAAAAGAACTCCGGAATCGAGAAGATTTCTACGGAGACAAAACAAAAACTGAAACGAGAAAGATCAATAACTTCATGATGCAGCAATCTCAAGACACTGCGTCTTTGGTGGCAGCTAACTTTCTCGGTTTTGAAATTATCCCTGAAATTGAAGGTGCATATGTTACCGAGATTGTTTCAGAAAGCTCAGCATCCCAATTCCTCGAATTAGGTGATTTAATAGTTCAAGTGGATGGTTTCGATGTCCGTAGTCCTCAAGATCTTGGAAACGCTATTCAATCAAAAAAACCTGAAGAGACTGTCAGTATAGGTTTCAAGAGATCTGAGGGAACATTTGAAATTCCGTCATCAGACCAAGAAATTCGTATAGAACAAATTTCACTGGGAAGCCATCCGCGTCTCGAAGACACCGGATTTTTGGGAGTGGTGATTCAAACACCGCTTAAAGCAGATATACCCTTTGAAATCACTATTGACGTTGGAAGAGTTGGTGGCCCATCAGCAGGTTTAGCTTTTGCATTGTCAATCGTTGATTACCTCACTGAAGGAGAATTAACAGGAGGACTTAACGTAGCAACTACTGGCACGATAGACCAATACGGCAATGTTGGGTCGGTTGGAGCCTACCCACAGAAAGCAGAAGCAGCAGCCAGATCAGGAGTGGACCTCTTTCTCGTACCTCCAAGCGGATATCAGAAAACATTAAGAGTTGCTGCAGGCCGCTTTGAAGTCAGGTGCGTAAGCACATTTGATGATGCAATAATTCAATTAGAGGAATTTGGAGGAAACGGGATCCAGATAACATCAGAATTAGATATCCCAACTCCCACTCTCTCCCCAGAAACCATTGATGAAAATGATGGATACCTGACCTGTGCGGAAGCAGTTCTAGAAACCACAGACAATTGAAGCATGCAACAATGGTCACGATAGGATTAAATTATGGACAACGGCAAAGAATTAGCAGCTTTTAATGGCTGACATAAGTGGGATACCTACACCATCAAGGCCAAGAAGAAATCCTCGCCGTCTTCGGTTCATTGTTGCAATATCAATTGCAGCCATAATCGTCCTTCTTGTCTCTTTAAGAGGGATTGCAAGTTTCTATACGAATTACCTGTGGTTTGATTCACTTGGCTTTACAGCGGTTTGGAGAGGCGTCTTATTCGCAAAAATTGGGCTTGCACTTTTTTTCATTCTCTTCACTTTTCTGCTCTTCTGGATAAACCTTTTCGTCGCTGACCGGATTGCTCCTCGAACACGCCCACAAGGCCCAGAAGAAGATTTTGTTAGCCGGTATCATGACACGATTGGCCCGCGTGCCGGGCTTTTCCGTATCGCAGTGGCTGGCTTATTTTCCCTATTCCTTGGGGTTGGAACTTCAAGTAGATGGCAAGATTGGATACTTTTCAGAAATAAACAAGACTTCGGCGTTAAAGACCCCCAATTCAACATGGATATTGGGTTCTACGTTTTCCAACTCCCGTTCATCAAATTCCTAGTTAATTGGATGTTCACAGCGTTCGTAGTTGTACTCATTATCACTGCTGCAGCGCATTACCTCAACGGAGGTATACGAGTTAACACTCCCGGGAATCGTGTTACTGCTCCAGTGAAAGGACATCTATCTGTCCTCTTAGCCATATTGGCCCTTATTAAAGCAGTTGATTACTGGTATCAACGTTACTCACTTAATTTCTCAGGTAGAGGGGTAGTTGATGGGGCTAGCTATACAGATGTAAATGCCCAACTGCCAGCAATTAAACTTCTCATACTGATCTCAATAGCGGCAGTGGTTCTCCTCATTATTAATATTTGGAGAAGAGGGTGGGTCCTTCCAGTTGTTGCAGTGGGACTTTGGGCTTTCGTAACGATAGCTATAGGGAGCATTTATCCAGCTATTTATCAAAGATTTGTGGTGGAACCATCAGAGTCCTCAAGAGAAGCACAGTACATTGAACGAAATATTGAAGCTACTAGAACCGCATACGGGCTTACAGTCGCATCAGATAATGGACCTGATGGAAATATAGTTGAGCGGACTTTCATACCAAATGTTGAAGATGCATTAACTCTTGAGGTACTTCAACGAAATGCAGTGACACTCAATAACCTTCGTCTTCTTGACCCTGGAATTGTTTCTCCGACATTCCAGGCTTTAGAGGTGGAAAGGGAACAATTTAGATTCGCAGACGACCTTGATGTTGACCGCTATGAAATAGATGGAGATATCCGAACGGTTGTCATCGCTGCTCGAGAATTGAATTTAGAGGGTGTTAATTCAGGATGGGAAAATCAGCATGTCGCTTTTACCCATGGATATGGGGTTGCTTTAGCTCCAGCTAATACCGTTACAGAACAGGGTGAACCAGATTTTGTTATTGGTGGGCTTCCTGCATCAATCAATACAGAAAGACTTGCCATTGAACTTGATCAGCCAAGAATTTACGTGGGAGAAGAACTTGAAGGTTACGCAATCGTTAACACCAACCGTTGCGAAATAGACTTTGCTTTAACAGGGGCCGAAGATATTCAACAATCAGGGTTACCTGAAGAATCCAGTTGTCAAGGAAGCGATGGTTCGGGAGAAAATCTTCTCTATAAATATACTGGAAACGACGGTGTGAAAGCCGGAAACTTCTTTAGACGACTAGCATTCGCTCTCCGATTTGGAGATTTAAATCCAATTTTTTCTGGGCTGATAAATAATGATTCAAAATTCTTATTTAATCGTGATGTCACTAATAGGGCGAAAGAGCTCGCACCATTTCTCAGTTATGATGCCGACTCATACCCTGTGGTCATAGATGGAAGAATCAAATTTATTCTAGATGGTTACACAGCAACCAGTTTTTATCCCTATTCGCAAAACGCTGATCGTAATTCGGTTCCTGTTAGCAGTGGGCTCGCAACTGAGTTCAATTACGTTCGAAACTCGGTTAAAGTCGTCATTGATGCATACGACGGTGATGTGACGTTCTATGTCGTTGATGATCAAGATCCAATAATCAGGTCGTATATGAAAGCGTTCCCTGACCTTTTCACTTTAGCTTTCCCAGAAGATGGATCATCCGACGGAATGCCTGAAGAAGTTTCGAATCACCTACGTTACCCAGAAGACTTATTTAAAGTACAAACGAACATGTGGGGCCGATACCACCTTGATGATGCAAATGATTTCTATGAAGCCGCTGGAGCATGGGTTGTTTCATTAGATCCAGGCGATGATCTTGAAAACGCACCAACCGCAATAGTCACAAGTACTGGACTAGTTAAATTTACTTCCGGTAAAAGAATGGATCCCTACTATGTACAAATGCAAGTACCAGAAGAGGACCAGCAAGATTTCATTCTAATGCGCCCATTTGTTCCAAGATCAAGTGATGACAGCAGACAGCAACTTGAAGCATTCATGATCGCTCAAATTAATGAAAAAGGGCAAGGGAGTCTAACCTCGTACACTGTTCCAGGTTTGAAAGTAGACGGTCCAGTAATTGCTAATAGAAGTATGCTCGCTGATCCTGTTGTCGCGGAAACAACAACTTTGCTCGGACAACGAGGCTCCGGCGTCACGTTAGGGAATATGCTACTTATCCCGCTTGAAGGTGGAGAGAACGAAGATGTCCTCTTGTATCTGCGTCCGTTGTATGTAGAAGCAAGTGGAAGCCAACCAGCAGTTCAGCAAGTTATCGCTGCATACGGGGAACGTGTACGAATTTGCGCATCAGTAGAACTAGTACTCGGGGCATTGCTAGTCCCAGATAATGAAGTGGGAGATGATTGTCAAAATGTTGTTCCCGTTGATCTGGGTAATGTTTCACTTAACTCAGTCAGTCCTAAAGATGAAAACCCAGTGCCATCTTCGGAATCAGGTGAAGATGTAGAAGTCGAAAATGAGCAAGAGACACCAACACCAGCAACTCCTGGAAATAATCAATTGCAGAACCTCCTCGAGGAAGCTCAAGAAACTTTTGAAAATGCTGACAAAGCACTTGAAGATGGTGACCTTGGACTCTACCAAGACCTAATAGAACAGGGTCAAAAACTTGTGCAGCAAGCTACTGAACTGCTTGAAAGTAACTAAAAGTAAAGTTAGTCATTTTGAGAAGTAGTAGGGCCGTTGGTAGCAGGGCCAGCGAAAGCTTGCGCTATGGTCATCCATTCCAAAGCCGCATCACCCTCTACCTGAAGTGTTGTATCGAAAAGATTCCTTCTTTGTGTTGTTACGAGACAAAATTCTTTCGCAGTTCCGCGAATATAATTCAAAGCATCATCAGGACCAAAGTTCCAGATTTCACCAGAGGGGCTTTGAATAGCTACCTGCACAGGAACCGTTGAAGGCTCAAGCCCTCTATTCATATAAGACCAGGAGCGCGTAATAAATCCCAATTGGGCGATATGGCGTAATCTGTCAGTATCTTGCCGTTCAATCTGGACAGTATCAACAATATCTTGTCCATGCGCCCACACTTCCATTAGTCGGGCGGTCAAGAATGATTTTGAACCCATTGAAGGCCCATACCAAATAACGCGATTTTCGTCTGAGAGAGAAGAAGCAGCTTCGGCGAGTTCCTTCCGTCCTTTTCTCCATGCTTTCAACAGTTCATAGGAGTCCATTTCCCTATAGGAGGAAAGAGTATGATCTTCTGCTTCTTTCGCTGCAGTAATTGTAGACATCAGTTCCGAAACAAGGGTTTGGAACGCATTAGGATCTGTAATCGCAGTAATCGCAGCTTTATCAAAATACGTTAAGTGCCCTATTTGGTCAGCGACAGACCACCGAGGGCTAGGAGTTTGAAGAAGCCAATCTTGTGGCTTCAAAATAGAAACAACACTATCTAGCGCTTCTTGCTCTTTAAGAAGGTCAGACCGTACTGTGCTTACGTCCATTCAAGAAACAATACACCTATACATAATTAAAACCAGCAGAGACAATCTTTGAAATGAAAACATCTGGACTTATTTTTCGTAGATATGTCAACTCGCTGATAGTTTTGCAACAGGGCATGAAAACAAGCACCTTTAAATTTAAGGAGAAAAGGAATGGTTGAAGCTAATATTCTTCGAAGTCGATTAGACACGCGTTCTGAAGAATATGTTAACAACTTACAAGAAATGCAAGCCTTATGGGATCTTGTTGCTGTTGAGTTAGAAAAGGTTCCTACCGTCGGCGGCCAAAGGTATGTTGATCGTCACCGCCGGAGAGGAAAAATGCTCGTACGCGAACGCGTAGAAGCTCTCATTGACAGAAATTCGCCGCTACTTGAACTCAGCCCATTGGCAGGGTGGGGAACACAGGACCCTATCGGTGTAGGAGTATTCGCAGGGATTGGCATTGTTGAAGGAGTTGAATGTGCGATCACTGGCTCAGATATGACTTACAGAGGAGGCGCTGGCAACCCCACTACATGGGATAAGCAAAAGAGATTTTTTGAAATTGTAAGAGAGAATCGTTTACCACTGATCCTTCTTAACGAATCAGCAGGGGCTGACCTTCCCAGACAAGCTGACCTATTTATCCACGGAGGAGAGAATTTTAGAGACCTCACTCAACTATCAAAACTAGGGATACCCACAATCTGTGTTGCCTTTGGCCCCAATACGGCAGGCGGAGCATATATTCCAGGAATGAGCGACTACACGGTCTTTGTTAAAGAAAGAGGAACCGCTTATCTAGGTGGGCCTCCACTTGTGAAAATGGCCATAAATGAAATCGTTGATGAAGAAACACTTGGAGGTGCTGACATGCACGCTCGAACAAGTGGATTAGCAGATTACTTAGCTTTAGACGAAATGGATGGGCTTCGAATAGCGCGTCAAATAATTAGCCATTTGAATTGGGAAAAACTTGGGCCAGGCCCAACACAGCCTGCTGATGAACCCCTATACGACTCTGCGGATCTTTTAGGATGCGCAATGGCGAATGTCCGAATCCCATTTGATATTAAAGAAATTCATGCTCGTATCTTAGACGGAAGCCGATTTGAAGAATTCAAACCTCTGTATGGAGAAAAACTTGTATGTGGTTGGGGAAGTATTTGCGGGTTCCCAATTGGGATACTTGCAAACAACGGGATCCTTTTTTCAGAAGAAGCAAGCAAGGGAGCGCAATTTATACAACTTTGCAACAAGAGAAACATTCCACTGCTTTTTATGCATAACATAACTGGTTTTATGGTCGGCTCTGAAGCGGAAAGAGGTGGCATTATCCGTAACGGAGCGAAACTTATAAATGCCGTTTCGAATTCCACCGTCCCCCACCTTAATTTGATGGTTGGTGCTAGCTATGGCGCAGGGAATTATGGAATGGCAGGAAAGTCCTATAACCCTCGTTTTATCTTTACCTGGCCAAACCATAAGGTCGCCGTTATGGGACCTGAAGCATTAGCAGGGGTAATGGATATTATCGCAAGAAATGCGGCTGCTGGAAGAGGTGAACAAGTTGATGAAAGGAAACTATCTGAAAAACGCAGTGCACTAGAAGCACAAATAGAAACCGAATCAACAGCGCTTTACTCAACTGGTAGATTATGGGATGACGGGATTATTCACCCTGCAGATACGCGCACAGTCCTTGGAATAGCACTATCAACTTGCCACAGTAATGAAGTTATAGGTGCTACCGAATACGGCGTCTGGAGGCATTAATCATGGCGTCTATTCAAAGATTATTAATCGCAAACCGTGGAGAGATCGCAGTACGCATAGCGAAAACAGCTAAACGTTTGGGAATTGAGACCGTTGGAATTTATGCAGAAAATGATATTAATGCGTTACACACGAAAATCGTTGACATCGCTCTTCATTTACCAGGAGACGCTATCCAAAAGACATATCTCAACGGAGAGAAAATCATTGCAGAAGCCATTCGTACGAAATCAGATGCTATCCACCCCGGCTACGGATTTCTCGCGGAAAATGCAGGATTTGCTGAAGCTGTCCAAGAAGCAGGATTGATCTGGATCGGTCCGACACCTGAACAAATACGAAACCTTGGAGACAAAATAATTGCAAAACAAACAGCAGTTGATGCCGGAGTGCAAACAACTCAGTCTCATGAAGTGCATTCCGATGGGGACATCCCCAGCATTGCTATGCCAGTTATTGTCAAAGCAGCCGCGGGAGGTGGCGGACGCGGAATGCGGATTATTGAAAAAAAGAGTGATCTCAAACAAGCAATAAAGGACGCTTCTCGTGAAGCCCTCTCAAGTTTTGGCGATGGACGAGTTTTCTTAGAACCATTTTTTAAGAAAGGACGACATGTCGAAGTCCAAATCTTTGGAGATGCGTTTGGAAATGTAATCCATCTTGGAGAAAGAGAATGTTCAATACAGCGTCGAAATCAAAAAATCATTGAAGAAACACCTTCACCCGGTATCTCCCAAGAAACACGAGAGCAAATCTGTCAATCAGCTGTTTCTTTAGGTCAACACGTGCAGTATCTAAACGCAGGCACTGTCGAATTTTTGATTTCGGAAAACAATGATGTGATATTTCTTGAGGTGAACACTCGCCTGCAGGTTGAACACCCTATAACCGAAGCTGTCACTGGACTAGATCTAGTAGAACTACAAATACGTGTAGCTGAAGGAAACCCTCTCCCAGTCACTCAACAAGATATTGAATTCACCGGTCACGCTATAGAAGTAAGGGTTGTCGCCGAAAACCCATCAACAAACTGGCTTCCCTCTACTGGAATTGTCAATGCTTTTAAAGTAGATGAACAAATACGTGTAGATACCGGGATCAAAGCTGGAAGCACTATTACACCTGATTACGATTCATTGGTCGCGAAACTCATCATCCATAAATCAACACGACAGGAAGCGATAAGGAATTTAGAAGGAGCTTTAAAAAGGACACTTATCAATGGAATAAAAACAAACCTTCCAATGCTCATAGCGACTCTTAATAACGAAAATTATAAAAACGGTTTAACTCAAACATCCTTTTTGTTAGACAACCCTGAGGTTATGGGTGGGTTTATACAAGATCAAGAAGAAGAACTTATCCTCATGTTGGGTTCAGTTTTTGCACTTGAATATAGTGATTCAAAAATAATTGAGAATAGAGGTTTACCCTCAGGGTGGAGAAACCTACGAACGCAAGGGGAACGACAAATCTGGAAGTCCAAAGACGATTTGTACCATATTGAATATGTGAGAAATGGAGATACAGCCATCGTCCACGTGGGATTATGGCCGAAGCCACAAGAGGATGGAACGCTGACAGCTGATCAACGCAATACGCATTCGGTCAGGCTAATAAGCAGATCGCATACTCAGCAAATCATTGAAGTGGATGGGAGAAGACAAAGTATAGAAACAGATATTCACAATGAGTCCATCTATGCACGAAGTAGAACAGGAACGGCTACTTGGGAAAGACAGCCCGTTTTCACCTATCGGGACACAGAAGAAATGGGGGATGGCCCAGTAAGTCCTCTCCCCGGAACAGTTATCGCTGTGCACGTCAAAGAAGGAGAGAATGTTAAGGAAGGGGATCTACTCATGGTGGTTGAAGCCATGAAGATGGAACACAAAATCCTTGCCGTAGGTAATGCGAAAGTAGCGACCGTTTATTTCCAAGAAGGTGACAGAGTTAACACTGGAGAATTACTAGTGTCATTGGAACAGGACCAGTAACGGTGCCAAAAGATCCAATCCGTATAGCAAATTGCTCAGGATTCTTTGGGGATCGTCCCTCAGCTGCACTGGAAATGGTTAATGGCGGTCCGATAGATATTTTGTCAGGCGACTGGTTAGCAGAATTGACCATGCTTATACTCAGTCGAATTAAAAACAAAAACCCCCAATCTGGTTATGCAAGAACGTTTGTAACGCAGATGAATGACGTTATGGAAACCTGCCTTGAAAAAGGAATCAAAGTTGTTTCAAATGCAGGCGGATTAAACCCAAAAGCGTGCGCTGAAGCGATTAAAGAGATAGCAGAAAAACGTGGCCTGTCACCCTCTATTGCCTATATTAACGGGGATGACCTAATGGCACGACTGCCTGAACTCATTGATACAGAGAGTCTTTTACCTTTTGAAGCAGAACAAAAATTAGGTGATGCCAGTGACTATGTTACTGCTAATGCCTACTTAGGTTGCTGGGGAATTGTTGAAGCACTCCAAACTGGAGCCGATATTGTCATTACGGGAAGAGTTACTGATGCGGCAGTAGTCTGCGGGCCCGCAGCATGGCATCATAATTGGAAAAAAACTGATTTTCATCAGCTTGCCGGAGCTGTTATCGCGGGACATGTCATAGAATGCGGCACTCAAGCAACAGGTGGTAATTATTCCTTTTTTAATGAAATAGAAGGTCGAAACAACGTTGGTACTTCCGCCCGATTTGGGTTCCCATGGGCAGAAATTGCATACGATGGATCATGCATCATTGGGAAACACGAAGGAACTGGTGGCATTGTCAACAAAGAAACAATTATTAGCCAACTTCTTTATGAAATCAGCGGCCCAGAGTATTTAGGGCCTGATGTCACAGCCCGCTTTGACACTGTTACTGTCAATGAAATTGACAAAGATCGAGTCCAAATTTCAGGCACTCAAGGGCAAGCTCCCCCCAAAACACTAAAAGTAGCCATGAATAAACATGGAGGATACAGAAATTCCTTCAATGTTGCCTTAACGGGATTAGACATTGAGGAGAAAGCCCAATTTGCTCAAGCAGCATTTTGGGATGCATGTCCTACAAGCCCTTCCGATTTTGATTCAGTAAACAGCAAATTAATTCGAACAGAAAAAATGGACCCAGCCACACAGGAAGAAGCAACTGCAATTTGGCAATTAACCGTGAAAGATAAAGATGAAAGAAAAGTGGGTAGAGCCTTTTCAGATGCAATGATTCATACTGCCCTTGCAAGTATCCCTGGAATGTACTCAATTGGAGGAGGCCCATCAAAAGCTTCGCCATTTGGGGTCTATCAACCAGCACTTATACCAACTGGTCTTGTACCCCAATATGTACATATCTTAAATGAAGAAACCTTTCTTGTAGAAGCCGAAAATCTCACGGGAACACCTCTGACTATAGAGTCATCTCCTTCACCGAGAATGCCTATAGGCCCAACAGTTGATATTCCAATAGGTGAAATAGTTGGGACACGATCAGGTGACAAGGGCGGTGATGCCAATCTAGGGCTATATGCAAGAAATAAGAACGGTTGGGCATGGTTAGACAATGCGATAACAATAGAAAGACTCCGAGAGCTTCTCCCCGAAACTGAAAATTTGCAGATCGAAAGATACAGATTTCCTAAAATAATGGCAATCAATTTCTTAATACATGGACTGCTTGAAGAAGGCGTAGCTGCTTCATCTAGACAAGACCCTCAAGCAAAAGCGCTTGGCGAATGGCTTCGTGCAAAGATCCTGCCGATACCAACTGCAGCCAAGCAAGAAAAATAGGAGAAAAATGAAAAATTCAGTAACAGAAACATTCAACATTGATGTCCCTATATTCGCTTTTAGTCATTGCCGTGATGTTGTAGCTGCTGTTTCTAAAGCCGGAGGATTCGGTGTTTTGGGAGCAGTTGGTCACACCCCAAATGGTTTAGAGACAGACCTTAAATGGATTGAAGACGAAATTGGCGACCACCCATACGGGGTTGACCTTATCGTTCCCGCAAAATACGCCGGATCTGATGAAGGTGGACTTACCGTAAGCAAAATTGTGGAAATGCTCCCGCAAGAACACTTAGAGTACGTAAACGAAATTCTCACCAAATATGATGTTCCAGAACTTGAGCAAGCCAAAAACGGTCAGTTCAGTATGAAAAATGAGGGAGCAGCGCCGATGTCTGCAGGAACAGCAGGACCGCAACTTGAAATCGCCCTTGCACATAAACCAAGTCTCGTTGTTAATGCTTTAGGACCACCACCACAATTCATGATTGAAAAGGTTAAAGAAAGAGGACGTAAAGTAGGTGCATTAGCAGGTAAGGCACAGCATGCGGAGCGTCACGTCAATGCTGGAGTCGACCTTATAATCGCTCAAGGATACGAAGCAGGCGGGCACACAGGTGAAATCGGATCAATGGTATTGATACCTGAAATCGTTGATGCAGTAGGAGAAGTTCCAGTGTTAGGGGCAGGAGGAATAGGACGAGGAAGACAAATGGCTGCAGCCATGGCGCTAGGAGCACAAGGTGTCTGGTGTGGTTCTGTATGGCTCACCACCGAGGAAGCCGAAACACACCCAGTGGTAAAAGAAAAAATGTTAGAAGCAACTTCATCAGACACCATTCGATCTAGGTCGAGAACAGGGAAACATGCCCGTCAACTGAAATCTGCTTGGACTGAAGAATGGGAAAACCCTGAAACCCCAATGCCTTTAGGAATGCCCCTACAACCTGTCCTAATAAATGAAGCTATTGCCCGCATCGATCGAGCAGCTCATCGATCAGGTTCAGGTGCAGAGAAGCTCGCAAATTATTTTGTAGGACAGATAGTAGGAACAATGAATAAAACAAAACCAACAGCACAAGTGGTGTACGAAATGATGGAAGAATTCATTGAAGCAACCGAAATAATTGCATCTCAACTACAAGACTAAACTCGAAAGAAAAGATACAATAGGAACATAGAGGAAAGGAAACTATGAGCTATTCACCATCAACTTACACTCCCGTCGCTTCACTTCAAGAATCTGATCGGGTTGCCTTTATGGTTAAGGTCTATCAACATATAGGTCTATGCATAGGGGCCTTTATGGCCATTGAATACTTGTTCTTTGCAAGTGGAATTGCAGAAAGTCTTTACGACATGCTTGCAGGAAATGGTGGAGCTTGGTTGCTTTTCCTAGGTCTCTTTATGCTTGGCTCCTGGATGGGAACCCAAGCAAGCTACGATTTCGATAACGTTGGCCGACAATACGGTGGTCTGTTCGGTATCGCAGCTGTAGAAGCTCTCATATTCGCCCCATTTCTCTACTATGTTTTCAACGTACAGCAAGCAGCTGGAGATGTTTGGATCGCAGCTGTCATCACTGGCATGGGATTTGCTGGATTGTCATTTACTGCATGGACAACAAGAAAAGATCTTTCATTCTTGCGACCAATCCTAGTTTGGGGGGGTGTAGCAGCAATGGTTCTCATTGTTTCAGCCCTGATTTTCGGACTTAACATCGGAACTTGGTTCTCCGTAGCAATGGTTGCTTTAATGGGGATTTCTATTCTTTACAACACTCAAAAAATTCTTCACTCGTATCCTGAGCAAGCATATGTGGGTGCCGCAGTGACGTTATTTGCTTCACTCATGACCATGTTCTGGTACATACTTCAAATTGTTATGGATCGTTAAAACCAATCACAAATTAGGGTTTTCTCTCCAACCATTTACAATATGCTCTAACCACCAAGCAGGAGCTTGTTCAAGTAGGTTTCCAAGATGTGAGTAATCATGCCAGCGGCAGATCAAACCATCTTCCAGTTCCATCACTGAAGTAAATGGATGATCAATAACCTCACCGGTGTGGAACTGCCACTGCTCAACGTGTTCAGTTACAACGAGGTTCCCTTCACAAATAGTGTTTTTCGGGTAATGAACGTAACCGGATAATGGTTCTATTCCTAACCGTAACCTTAAGATGATTTCTGTAGGCCCTGTAGCCCCTACAGCATCCAAACCTACATCCGTATAGTGCGCTTCGTTAGAAAAAAAAGTAGCCATCTCATCCCATTTACGCTCAAAGTGGGCATCCCAATAACGTTTTACGATTTCTTTATTACTCATCTCAAGAACCTCCCATAGGTCTTACAGCATTAGAGCGCGCTTAAACATTTGGCGCAAATAAGCTGTTTGGCATATGGTGCAACCATGGCACTCGGCTCAGCGGAAATGGTTGATTTTGGACTAGGTGAATACATTACGCAATATCCATCAGAACGCTACCCAATTTACACCAGAGGAAATGCAGGAGAGGTTTGGCCAGAAGTCGCGTACCCTTTAACAATTACACTTACCCGAATCGTCGGTGAGGAAGCATCCGCATTAGCCGCAATAAATGCAGGGGTTATCTCACGAAATGATATTCTCGAAGGCCCTTCGTGTTTTGGAGGTGTTTTCGCTGGTTACATGTATTTGAATCTGTCCTTTGGAAGAATGATTGCAATAAGGACACCAGGAACAACAATTGAAAAATCCGATGCAACATATTATGGGTCAGAAGAACAAGCCCCTGCATACATCCCTCATAAAGACGATAAAAACTTTTTAGCTAGCATCAAACTCATTCGCTATGGATGGAAAATGTTACGAACAGAGGAAATCTTCTGTCTACAAAAAGATCGTCAACTAGTGCAGAAATGGCAAGAACGACTTCCAACAATTCTTAAAGCAACAGACCAAGAACTTGTTTCTTCGCTTCGTGAAATTATGCAGCCAGCTATGGAACTTTTTACTAATCATCTTGATATCACAGGTCAAGCTGGCGGGGCAGTTCAGTTACTCTCAACAATTTGTGAGGAACGCCTGAATGATAGATCTCTTGCTTTAACTCTCTTAGGGAATCTTGG
>Ga0315322_10000699_pt1 | contig 25182 bp, 24 predicted proteins | sample M110021515metaG_FD_203461 | JGI IMG/M metagenome (GOLD analysis project Ga0315322, IMG submission 203461) | Ammonia-oxidizing marine archaeal communities from Monterey Bay, California, United States - M1 100m 21515 | ecosystem: Environmental > Aquatic > Marine > Intertidal zone | place: USA...
CCGACATTGAACCCGACGGCCAACCCGACGGCCAACCCGACATTGAACCCGACGGCCAACCCGACGGCCAACCCGACGGCTGACCCGACTGCACCTCCGACTTTGAACCCGACATTGAACCCGACGGCCAACCCGACTGCACCTCCGACTTTGAACCCGACATTGAACCCGACGGCCAACCCGACGGCCAACCCGACGGCCAACCCTACGGTTGCTTGGGCTTGGAATCAGTGGCATTTTTGAACGGGCGGTAAGGTATCTATCCCCCCCCCCTGGCAACAGCACCGGTACGGCAGATTGCCAAGCTCAGTGCCTCTGGTTCTCCAAGATGATGCAAGCAAGCAGTCCTGACGCAACCAAGCCATGCTGTGGGTTGAGATATGAGTCATGTTGGTGGCATCCGCAGTACGTCCCCTACTACGATGCAGTCATCGTTGCGGGGGCGGGCGCTCAGGATTGGGCAGCTAGTTATGATTATACTTGAACCGCTCGTATACTGTTAGATTAATAAAATTTATTCGACGCTTGCCTAGTTGGTCGAGTGTGGTCAAGCAGTCCAACTATGTACTTGTCTGCGACTCAGACATGCTCCCAGAACAGTTGATCTGCGTCGAAGCAGGCTGCGCTGCAGAAGCCGGCTTTGGACCCCCGCTCACACCAGGCACATGTACCCAGGCGCACGGCAACGAGGCTGTTGTAGTGCTCGAGATCGCGCACCACATCTGCTTGTTGTCGCCGAAGCTGGGGCTTGGGAAAGTAGTTGCGCCGGCACTCGCTGCGGCACAGGCCCTCGATGCAGTCGTAGCATTTGGGGGTCGAGTGCTTGGTCTTCTTGCCGGAGAGAGGTGCGATGCTGCAGTCTCGCGCTCGCTTCAGCGTGTCGCGCAGGTTGCCGCTTTTGATTTTTGCCAGTGACATGATATTTTTGTTGTGCACTTGTGATGAGATATACACACTACCCTTGGGATGTGTTGTGGATATTTAGATGCTCTCGATTTCTAACATTTCGGGTGCTGACATTTCTGAAATTGCGAGAACTCGCCAACTCAGGAAGGGGCGCGCTGAGCGGGCGAGGTGCTCCCGATATTTTCGAGAAGGAAGTAGTGCATTAGTAATTTGTTTAATTATACGGGTGGTACGCGCACTACTGCTGTCCGACAGGTGGGGCAGGACATTATTTTCTTGCTGCCCACGTCTACGCAGCGCGCCATGCAGGTCGAGTGGAAGACGGTCTTGCATTGGCATGGGTAGAGGTAGTAGTTTGTGCGATGGACGGGGTCGAAGCAGATGGGGCAGTCGCCTGAGACGGCGCCTCCAAAGAGCTCGAGTTGCCGCTCGACGTGCAGCTGCTTGGGCATGCGCAGCTTGGGAAGCTTGGCGATGCGGGCCTTCAAGGCGGCTAGGGAGGAGATGCAGGGTGCGCCGCGGGTGTTTTCAATATTTTCTAGACTCGAGCGAAGGAGTTTCCGAGTGGCAACGACCTCCAACTTTTCGGTTTGAAAGTCGATGATGTCGTTGCAGAGTTTGTTGTGTTCCTCGTTCGTCAGGTTGGGCGCGCGTTTGCCGGCATTTACGAGGAGCGCTGCGAGGTCACAGCCGGGGTCGGCGTACTTTCCGAAATTTGCGAGGCGCGTGGCGACTTCTCCAATTTCGCGCATACGTTCAAGGTCCCCCCGTGCCGCGGCATTGATCATGACTTGGTACCAGTTGAAGGCCGCTGCGAGGCAGGTTCGTTGCTTGTTTGACGGGCGACTGACTGGACATTGGGACCAGAAGCCAGCCAGATTCCCTCCGGTGTTCAAGTTCCACTCTGCGCAGAGCACTTGAAAGGCGGCGTTGTGGTCGTGCGATAGGAACGATGAGAAGATGTTGGCCTGATCGTGTTTCTTCGTTGATCCGAGTGTGCTGGCGACGAGAAAGGCAAAGATTTGTGGATTGATTGGGACTTCGGCCTTTTCAAGGAGCTCCATGCGGAAGTGGAGAATGCGGCAGGACGTGCGGTCCTTGGGTGTGCCAGTGAACCAGGTATGGAGGATGGCGTGACGAAGGAGATCGAACAAGTGCCACCGATCCATGAAAGTGAGTGGTGTGACGTGCCCGGGTCGGGTCGCTCGAATGGTCTTCCGCACGATGGTGATGTCGAGTGCACTGCCCCCGTGCGTCATGTGGGTTGCGAGTTGGTAGATGCGACGGAGGAAGTGGTGGCACGGGAACTCTCCAACTTTGAGTTCGGGAAAGATTTTTTTGGCACTGTGCACACGGTTCTCGTCGCTTTTCAGTTGAAGAGCTTTGACTTCGAGTGCGCGCCGTGTCCTGCGTTCGGGTTCGGTTTCGGACTCGCGTTGGCGCTTGCCGAGGATTTGGACTTCCTCGGAATCTCCAAAGAGGTCACGCTTCACCGCTTGGAGGGCCATCTGACATGTCCCTGGGAGCGCAGATGTGGTCATTTTGTTTTATTTGATGTTCGACTATTGTTGTCCCCTAATGGAGTGAATGTTGATACACGTGGGATGACTATTGTTGTAAAACTCGTGAGATGACTATTGTTGTAAAACTCGTGGGATGTCGAGCGATGGAGGAATTTAGGCCAGTGTCGGGACTTGTCCCACGGGCAAGCCACCGCGGCCCGAAGCCGAGAACTCGCCAACCCTGGAATCGAGCGCGCTGAGCGGGCGAGACGTAACGGGTTGCGCGGCCCCGGGTGCGACTACTGATGCTTCCTAGTGGAGTGAATGTTACGGCACCCGGTACCCCGGGGTGCGTTCTCAAAAAGCAACTCAAAATGTTTAAATTTGAATTTCATGTTAACGCTACAATTTCTCCTCGAACGATGCACAGCGCCTCTCCCAACAGGTTCTTTCCCCGCCACTGCGCTCCCTCCTTTGCCTTGGTGCCCCCTATACCAATGCCCCACTTGCAGTCGCGGGGCGCGGCCTCGGCGAGAACTCGGGTTCCAGTCCCCAGAAGAGTGGCCCGCGCGGTTGGGTCTTTGAACTTGACCCGAAGAGAGGCGAGCATGCAGCCGAACCCGAGCGTCTCCCAGAGCTCCTGGTTCCAGGGCGACACCTTGCGGCCGAGCGATTTGGCCTTGGCGGGCGTCGTGCTGTTGGCAATGGCTTGGGCGCTTTTGCCATCCTTCATGCAGAGCGCCTTGAGCAGCATGAAGATCTGTTCCGAGCTGTGGAATTCGGCTTCCGACTCCGCTGCCTCGATGCCCCAGTGGACGTGGGGGAGGCACTCTTGGGTGATGCGCATCAGCTCGGCGTTCGAGACGACGATGTTGACGCGAGCAAAGTTGGAGAAGACGTGGTACGGCTTGCTCGGGTCCTTGTGCCCATAGAAGTACACGGCCTTCTTGTCACACAGCAGGGCCTGCCGCAGTTTGTTCAGCGCTGGGTTCATCTTGCGCTTCTTCGAGAGGTCGGCCACCAAGCCAAGTGCCTTGGCTTGGGCGAGGACCGTGGCCTTGCACTCCTTCTTCGTTCCGAGCAGGATGCCCTGCCGACGCTGACTCTTGATCCAGTCACGACGTGTGACGTGCATATCCAGCTCGGCTTCCTCTGCGGTACGTTTTGCCATGTTGAGTGTTTTAATGTTCTGTTGTGAGAATTTAGCTCGCGAGAAATCCCAGGATTCGGGCTCGCCGAAAATCGAGAACTCGCCAGATCTGGAATCGGAGCAGCTGAGCCGGCGAGACGTAACGGGGAGTGGGCTGGCGCTCTTAAGTCGCTCCACTTCTACAATCATACGACACGTGAGGTGGCTATTTTGTAAACTCGTGATGGGATGATTTAAGGGAGTTAATTTACACTGTCAGTCGTGCCTCAAGTGTGGCCGCGGCACTCTTCTCCCGTTCGGCCCGCGATTGCTCCTTCTTCCGCATGCTGGGAAGGTACCGGGACCACGTCTCGGCCTTTACGGGCACGGGGAACTCGTACATGCTTGTACTCGTGGTGGGGTTGTGGAAGAAGAGCCTGTCCTCGTGCACACGCCGAAGCCATGGCTTGGGGAGTTCGGGTCGGCCTCTGCCACCGCAGTGGTCCTTGGTAGGCTCCTCATATCGCATGTTGTACTCTGGCTCGAAGGGACGGGCATTCATCTCGCTCAACCGTATCGCCACGTCATCCGCGGCCTCGAAGACAAAGACGGTGTGGTGCGTCGCGAACTGGATGTGTTGCATCTTTTGTCTTTGGTGTATGGCTACTGAAGTAGTATAATGGAGCGATGGAGAAATTTAGGTCGCGAAAAAATCCCAGAATTCGGGCTCGACCTCGGGCCCGTCGGCATCCCGAAAATCGAGAACTCGCCAAACCACTCCCCGTTACACCTCGCCCGCTCAGCTGCTCCGATTTCCGAGTTGGCGAGTTCTCGGCTTCGGCCCGAAATCTCCTCGGCATCCCGAAAATCGAGAACTCGCCAAACCACTCCCCGTTACGTCTCGCCGGCTCAGCTGCTCCGATTCCAGATCTGGCGAGTTCTCGATTTCGGCCCGAAATCTTTCTCCGTCCAGATCTGGAATCGGCACTGAGCTAAATTCCCCCATCGCTCCACCGAGTTTTTTGACATGGCCATTTTCAAGACCCCCAAAACCCGGAAGCTGTCCCATGCGACGCGGAAAAAGCTGAGTCAAAAGACAAAACAAATAGCTGCGGCATTGAAGCTGGACAAGTGGTACATTCGTGAGGTTTTTTTAGCGGTATCGCTTGAGACGAAGCAGAAACGATTCTTGTACTCGATCTCCGACGAGGTCGTACGGGAGTCCATTCGGAACGTTACACAAGTGTTTCGGAACCCCGCGTTCCGAAAAGCTGTCAAGAACAGGACTGCGCTGCGTCGCGTGGCCGAGTTTTGTGCTTTGAAACGACCCGTCGCACCTCCGCCGCACCCTATTCTCATTAATCCAATGGTGAAGGTCAGCAAGGTGGGCTGTGGAAAGGGAGCGTCGCAACTGTACATCACAGCGATGTAAGCAGCTCCTAAACAATTATAAATACTTAAATTTTAAACCGAAAGCGCTCCTACATTAGAAACAATTGCAGTCCTGGTACCTAGGTACCCCGGGGCGTCTCCTGAAAAAGGGCGCGTAAAATTGTAATTTGTAATTTCAATAGGTACATTGTGTTTAAACTCCATATTCACAGTACGTCTTGCCGCACAGTTGGCGCGGGTTGCAGTCGCCCATGTCAACGCCGCACTCAACGCAGAGATTCTTCCGCTCGACGTATTCGTGCATCGAGGCCGTTTGCCGCTTGAGGAGAGGCGGTTGCAGCATTGCCACGGCAGCTTCCTCGTCAGACCACGGCGAGTAATCCGACGGCGGGGAATCTGGAGCTGCCAGGTTTGCCAACCAGGACTGGCGCTCCAGATCGGACCATTTCCCATATTTGTTGAAGTACATCAGCTCCCAGGCCTCCTTGGTGGTCTCCGCCGGGCGAACAACAGGATTGTCGCAGGTACACAGACCCGAGTCATGGTGACAATATCCAATCACCTCGTAAAGACTCTCCCGTTCACCCCAGCCCATGCCACGCGCCACAGCCGTCCCATCGAGACGCCCAACATGGTCTTTCTCAACGGGCGTCTCCAACTTTTTGGGAGTCTCGTGCGACATGAGGATGCCCTCGCGACGCCATCCCGTGGCAAGGGAGTCCCGAACAACGACATTGCTAAGTTGCATGCTTGCTTGAGTTGGCGAGATGGTGAGTTGGGCGATGGAGAAATTTAGGTCGTGAAAAAATCCCAGGATTCGGGCGCGGCCTCGGGCCCGTCGGCATCCCGAAAATCGAGAACTCGCCAAACCACTCCCCGTTACACCTCGCCCGCTCAGCTGCTCCGATTTCCGATTTGGTGAGTTCTCGGCTTCGGCCCGAAATCTCCTCGGCATCCCGAAAATCGAGAACTCGCCAAACCACTCCCCGTTACACCTCGCCCGCTCAGCTGCTCCGATTTCCGATTTGGGGAGTAGCGCCTATGCATGTCTCTTAGCGGAGATGAGGAGCGGATACCCCGGGGTACCAATTTAAAATAGTTCGGGTAAAATGCCAATGCTAAGTTTAATCAAACATCATTTCAAGTTTAGCGACCGCGGCGTTGGCCCTCCTCGCCGCGGACTCCAGCTTGGCGCGGCGCGCACGCGCTTTCGTTCCCTTCTCTTTTGACAGCGCCATCTTGGCCATCTTGCGCGTTTCAACGGCCATCTGGGTCCAGACGGCTGCGACGCGGTTGAGGCTCGTGCCAGAGAACTCCCCAAACAGGGGGAAGGGATTGGCCGCTGAGCGGGCGCCAGTGCAGACAGTGCCGTCGCTGCGGAAGTGCGAGTGCAGGACCTCGAGGAGGACCTTGGCCTCGGCGTTGCACTGCTCCTTCTTGCGAGCCATCGTGGCGCGGCGCTTGGCCTTCGGGCACGTCAGTTCGGCCTCGGGCTCTCGAGCCCGCTTGGTCCCCTGCTCCCCAACCACGTCAGGGTTGGACGCATTTTCGATAGCGGCGTCGAGTTCGACCTTGCGGACCCAAGCCATCTTGCCGTTCTTGCACTTGAGGGCCTCGTTGTAAGCGGCACGAGCGCGTGCGACCTCGGGCTCCTCCTCGGTCTCCTCCTCGGTCTCCTCCTCGTATTCCGGCTTCTCCTCTTCCGAATCGGCGGACATCTGGAGCTCGGACATCTGGAGCTCTTGTAGGGTGCGGCGAAAATCAGCGACTGTCTTGCCGCCGTAGCCGTGCTCGATGGCGCGGTTCAGGGCCCCCTTCGCCTTGCGAATCTCCACGGAGTCGCAGACGGCCACCGCGACGGTGGCGAACGGGTCGGCGTCTTTCGCGATGGCCTGCTTGACAGCGCCCTCGCCCTCCTCGGCGAACAAACTGCCCGTCTGGAGCTTTTGGAGACGGCCGCGACGCTCCGCGATGGCCTTGCCACCGTAGTTGTCGCGGACGGCCGTGTTGAGCGACTCCTTCGCCTCGCGAATCTCCATGGAGTCGCGTGCGTCGACAGTAACGAGCAAGTTGCGGGGCGCAAGGCCTCCAGGGGACGAACGGGCAGTTTGTTTGGTGCGAGCCATCTTGAGTGTTCTTGTTTTGTGATGTGAAACTTGTTTGGCGATTTAATGGAGTTTTGTTGGGAAGACTCGACTCGCAAATGGAGAACTGAGAGTGGAGGTCTTTGAGAGTGGAGGTCTTTGAGTTGGCGAGTTGGCGAGTTGGGCGAGCGATAGGGAAATTTAGGTCGCGGAAAAATCCCAGAATTCGGGCCCGACCTCAAACCCGTCGGCATCTGAAAATTCGAGAACTCGCCAACTCGGAAATCGGAGCAGCTGAGCGGGCGAGGTGTAACGGGGAGTGGTTTGGCGAGTTCTCGATTTTCGGGATGCCGAGGAGATTTCGGGCCGAAGCCGAGAACTCGCCAACTCGGAAATCGGAGCAGCTGAGCGGGCGAGGTGTAACGGGGAGTGGTGTGGCGAGTTCTCGATTTTTGGGATGCCGACGGGCCCGAGAGTGGAGGTCTTTCGCACTTCCCCGAAGCGTACCCCGGGGTACGGATTTAAAAAAGAGATTCAAAATACGATTTTTAAATTTAGTTCCAGTTCTCGTACGTGGGCGGAGGCCCCTCGATGGCCATCTCAAAGCACTGCTCACAGATCCACTGCCCAGAGAAAAAGATCCCCAGCTTTGCCTCCAGATAAATTTACTCTGCTTCAGCTAGTAAAGTAATCATGTGCTTTGCGTAGTTGCTTTCGCGCAACTCGAGCTCGCAGCCGTCCTCGTCCTGCACCTGAATCATGTCGTCGTACAACACGTCGTCGTACGTGCGAAAGCTCTCGATGACCTCGCCGCGCTCCAGGAATCCATGCACATTGAAGGCCACGCGGTCGCCGGGGGAGAACTCTGGCATGCGCAAGGCCAGGCACATGTTCTCTCTGCACTCGGGGCGAAGGTGCTTCCGGACAACTCTCTTGGCCACTCTCTTGGGCTCTTTCTTGGGCTCTTTCTTGGCCATTTTGAACGCGGCGTCGAACTTCGTGTCGACGCCCGCCTCGACGCCAGGCAGGGCGTCGAGAAGAGCCCCTGCCCCCATCTTCACGCCTGGTGCGAAGCGCACCTTCTTCACCGACTTCACCTTCTTCACCGACTTGGAGGCGCTCTTTCCCGGGGTTTTCTTCGAGTCCTTGACCATAGTACGGGAAATTGAGTTGGCGAGGTGGAGCGATAAGGAAATTTAGGTCACGGAAAAATCCCAGAAATCGGGCCCGACCTCAAACCCGTCGGCATCCGAAAATTCGAGAACTCGCCAACTCGGAAATCGGAGCAGCTGAGCGGGCGAGGTGTAACGGGGAGTGGTGTGGCGAGTTCTCGATTTTCGGCCCGAAAATCCAAATCACTCCCGCTCCTCATCTCCGCTCAAAGCCCCCAAACCACTCCGGGTTGAACATGTCGCTCGGCGGAGACGAGGAGCGGGTACCCCCCGGTCCCAATGGTAAAATGCAACTCCTTGTTTTAAATTTATGTTTAGTTTTGTCTACCATGCAACACTGTCCCCATCAAGCCCGTAGCGCGAGGCAAGATTGCCCTCGGCGGCCGCCGCAAAGATATTGTCAAGTACACCTTTGTAGGTCTTCAGTCCTCGCGTGCCTGGGGCTTTGATCGCGAAGGCCGAGGAGAACTCGCGCTTGGCGGCAGGCTTGTCAACGAACTCCTTTGACTCCTGCAGGAAGGCCAAGGCGCGCTTCTTGATTGTCTTGCGGCGCTTGTGGGAGAAGCAGTTTTGTTTCTTGTTTTGGGACCGGGTAGTGACCATAGTGCGGAACTGAGAGTGGAGGTCTTTGAGAGTGGAGGTCTTTGAGAGTGGAGGTCTTTGAGTTGGCGAGTTGGCCGAGCGATGGGGAAATTTAGGTCACGCAAAATCCCAGGATTCGGGCCCGCCCGTCGGGCCCGTCGGCATCTCATATCGCCACAACTCGCCAAACCACTCCCCGAGCGCGCGCGCCCGCTCAGCGTGCCCCATTCCCGAATTGGCGAGTTCTCACTTTCGGCCGAACTTCCAAATTATTACCGGGGGTCCCCTCGCCCGCTCAGCGTGCTCCATTCCCGAATTGGCGAGTTCTCGCCTCGGCCGAGCCCATCGGAGATCGGAGGGCTTTCCGGGAACGTTCCATCGGAGATCGGAGGGCTTTACCGGGAACCTTCTTTCTCTGCCTCCGATGCCACCCCCGCCCCGGGTGTGGCCACACCCGGGGTCGAATTTAAAAAAGGCGCGAAAGGGTACCTGTCCCTCAGTGGGGTACCGTGGTGCAGGTAAATGTCTACGCCAAGACCCCTGGGGGTCGTTTTTAAAAGGCTAAAATGGGGTACCTGCCCGGTCGGACACGCTTCCGTGGGGCAGGGAAATGTCTACGCCAAAGACCTCCGGGATCGTTTTTTAAAAGGCTAAAATAGGCTGTTAAAAACTGATATATTTTAGTTTGCTACAATTTTATTTCTCCTCAATTTCCACGGCCTTGGTCTCCGACTAGTGACGTAAGCATGTGCCAACTCAAACAGCACGATGAGCACCGTCCCACACACTACAAAGGCTACTGCTCCCCACAGCATTGTTTCCCCGGGTGCTACTTTAAACGCTACTTTAAAACTGAACTGCTGGTTCAAAACGTTTCATACGCTTGAGGGGGCGCGATATGCGGCGCATGATGGCCTGTAAGTCGGGGTCCAGAGTGTGGCGGTATTCCCTGCATGGGTTGATGCTCACGTGTTTAAAGGCCTCTTGTTGCAGTTTATACTGGCGTTTCGTCCGCCGCACAAGGCCACACCCTCTGCACACGGTGTGTGTCGAGTTGTTTCTGTTGTAGGTCCATTTGATCCCAGCACACGCCTTGCAACTTTGTTCCCGACAGGCAAAGTGCGTGTGGGACGAAACCAAGCACCAGGCCTGCAGGTGGTCGAGATATGTGACGATGAGTTCACGAACGGGTCCTATGTAGCACGCAGACTCCATCTTACTTTTTACATGCGGGCACTATTATGTATATCTAATGGAGCGAATCCCAAATATCCGACCCGACGAGTGTGCGGACCCACTTTCCACTTTTGTACAGTCTCAAAACGGGCACGGTACGCACGCCCGCGCACCGTACCTCGCTGATGTCCACTTCAAAGTATTTCATCTCGGGATTCCTCTGCAAGTACTCCAACACGGTTTTTTTGGCGGTCCTGCAGGGTTTGCATCCCCTCAACCCGTACAGAACGACGGCATCGAGTTTGTCATCAAAGATGGTTTCCAGGTCGTCCAAGCAAGAAACACTGGTCATTTAGTAAATACTTCGACATGCTGCTTATAAACTGAAATTGAGAATCCCTAAAATGGATTTGCCCTACATCGATATTTAACACCTTTGCTTTCTGTAAAAGTTCGCACAAACAACTAGAAATAAGTATTAATGTCTAAAAATTTTACATTAAATGTCCACTCGGGACATGGTACATTATTTGGCGCGATTCCAACCGAGCGGTGCAACCCCAGATGAAAGAATTCGTATTCTGTCAGAGTATGCAAAAACACTGAAGAATCCGAATGCAAAGCAGAAGCTTCTTCTTATTTTAGCGGAGGCGAAACAATTCAATATATCTCTGAAAGAATTCGCCAAGGACACAAAGTTTGCGGCAGTTAAAGATATACTTACTGGCAAAGATGAAGGACTTCAAGAATTCGCAAGAATGGCAAAGGAAACCCAATTGGAAGAGTTGGGTGTTGCATTAAACGCGGCTGTGGACACTGCGCGCGCCACCGAAAAAAAAATGGAAATAATCTCAGGTACAATTCGTGCACGGGCCCTAACTGCTGCGCAACAGGATGCGATACTTGGGTTGGAGCATGCCAGCCCAAAGCAAAGACTTCTGCTAAAATATCGCAAAAACATCGCAGCGATGTTCTCAGTTCCAAATAATGCCTTTACGATATTGACGAAGCAGAGAACAAAATTAGAGGAGGCTCTTGAATTGTCCAAAAATATACTCGACGGTGACAGAACTCTGGAAGAACCACTGCAGGTATCCTTGCCGATCAATTTAAGTCTCTCTCAAGTTGGCGAATTGTTGAAGGAGCGTTTCATTCACATTGAAAACGACCCTTTGACACGCACGATTCCGTGGCTACTTGCCAATAAAAAAACAGGCAAGGAGGCCTGTTGTTGTGTGAGGATGGAAGTTGAGGACTATGGTGAGGACTACTACGCCACTTTAAGGGAAAATATCAGATCGTTTCTTCAGCGTCCTGAGTTTGTCAGCGCTGTGTACAAGAGACAAGAGCACGTACCGATAGAATATGGAGTAAGTGACATGTGGTACGTGGTGCGAAAAGTGGGTGGTAATTTTTACGGTGCCGTTCCCGTGAAAAGAAACAGGCCAGCCGAGAACCTCCCTGAAACAGAAGAACGCAAGTTTTTGGCAGCTGCAGGCGACGCCGAGCCATATACCCATTTCACCAACATCGAAGAGTGTTTGGATTTCTTGTTGCCTAAGGATGACCCCCCTGCGCCGCCGCTGCTCGAAGCTGGCCGTACTGATGCATGGCAGAGATCTTATTTGTGGAATCTTGACAAGGTACGATTTAAGTGTGGGTTTTTCTGTTTCTGTGCCAATGGGACCATGCGGGACGAAGAGTTTAAACTTTTGTATTTCGAAGACACCAGAATGCCACCTGTGGAATTTTCAGCACGTAGTGGCCCCGCGCTGGCAGCTGTCGAGGACCATAAGGCCGGTACTTCGGTAACGGTAATAGGGAGCAATGTCGGCACGGGTGGTCTCCCTGCGTACTCTTTTGGCGCACAGATAGGTTTTAGCGCTGCAAACATGGTTGCGTGCAAAAGAATTGTTGGTTTCCCGGACGTACTGAATCCAGAAAATGCGGGCGATGATGTAATGAACGCGTGGCCTCCGGTTGCATGCAATGCAACTATTTTGTCCCCGCTTGAGGACCCTGCCGAATTAGTGGAGCTCCAGGCTGAGAATGGCTGCAATTCCGCGTTTCCAGGTACGTACTATAACGAGTACAAAACATACAGATTGCGTGTAATTGCATCACGATCCATAGAGGAGTTACCAAACCGGGCGCCTGTGCCCGGGCGCCCGGCCCCGTTTGCTGCACTCGCAGTACTGGGGCCTGGGCCACCTGGGTGGCCACCACATGGATTTCAAATACCCGCGGTGCCCGTCCGAGGTCCGCCGGTACGAGAAGTTCCGCCGGTAGCACGCAGACTTGCTCGTCCGCGAGCTCCCGTTCCAGCGCCTGTGGAACCTGAATGGCCACCTGGATTGCCAGCCGTTCCAGCGCCTGTGCCACCTCCAGCGCCTGTGCCACCCGTTGCAGCGCCTGTGCCACCTCCAGCGCCTGTGCCACCTCCAGCGCCTGTGCCAACCGTTGCAGCGCCTGTGCCAGCCGTTGCAGCCACCCGAGCTGCTCGCGCCCGAGCCGCCCAAGCCGCCCGAGCTGCTCGCGCCCGAGCCGCCCGAGCCGCCCGAGCTGCTCGCGCCCAAGCCGCCCGAGCTGCCCGCGCCCGCGGAGCCCGCTTCATGCCAAATACTTCGGGACGATGGTCTCTTCAAAGACTTTGAGAAAGTTGGGATGCGCCCGTGTGTGGTAGACGTCTCTGTTGACGCCCTCGATAAATCCTCGAATGTTGCTGTCGATGGCTCGGCGTATGGAGGGCAGCATCACGTTCCCTTTGGATTCTGGTGCGAGTTGAAGTATCGATAGGACGGTTGGAAAATGTTCCTCTTTCCAGGAGCCCGATCGGCTCAAGTGAAGACTTTGTGCTTCGCCGTGGTCGTATTCGATGGTATCGAGGGCCATGAGCCCTCGTCCCAGACTGGCCATGCTGGCCATGCTGTGGTTGAGGTTCAACCCCCAGTGCGTATTGAGTGCCATGCTCCTATTCAAATACTGCAACACTTTTACGCTCATTTTCGCACAGTGTGCAAAGGGCACTCGTGGGTAGGTTGAGAGCTGAACATTGAGGCTGTCCAGAGCGCTTTGTGCTTGTGCGTACATGCCCACTGCGGCATGAAAGTCTGGAAAGAGAATGACGTGGTTGGGATTTCCTACTAGTGTTGGTTCTTTCCAGTATTCAAAAATGTTTTGGCACTTTTGCGTCTTGTCTTGGGCCTTTTCCCAATGTCCCAACTCCAAATGGAGCAGTGCCAAGGTGTGTTCAAAGCAGAGAGTGTCAAAGTGTGGGCAGGAGGAGCCAAGCTTGCTGCCTTGCACGTCCCAAGCAAAAAGTGCATATTTTTTGTGGTTGAGCACCCTTGGTTGAGTTCTCATGAGGTGAACTTCCTCTCTCCACAGCGCCAAATGCTCTTCAATGGCCTCAATCAGCGGCGCACAGCGCTCCTCGGTGAGCGGCCGCGCCAAAATGCGACATATGCGCATGCGGCGCGAGGAGAGCAGTAGTACTTTGGGTGGTGGTGGCGTGTTGTACAGGTGCTCCAACTTCATTGGTTGTGGCACGGGGACGTGTATCATTTTATGGTAGATGCAAAGTTGCTTATATAGTTTGAATCCACATTGTTCCAAGTTACTAGCTATAAAGTCCAAAATGCAACGTATTAAATGGCCGTTTGGATATCTGATACTATAGATGCCTTGTGGGTGGTGTACGATTTGGAGTTTGTGAGTCGCCGCGCTGGTGAATTTGAGAAGTGTGCGATTTGGGACATTGGTGCACTCGCACTGGCGGGCGGCGTTGTGCAGTCCAGTTTTTCTGGAAGTTGCGTGCCTTGCCACCCGATTCCTCCTCCCGTGAGCTTGGAATACGCCCCGATCACTAAAAAATGGTTGAAAAAGCAGCCCAATTACTGCAAAAGCAAGCGCATTTGCCTGCAGCGGTTCCTGCAATGGTTGCTCCAGTGCCGCGTGTCGTACGGAAAATCCAAGATAATTTTGGCATCTCACGGCAATTTTCGCTCGGACAAGGTGGTTTTGGAGGCGGAATGCCTCCGCGAGGGTTGGAAATTGCCCGATTGTGTCTATTTTTACGACACATTGTCCATGTTTCGGCGAATTTTGCCTGGAATTGAGCACTACAGTCTCCAAAGCATCTCCCGCACGCTTCTTCGGAGCACGTGTCCAGTGGAGCACCGCGCTTTGGCCGATGCGCAACTTTTGGAGCGTTGTTTGCGCGTGGTCGGCGCGCACAACCTCGTCGGCTGCATCTACCGCGGGCACAAAATACCACTTCAGTCTCTCCCTGGCATCGGATACTACAACGAACGCAATCTCGTGCTGCGCCATGGCGTTTCGGGCGTGTACGATTTGGCGTCGCGCTGCGTGGCGTTGCGTGCTACGGAGCGTTCCACATGCCGCTCTCTGTTGGTGCATTTTTATGGCATAAAATGGAGCAACGCCAAGAAAATAACGGAATCTCTGCTCTGCATGTTTGCAGGGGTGCCTCGGGGCACGACTGGCGTGGTGCGATAAATCTATATACATGCCCCCCAAACCAGTAAAATGCCCTGTTTGCCCCTTCCGAGCCTGTTTTGGCCGTGTTTGAAACGCCGAAACACCTCGTGGTCGCAGACGAAAGAGGAACCCGCGCCACCCAGTCCGAAAGCCGAGGACGATTTTGAGACATTTTTGGCCAACGAATTGCCCGAAATGCCAATAAAAGTGCCTAAAGAGGAACCCGCGCCACCCAGTCCGAAAGCTGAGCCCGAAGAAGAGGATTTTGAGACATTTTTGGCCAACGGATTGCCCGAAATGGCAATAAAAGTGCCTAAAGAGGACAAAAAAACTGAAATGCGTCCACTTAGTCGCAGCTTGAGTAAGGAATTAGATGCTGCCTGATCCTTGGTCTCACGTGATGTGCTCCATTAAGTGTGATATTTGCACCGAAGAGGGGGAAAATTTGTCATTTTATTCCTTTGATGTGAAGTTCAAACACCCGCACTGCCTCATGGCTTGCAATCGGTGCATTGATCAGCATGGTATGAAAACGTTGTGGAATCACGTGCGCGCGTACAATTGGAACCATTTGAGCGCCGCGGGTTGCATTTGTGGGGTGGATTTGAGCGTGCCCGTGAACGTTGTGCGCAGCAGCGGTCGTTTGGAAGAAGGGTGGAAGATAAGCCAATGCGGGCGCACTTTGGTGTACGATGAGTTTCTCAAGCAGGTCCTCGTGTGCGTCGAAAGGGGCGCCTACATGAAATTTTTCCCGCTGCGTCTGATGTATTTGCACAATCCTGCGTGGAAAACGGCCCGTTTGGAGTGGTGCAACGAGCCTCACATGACCCCCGAGTTGCGCAAGCGTTGGAAGACCTTGTGGACACAATCCATGTTTTATATAGACCGATGCCTTGCTTTGATGTACACGTTTGGCGATGATTTGGGCCGATTGATAGCTGAATATTAAATCCTAGCATAATTCTTTTAAAAGTACTTAAACCGTAAAAATTGTAGTAAAATGCTCATGCAAAGCATCGTGTACGGTCCCCGCCACACCAAATGGCCACTGCTCAAGGAGTGGGCAGGGACAACTTTGGATTGCAAGAAGCACGACAGAGACCGCGCCCATTGCGACGACTGCGCCAAAACTCACGGCGAGACGTGGAAAATGTACACCCACCGCCGCGATCGCATGCTTTTTAATTACGGGTTGGCCGTAGAATTTTGCAAGTTTCGCAACCATATGAACAGTTTTGAGTACACCCTACCCCCAACCTTGCCCATTCGCACTCGTTTTGAGCAGCATCCCGATTGGAAGCGCCTGTGCAAAGGGTTGAAGCGGTGCTCGGTGCAAGTCTTGCTGTTTCCAAGCGGTGACGAACCCGTGCACAAAACCGTGGTTTTGCACTATGAGGACGGCGAGAACACGTTTGATTACCGGCGGTGCTTCTTTCCGGAGTCCCACCGGGAGCTTCCACCATTACTCCATTAGCTCGTAGTAGTAGCACAAAAGGTAAGCACAAAAGGCAAGCACAAAAGGCAAGCATGTCCAAAGTCCACATTAAAACACCGACCTCCCTGTTGACATCCCGACCATTCCCGCACCTGGTACTACTTACAGCGTGCCGCGACTATGGGGTGTCCAAACTGTACCGCAACGTCAAGTTTCGTGCCTACGGCCGTGAGTGCACTATGCGGCGGTCGCAAGCACTTTTTGGTCCACTCGGCACGGAGTACACCTTCTCGGGCGTTACCTTCAAAGCCCTGCCTATGAACGCAGACTTGACACGCCTACTCGCGCTGGTCAACCGCATGTTCCCTGGCATGGGCGCCAATGCCATACTGCTCAACGAGTATGCCAACGGCAAGGAGTACATTTCCCAACACAGCGACGACGAGAGGGAGCTCACCCCAAGTGGCGTTGTCACCATATCCTTGGGAGCCCAACGCACGTTCCGCATTAAGGACAAGACCAAAGTAACAGTGCGAGATGTCCCCTTGCGCCCTGGTGAAATCGTCTGCATGTCGGGAAATTTTCAACAGGAGTTTACGCACGGCATTCCCAAGCAGCTCCGCGTCAAGGAGCCCCGTTGGAGTTTCACCTTCCGGCGGCACTCCATTATCCAATGATAGTAGTCTAGCCTTACATAACATAACGATGCGCAAGGCCCCCCGAGCAGGCAACCTACGCACCACTCTGCGCCGTGCCCAAGCCGAGTGTCGGGTGCCCTACTGCCTTGACCATGCTACCAAAAGGGCCAAGTGCTACGACTGCATCGAGGGCCTCTGCGGGCCGACGTGCCGCTCCAACTACTTGCAAAAAGTAGTCTGCGCCTGGTGCAATGGCCCCGCTGCGGGAGAATTCTGCGGCCAGCCCTGCTTCAAAGCGGACCAAGCGTTCTGGGCGAGCTTGGAATAACTGAAATATGCATGCTTAGTCATAAACATAAACTGTACAATGCTGGGAGGAATTGGACGCTCGGTGTGAGAACGGAACCATGCCCGTGGGTAAAAACGGAAATTGACTACAATAGTACGACACAAAACAGGTAAATGCGCGGTGCTCTTATTGTCCTGGAGGGGTGCGACCGCACTGGAAAATCCACACAAGCCAAACTTTTGCGCGAGGCCTTACGTGCCAAAGGTTACCGTACTGTGCCGATGAAGTTCCCCAACCGCGACAGCTCAACTGGGAAGCTTCTCGAGTTGCATTTGAAGGGTATGGAGTTGCACCCGCGCGCTGCGCAGTTACTCTTTTCGGCCAACAGGTGGGAGGAAAAGGACAACATCGAGGAGCTTTTGGATTCTGGTGCGCATGTGGTGTGCGATCGGTATGTGCACAGCGGTGCTGTGTACGCTCGTGCGATCGGTGCTCCACCATGTATGGCCGATGTGGGACTTCCTGCACCTGACATGGTTTTGTTTTTGGACATGCCGATTGGTAAATTGGCCGAACGTGCTGGCTACGGCGATGAGCTGTACGAAAAGCAGCGTTTACAACAGAAAGCTAGGCTGGGGTTCATGCAATTTCGTAAACGTTGCGATGTGTGGTACACCTTTGACGCGGAACGTTCCGTGGAGGAAATATCGAGTGCTATCCTTCGCGAGGTCGAGATGCGTCTTCCGTACATTGGTGCCCGTAGAGTACTTGACATGAAGAGTTTGGTGATGTAATTAAAGTCGGATAGGTTTTACAATAAAGTGCAACCTGCAACCCTTTGTCCCCAGCAGTGCCAGCGCAATCGTAAACGTCTTTCCGTCCACGAGATAAAACTGAAATCTAAAACAATAGTACACTATGTTAAACCCAAAATGTCTCGCTTTGTCATGACCAAATCTCGTTGCACTTCAAAGACCCTCGCTGCGTTTATTACCGGCGGCGTCGATGCGCCACTCAAGTCGGTCCCGGGGTTGGGTGAGGCCAGCATCGAAAAGTTGGAAAAGGCGGGTGTCACGACGACGCTGCAACTTCTGGGCGTGTTTCTGTCCGGTTACTCGCAAGGCACGACGCTGCAACAAGTGTGTGACCGCTTTTGGGATTTTCTAACGCACGCTGGCACGCCTTCCAGTCACCGCAGCACGTGCATCCACGCCATGCTGGAAAAGACGAGTGTGTTTTTCCCAGAATGCTTTCCGACCGATGCGATGGAAACGATCCGCGAGGACCCGATGAACACGGATTAAAAGTATAAGTAGTTATGTCATGTGTATTAAAATGAATTTAATGCAGGCAAACAATGCCAACATATTTTTCGTCGTGTGTCTTTATGTGTACGCATTGCTATTTTCACTGTACTATGAATTTTTATACGATGTTCTACCCTACGGCACAGAAATTATCCACATTTCACCACTCTTTACTTGGCTTGTGTGCCTGTTCTTGACGTCACCTTTTGGACACGATTTGGAGCGGGTTATGAGCTGCAGGCATCGGGTCAAACAGGTGCTCCAACAGGTGGCCAAGGCCAAGGCGCCGGCGCCCGTTCCGATTCTTCGTCGTTCCCTTTTAATTTTGGGAATTGTGGCACAAAGCGTTTGTCTCGTGTTTGACGGTCTCTCGCTGTGCTTTTTCTTCACCTGCGAGGGCAATGATTGTCCGTCGACTGGAGCCCGTGTGTTTGGTGGGGGCGTTGTAGGCCTGATGGTGTTAAACATTGTTATCATATTCACCGCGGCAGTCAAATTTCGCCACAGTTACAACATTGACGAACACAAGCGGACTTGGATGTCCGAAGAGTTGAAGGATCGGTTGTTGCCCGTACGCGCGTGCGCGCACTTGACCCGCTTGGGGTTTTCCATTGCGTTGTTGGTGGATGCGTTTAACCCCTTATCCGCATCTCTGTTGGAGAAGATATTTGCATGTGGAATATCCGCATCTCTGTTGGAGAAGATATTTGCATGTGCAATTTCCTTAATCGACGTTGTGTGGTTGGGAATGGCCGCTAAGGTACAATACGACCACAATAAGTGGAAAACGTTTCTGAAGACTAATTTCCCGAATGTCTGTAAAAACGCAGAAGAAAGGTTGGAGAAGCTTAAAGATTGGTTAACCCCAGACGACAAAACGAACCTCACGCGGTTCCGATTGATTACCTTTGCAAATTTCACAGTGAACAGCGCGGCGCTGCTGGCACTACTGCTGAAAAATTGGCTCGCGCCCACCACGGTTGTACACGCCTTGCAGATTTTGACAATCGGTATCATATTTTTTACGGCGCACGACCGTTTTGAACTTGCCGTCGCCTTCGAGGGCCTCGACTGTTCCAAACTGCCAGCGAACACCGATTCTGTCACGACTAAGATGCGTCCCATGAGGGTGGAAAGTTCCTACACGATGCGGTCGCGCCAGTTCAAGTTGAAGTTTTAACTACCGTTCCAATGGCAACCGTGCATCTGCACGTCTACAAGCAGCTAGGATTGAGGACCTGCTGCTGCTGCTGCTGCTGCGGAGATAAATTTAGAATTTTCACATTCTGCTCGAGCGGTTGCGTCGTTATTAAAAGTTAGGTCAGAACACGGCCAGGGTTTCTCAGACAACTCGTTGTAACCCCCCTGACCGCCTTCGTGGCACGAATATGTGGTTATGTCGAACGTCGAACATTCCGAGTAAGAGCCGGGAGAGACGGTCTTGTAAAAATAATTCGACAGTCCGGAGATTCCGGACTGGCATTCACAATACCAAGGAAGCTGCACCACATATGGGAGAGTGCAAGTCACTGAAGGCTTAAAAACACACGTGAACTGTTGCTCCGTAGGCGCCTGCGTTGGGTCGTGGGTGGGCGCCTGCGTTGGTGCGTGTGTGGGGTGCAGCGTTGGTGCGTGGGTGGGCTGCGGCGTTGGTGCGTGGGTGGGCTGCGGCGTTGGTGCGTGGGTGGGCTGCGGCGTTGGTGCCTGGGTGGGCGCCTGCGTTGGCGCCTGCGTAGTTATGCAATTGCCCCCTCCAGTTTCATCATTGGTGTACGTGCCCTCTGGACACTGCGTGCATTTGTCTGCATTTTCGGCCGCAACCCAATCAACGGGGCATTCTTTGCAAATGGTGGCACCGGACCCTTCCTGGTAGTGTCCAACTGCGCAGCCCGTACAGGCATACGTTACGGATGGACTGTAGTATCCGCCCGGACAGGACTTGCAGTGGATACCGTGTATGTAGTGTCCCGTTGTGCACGTTTCGACTTCTGAGACGCACACCGTGCTGTTGGTCCGATACCCTGCGGGACAATTCTTACACACCTTTTGCCCCTCCTTGGAGTAAGAATCCACACACGATTTACAGACGGACCCTCCTGTATTATTTTGGAATTTGCCAGCCGAGCATTTGTCGCAGATACTTTTAGCCGCACTGTTCATGTACCTTCCCGTGGCGCACGCGGTGCATCCGATTTTGCCTTTTATGCCTATGGTACCTTTCGGACAGGCAGTGCATGTGTTGTTTTTATAATACCCGACATGGCATTTACAGATCCCTGCTATGCATGTCCCCCCTTCGCCACAGTCGGGGCTGCAAGTCTTGTTGCATTGTTTTTGAACCCCTGCGAGTTTTTGCGCGAAGGGTGTGTGATATCCTTCGGTGCAATTGCATTCTCCATCGGTACATTCCCCGTGCACACACCATATGGTTTTATGGTTTGGCGGCTCACTTACGTTGCATTTTGCAACGTCGTCTTTTGTTCCACAATAATCCCCAGAGTAGTCCTCCTCGCAAACGCATTTTCTTCCACCGTAGTAACTTCCACGTCCTGAGCAGTTTTTTTTATTCTCTTTGCTCACCTCTGGTACTGTGAAATGCGGTACCAGGAAGATGCCCAACCCCAAAAATGTAAGCAGTACAAAAATTTGTTTTAACATTTTAAAATAACTTATGTATTCTATATATACTTTATATAATCGCACACACCGCTGCGACAATGCCGACTATTATCGCCAAGACCACCAAAAAGGCACTGATGGAAAACTCGGAACTCAAAAGAAGTTGCGACGCGTTAAGCCCTTGTTGGGTAAGCATCCATTGTAGACGAATCAGTGGTACAAATGAATTGTACAGCGTTTCTCCCCACATGAACAGCAAAAATCCCCCAGATGCGAACAGGCAAAGCACCGTTACAACATCTACTATGTGCGCGTTGACACAGTCAATTTCCAGTTCTGTAACAGCACCAGCATGGTATCCGCCCAGTCCAATGGCGTCGACGATCATATCAATGCCAGGCAGGTTGAACATAATTTCCAGAACCAGTGGCAAGTACACCCTCAACGCTGTTATTGGAGCCCAGAAGATGCTTAATGTGTCGAAGTGTGGTAGTGTTTTGCACAGTTCGACGTTGTATGTGACAACGCCAATTCCTTCACATCCGTTGCATTGCCCGTCAGCTACTAGTTCGGGAAGGTACTGGCACATGCATAATATGCTCTCCAGTGTGTCGTCGAGTACCTTTGCAATGTCGTCGACTGCGCATTGTGGTATGTAGGGCAGGCACAGTGGTTGGTATTCGTACACCACGACCAAATAAACAAATACCAACACCAGAGGTAGCAGTAGTATAGGTATGGTGTTGAAGTATGGAACGTTTGCCCATGCAAAGAGGAAGACCAGGGCAATCGCCGTGGACGCCATAAGTCCCGTGGTGACGTAGTCTTGGCGCGATGTCTGGCAGTACACTACTTTGTTCATGTCGCATCCCTCTTCGAATGGGTAGAGCAAGTAGTACACAAGCCCGTGTTCATACATTGGAATAGGACAATTGTCTGTGATAGTCAAGAAGAGGTGGGTTTTTTCGGAAAACGAGAGATTGCCACTGTAGTCGGGACAGGATGGCGTCGGGGATGGCGTCGGGGATGGCGGCGGTGCTTTGCTTGGGAGGGTTATGGACAATGGAAGCGCCTCGATCGGTGATCCCAATGCAGCGCCAAATTCTTCAATGATGTCATCGAATTCGTGGTCGTAGTAATGAACAAATGCGTGGAATCCATCAATGACTTCATGCAGTGCGACATCTACAATTTCGCAATTGATGCAGGGCTCCTGGCACGTTTTCTCGGACAGTCTTCGCAGTCGGAGTGCGACCCTGTGCGTTTCTCCCGGTTCGGCCACTGACAAGCGCCTCCGTGCACTTGCGGGCATGCTGGGGGGACTGGACACACCTGTCTTGTGCATCAAAATGTCTTGCGTCAGAACACCCACGCCGTCGAGCAAGTTGTTCCACTCCATGGTCAAGTTGTGCGTCTGGAGCTCGTTGAAGATGCGTGCCATGACCGTTCCAGCATCCTTGCTGATGGCCCGCGCGGTCTCGGCAACGGTGGCGTTGGCGTGGTAGACGCCGTCTTCGTCCAGGAGAATCTCTCCGCCCTCTCCATCGCTGCCTTCGTACGCCGCGAGGTTCATGATGGACAGAAAGGTCTTTGGGTACATCAATCTGCTGGCGACCACATCGTTGATTTCGACTGGGTTTGCCTCGTCGTAGCGAATGGCCCAGTTGACGTAGAGGTACGTGCCCATGAACGCGTCGAGGGCGAGCAGGTACTTGGTCCTCCAGTTGTAGAACAAGTCTTTGGGCAGATCGACGCTGCCCATGGAGTTGGAGAGAGCCTCGCCGTAAGCCCGCTGCTGTATGCAGAGCTCGTACTCGACAATTTCCAAGGCCCGAAGCGTGACGTTGTTCTCCTTCATGCCGCGGACGACGCTTCCTATGAAGTCGCAGCGCGTGAACATGTCGGACTCGTTCCAGGCGTAGTTCCGGGCGGCCGCGGTGGCGTTGAACTCGGGCACTACGGGCTCGGTTTCCTCGGCGAGTCTTCTTCTCTGACCAGCATAGGCCCAATGGCCATCTGCGGGCTGGGTCATTTCTCGGGGGTGGTACAGAGACATGTAAATGTCGATGTTTGTGTCTTTTCCGTCTTCACCAGGGTCGTAGAACGAGAAGCCGCAGGAGGGCTCGGCGCGGTAGGTGTCCAGCACAGTCCGTATGCGCGTCGGGGGCACCGTGAACGAAGCCACCGCGTCTGTGGTGTTGACTCTATCACCGGCCCACATGCAATTTGGTTGGTGGGACAGACTCGTGTACGCCAACGACTGCTCCAAAGCGCAGGATATGTTCGACTTCACTCCAATGGCAGCGCACGTGGGCTCCATGTTGTGCCGCGTGCCCAAGCAGAACACTGGCCCCCAGAGACAGTGTACTTTTGAGCCTCTTCTCGTACTGTTTGCCGCGTTTTCACAGTCGATTTTTTTATCATAACTGTAGCACACTGCGACGTCTGCCTCGTGGTCCGAGGTGCAGCGATCGTTGCTGCTATTTCGGGGATCGATCCAGTGGCACGCGCCGTGCACGTCGGTAACAGTACCATAAATTCCCTTGTAAATTTCGGACAGGACGACTGTCATGGGATTCTTGCTGCTCGCGACGTCGTCCCACGTTTGACCTTCAGCCAAGTCAGTACACGCACTGCTCTCATTGTGCACGAGGCACTTGTCAATGAAAAAATTGGCGATCTCGGACATGCGGGCGCTTTTGTCTCCTTCATGTTTGTATTCGGTGCTTGTGAGGCGCAGTGGAGAGGGTATAGAGTCCCCCAACTGCGCTATTTCTATCAACGAAGGGACTGAAATGTAGCGGTGCGATTGGGCCCAGGCCAGAGTTCCGTCCTTCGTGGTTGTGCTGGTGTTAACATAGCAATAGTCCGTGAGGTCATTCCTAGCACATGTAAGAACGCCCCAAGTAGCAACTTCTGGTACCGAAGTATATGAGAGCGTGGGGGGAATGATGGTACCGACGCCATTTGTTTGTGTGTTGTACGTGATCTGGCAGTCTGCACTCTTGCCATGTGTAATGTTGTATAAATCATAAACGGTCACTTCCGATTGGCTTCCCACTTCACCTATGTCAATTATGCACCCCATCGGGATGCTTTTCGCAACTTCATACTGATGGCTCACCTGCGTGTTTTCGTGTTGCGGAAGACTCCGAATGTCTAGTGTCTCATTGAAGCTTGGGCACCAATCGTTTACAGTGTGCGTCTGCACCAAGGGCTCGATCTGTTCGTGATTGAGTGTTACTTTACCCTCGCAGCTGCAATGAAACGAGAAATCTTTGTCCATTACGTTGCCAATGGGAGCACCGTTGGAGTCTGTCATTGCATTCACGTGCTTGGCAGTGTCTCCCGTTTTGTAGTTAATAGATGCATCGTTTGCGGAGTTTGTCGAGCTCGCGGGTGGACACATCAGACTAGGAAAACTGTGGCCATTAGGCCCCCGGTCGCACAAGGTTTTGCATCTGACCTCCCTGTCATATTCCATTTGATTGGGGGCATGCATCATATGGAACCCACTCGCCCGCACTGCTTTAATATAGGAACAGCCCAGGTGCTGAACATCATCGTTTCCGATGCATCGGGAAAAAGCATTGCACTCGTACGAGAGCCAGTAGAAATTACCAATGGTGGAGTCCACCGGAACGTTGTAAAACGGCACGTTCAATGGCGCTTGGATGGATGTAGGTTCGTGAGCTTGGGAATAGGTGTACAGTATGCCGGCCTCGCCTGCCAAATGCCAGCCATGTCCGAAGCCGCGATTTTCAAGATGTTTGGGCAGAGTCATGCTGCAGGAGGCCCCAGAGGAAGAGGCACAAGATGCCACGCCATTAGAGACTTCGATCCCGTCTTGCAGGCGCAATTGCTCCCATGGAGCCCCCATACTCAAAAAATACTTATAAAAGTAAGAACGCTCTTTGTTCTTAAGCAGACCCAGATTCTTCAAGTGGTCCATAAGCGCGTTGATGTTAATGCCCTGCGTATTGGTGTTTTTGAACTTAATCTCCGTTTGCGTAGGGCGGCTAACGCTCTGATCCCGAATACCCTCCCTGCGACTTATTTCAACGCACTTGTCGACAGCGACATTGATGTGCTGCAACATCCGCTGCGACGTAGGCGAATTTAGCATTGTGTTCTGCGGCCAATGCGCCGCAGCCTGGAATACCTCCGAAGTGCTACTGAGCAGCGCGTCGGTTAAATTCTTGAGAACTGTGCCACCCGTCCTTGTACCGTCCGGGAGCTTCCAAGGCAGATCCCACGTGGCTTTTGCGAGGCAGACGCCGCCGCTGTGATCTGCGTCGGCGTGCAGATCGAGTCCCGGAATCGTGGGCGGGGCGAATCGGTGCGTCAAAAAGTCCGAAACTTTTGTTGGATAATATCTTGGGTAGCCCTCGCTGTCCTCGGTGAGCAGGGTCTCTTTGATCACCCACGGCATTCCCGTTTCGTTCAGCTGC
>Ga0315322_10000700_pt1 | contig 25177 bp, 24 predicted proteins | sample M110021515metaG_FD_203461 | JGI IMG/M metagenome (GOLD analysis project Ga0315322, IMG submission 203461) | Ammonia-oxidizing marine archaeal communities from Monterey Bay, California, United States - M1 100m 21515 | ecosystem: Environmental > Aquatic > Marine > Intertidal zone | place: USA...
TTTCCTGATGCATGGCAGAGCAAAATTTGGACGTTGGTCACTTGTGGATTGGATTGACGTCTTCGCGGTTGGCGGCCTGCTTGCGGTGTTAACGCATTGGCAGAGGTGACATTCAAACTTGCTTTGGATGCTTTGGTCGACAGCGATGTTTTGTGCCCTGGTATTTTTCAGTGTGAAAACCGGTTGATGTCCCGTTTGTCGCTTTCAGGTTTTTTGCGGTGGTGTGCAGGAAAGCACAACGTGAATGTCCTTCAGACGCAATTTGTGGCAGCTATTTATCGAAAAAGCGTAATCTGGCGCGCCACGATGCTCGCTGACTTCCGCCTTGTATGGTGTAGGCCGAAGGGGGGCGTTATACTCGCCACCTCAGCTTGAAGCAGTGCTCCGGACTTGTGACTGAATTTCCGGATCGTGCGTTCGATTCGCTGAATGAAGCAAAAAACCTGATTGGAGTAATCGTTATGGGTCTGTTCGACGTTCTACGTGGTGAGTTGATCGATATCATCGAGTGGATCGATGATTCGAAGCGCACACTTGTTTGGCGGTTTCCACGCCATCAGAACGAGATTAAAAATGGTGCGCAGCTGATCGTACGCCCTGGGCAGATCGCAGTGCTTGTCAACGGTGGTGAACTGGCTGATGTGTATGAGCCTGGGCACTATGAATTGACGACTCAGAACATGCCGATCATGTCGACCTTGCAAGGTTGGAAATATGGATTCGAGAGTCCTTTCAAGGCTGAAGTCTATTTTGTCAGTACCAAGCAGGTCACTGACCTGAAGTGGGGAACGCCGAATCCGATCATGCTTCGGGATCCGGAGTTCGGTCCGATTCGAATTCGGGCATTCGGAAGCTACACACTTCAGGCGGTGGATGCAAAAGCCCTATTGCAAGAGCTTGTTGGAACCGATGGCGAGTTCTCGGCCGATGATATCACGGAGCTTCTGCGAAATATCATCGGTTCTTCGTTTGCAGATATCCTTGGGAAGCTTCAGGTGCCCGCGCTGGATCTTGCTGCCAGGTACAGTGATCTTTCAGAGGCACTGCGGAAAGAGGTCGTCGAGAAGATTGATGATGAGTACGGGTTGGATTGTCCGCAGTTATACGTCGTCAATATTTCATTGCCGGAGGCTGTCGAGAAAGCACTCGATACACGTACGAGCATGGGCGTGATTGGAAATATGGATACTTTCCAGCAGTATCAGATGGGCCAAGCAATGACGGCCGCTGCCGAAAATCCTGCAGGCGGCGGAGCTGCTGATGGCATGGGGCTCGGAATGGGGTTTGCAATGGCAAGCCGCATGATGCCGGGGCAGGGGGGCGTCGCCCCAGGTACGCCAATGGCCGGAGGAGCCGCGCCGCCACCGCCACCAACGGTACAGTGGCATGTCGCTGTCAATGGTCAGACCCAAGGACCTTACAGCATGGAACAGCTCGCCGCCGCAATCGGTGCGGGCGACGTCGGACAGGGAACCATGGTTTGGACAGCCGCTATTGGTGGCTGGACTGCTGCAGGACAGGTTCCGCAGTTGGCTGGTTACTTTCAAGCTGCCACGCCGCCGCCGCCGCCACCAGCTTCCTGATCTGTGTTATCCTGTTCGCCTGTCGGTGCGATTCCAATGTTTGCTGATAATCAGGAACCCCGCTGCACCATGAGCATTGTTCAAGCAAATCCAAAGAGTACGTACCCAGCTGTGGGGACGGGCACCGAATGGGTGGTGGATGCTTCCGGGTGCAAGCCGGAATTGTTGCGGGATCTCGATCTGATAAATCGCATTTGTCAGCGGATTGTTGCTGACATTGGGGTGCAGGTCGTCGGAATACCTCAGTGCCATCGTTTTGAAGGGGCGGGGGGAGTCACCACGCTTTACATGTTGAGTGAATCGCATTTGGCGTGTCATACGTACCCCGAATTTGGATTAGCAACCTTCAATTTGTATTGTTGTCGTGAGAGAGCTGCGTGGGATTGGCAGGGCATGCTCGCTGATGCTCTTTCCGCGAAGAACGTTCATGTCAGACAGTTGCCCCGCGGCTTGTCACCGGAAGTCATGTCTGGTTCAGGGGCAGTGGAGAGTACTCGCGAAGGATTCTCTGAGCGGGAGTCTGTTTGATGAAACGCCGAAAGACTGCTTGCCCATCATGCGGGGCGCCGATTGAGTTCACCGTTGGTTCAGTGGTGTCGGTTTGCGAATTCTGCCAGTCGGCGGTTGCCCGTACCGATAGAAAAGTCGAGGACATCGGCAAGGTTGCTGAGTTAGTCCAGACTCCGTCACGTCTCCACTGTGGTCTCTCGGGAACATTCAATAAGAAACATTTTACAGTCGTTGGGCGTGTCCAGTACCAACATCCTGCGGGTGGAGTTTGGGATGAATGGTACCTTGCCTTTCCAGGCGGACGGTGGGGATGGTTAGCTGAAGCTCAGGGAAAGACTTACCTGATGTTTCAGCGAAAACTCTCTAGCCGAGTTCAGATACCCGGTTTCGATGCGTTGGAAGTGGGAAGTTCGGTCAAGCTTGGAGATTCGGAGTTCGCGGTTACCGAACGCGGGGTTGCGACTGCTTTGGCAGCCGAAGGGGATATACCGTGGGCGTTTCGTGGTGGTGCTGAACATCAGTTTGTTGATCTTCAAGGCGAGAATGGTGTGTTTGCCACCTTTGAATATGGAGCGTCAACGTGTGCTTATGTCGGAAAAGAAATCAGCCTCGATAGTCTTGCCCTTGAAGGTGATGGCTGGAACGTTCTCGATGCTCAAATTGTTACCTCGGCTGCATCTCTGAATTGTCCGAAGTGTGGTGGAGCGTTGACGGTCCATGCTCCTGACGCTGCTCTTCGCGTGACCTGCCCAAATTGCAACTCACTTTTGGATGCAGACAACGGGAAATTGACGTATCTGCAGACACTATCAAAGCCGAAAAAACTAAAGCTTCAGCTGCCACTTGGCACCGAGGGAAAGTTGTTTGGCGATGATTACATTGTGATCGGGTTCCTTGCTCGGTTCGCAATGTATGGTGGGGTCAGTTACCCATGGCAGGAGTACCTGCTTTATAGTGAGAAAGTCGGGTTTCGCTGGTTGGTTTATAATGATCGCCATTGGGCGTTTGCATCCCCTGCCTCCGGAGAAGCGGCAAAGAACACTGGGGCTGCAAGCAGAATCAGCTACGATGGATCTAGTTTCCGGATCTACGATCGTGGGGTTGCAACGGTCAAGCACGTGCTGGGTGAGTTTTACTGGAAGGTTGAGGCTGGTGAAAAAGTCAAGACCGCAGATTACATTGCGCCACCAAGGATGCTCTCCTATGAGTGGTCCGAGACGAAAGCGTCGAGTGAGGTGACTGTCTCGGAGTGTGTTTATGTGCAAACTCAAGAGATTGAAGAAGGATTCGGGGTCAAGGATCTGCCCCGAAGTTTCGGTGTTGGTCCGATCCAGCCCGCGCCGTCATTCGGCAAGGAGCTGTTCATCACGTGGCCGGCATTGTCAATTCTGATGGTGATTCTTTATCTTGCCTTTGCACGAGTCGGCGTTAGTAAAGGGGCCGATCCTTGGCTCTGTTTTTATGGTTTGATCGCTATCTCAGCGTTGCCGATTGGGATTCTTACCTATCTGTTTTCCTTTGAAAGAAAACGCTGGGAAGATAGTGACTACAACCCCTATGCAACGGAGTGATTGTAAATGGATTCAAGGTCGAAGTGGTTCATTGGTTATTTGGTTTTTGGTCTGAGCATTTGCCTTTGGTTTGGGGTTGCCGCCGCTTATAGCTGGCGGGCACCTGATCTTGGAATTCTTGACGGCATGAATTCTGGAGGCGGCGGTGTTTATGGACGTTCATACGGTGGTTCTTGGGGAGGAGGAAAGTAATGCTCAATATTATTTCTGGAATGGTGAGTTCGATGTCTTTGTTGGGTCAGATTACAGAGGCAACGAATTCTGTTGCCGGTGCAGGAAATATGGCACTTTTATTAACGCATCTGTTGGCGGCAACTGTGTTTGCAGTCTTGGGAATTGTCGTGCTTTTCCTGGCAATCTTGCTAATGGACAAGGTAACGCCATTCTCGATCGTCAAAGAGGTCATCGAAGAGCACAATCAAGCGTTAGCTACGATTGTTGCTGCGGTCGTCGTTGGCATCGCTGTTATCATTGCTTCGGCGATCCTTGGCTAGTTCTTTGCGATCGGCTCATTGCATTGCTCAACCGTGCGCCTCTCTTTTTGCTCTACTTGAACGTGCTGGCAGTAGCCACGTGCGGCTTGATCTATGAGCTGATTGCGGGGACGTTAGCAAGTTACTTGCTCGGGGATTCAGTCACGCAGTTTTCGCTCGTGATCGGTGTCTATTTATCGGCACTTGGTGTGGGGGCATGGTTTTCACAATACTTGCACAAAGGTTTGGCGCGGACGTTTGTCGAAGTTGAACTCGCGCTCGCTCTGGTGGGTGGGCTCTCCGCCCCTTTGCTGTTTGTCTCATTCGCATTTGTGCAATGGTTCCAACTTGTGCTGTTTGGAACAGTGTTCGTCATTGGAACTCTGGTGGGTTTGGAATTGCCCCTGCTGATGCGGATCCTCAAGGATCACCTTGATTTCAGTGACCTTGTTTCCCGAGTCCTTACGTTTGACTACATCGGCGCCCTGCTTGCTTCTTTGCTTTTTCCTGTGCTGTTGGTTCCCTATCTGGGTTTGATGAGGACATCGTTGTTGTTCGGTGTCCTGAATGCTCTGGTGGGCTTGTGGGGGACTTATTTGCTGCGGCCACTGCTGACCACTCGAGGTCTGGCGGGATTGCGTGGACGTGCGTTTCTTGTGGTGGGGTTGCTGGTCATCGGGATCGTCAAGGCAGACACCCTGACGACTTGGACCGAAGAAATTATTCTTGGCAAGGCAGTGGTTCACGCCAAGCAGACTCGCTTTCAAAGAATCGTGGTTACCAATAATCGGCGAGGTTTCCAGCTATACCTCAATGGTCATTTGCAATTCAATTCAGAAGATGAATATCGCTATCACGAAGCACTGGTGCATCCCGCCATGTTGGCGGCAGAAACACCGAAACGCATTCTTGTGTTGGGCGGGGGTGATGGGCTTGCGGTCAGGGAAATCCTCAAACATGACGGTGTCGAGTCTGTGACACTGGTGGATATTGATCCCGGAATGACCGAAATTGCGACACAATTCCCATTGGTCCGCGATCTCAACCAAGAGTCGTTGATGGACCAGAAGGTGACTGTGGTCAATACAGATGCTTTTATTTGGGTTGGCGAGGAACACGAACCGTTTGATGCGGTGGTCATTGATTTTCCGGATCCGGGATCCTATTCGGTTGGAAAACTGTACACGACTTTCTTTTACCGGCGTTTAAGGCAGATCATCACGCCTGATGCTGTTGTCAGTATCCAGTGCACCTCGCCACTGGTCGCTGGGCAATCGTATTGGTGTATTCTGCGAACAATGGAGAAGGCTGGTTTCAATGTGCGTCCCTACTGCACGTCTGTGCCGACGTTCGGGGTCTGGGGATTTGCGTTGGCATCGCAGCAAAATGATCTGAGCGTTTCTAAACCATTGGGTAGCCTCGAGCAGAAGCTTGCGTTTCTAAATGACGCGATCATGGCGAGTATGTTTGAGCTCCCTCGTGATATTCAGCCAGTCGAAACAGAAATCAACCAGCTTAATAACCAAGTGCTGGTGCGGTACTACGATGAGGAGTGGCGTGGCAGAGAGTGAAAAACTGAATCGTCGTCAACTATTGACTGCCTTGCTGGGGTGGCAGTTTGCGAATAGTGTCGGATGTGGAATGTCTAATCCGCCGCCGGCGGGTGAGCTTAAACACACGAGGTTTGATGTTGGGCACTTGCTGCGTGATGGCGTTGAGTCGGGTTTAAAACCTGATAATTATGAAAGCGTCGGTGTTACGATTGTTGGTGGCGGAATCGCGGGTCTTGCTGCTGCATGGCGTTTGAGACGAGCGGGGTTCAATGACTTTGTGCTTGCGGAGCTTGAATCGGACCCGGGCGGAACTGCTCGCGGTGGCAGTCGTGGTGGATTCAAGTTTCCATGGGGCGCTCACTATATCCCCGTGCCGATGCCAGAGAATCAGACGCTGATCAAACTGCTGACTGAGATGGAGGTGGTTGAGGCAGTGACCGAAGATGGACGCCCGGTTGTAGCAGAACAGTTTCTTTGTCGTGAACCAGAGGAACGGCTCTTCAGTGAAGGACAATGGTACGAAGGGCTTTACCCAAGTGACGGGGCCAACGAGGATGACTTGCGACAGTTGGCTGCTTTCCGAGCAGAGATGGTTCGCTGGGCTGAGATGCGGGATGCCAGTGGACGACGAATGTTTGCCATTCCTGTGGCTCGGGGGTCTGATGATGAAGCAGTCCGCAAGCTCGATCAGATGTCGATGGAGGCGTGGTTGGATGAACGTGGGTGGGATTCACCTCGCTTGCGGTGGCTTGTCGATTATTCGTGCCGCGATGATTACGGTTTGCCACCCGCTCGTGTGAGCGCGTGGGCAGGGGTGTTTTATTTCGCTGCTCGAATCGCTGGGAGAGGCCAGGATTCTCAGGAAGTCATCACGTGGCCTGAAGGGAACGGACGAATTGTTGACTACCTGAAGGATGTGGCTCGGGATCAGCTGAGGACCGGGTTGGGGGTGTATGGGGTCAAAGCGGGGAACCGCCAGGAGCCTTCACAGGTTGTCGCCATCGACACGACCACAAAAGAGCCGATAGGTTTCAAATCCGAACAGGTGGTTTTTGCAGCGCCGCAAATGATGGCCAAATACGTCATTGATGGCTTTCCTGATTCTGGACGCGATGCGTCAGCTTTTCGCTACGGTTCATGGTTGGTCGCGAACGTACATCTCAACAATCGACCTGCTGATACAGGATTTTCCATGGCATGGGATAACGTGATCCGCGAATCAAGGTCGCTTGGTTATGTGACTGCAACTCACCAGTCTGGCGCGGACCATGGCCCGACTGTGCTGACTTGGTACTATCCGTTCGCGGATGACGAGGCAACGATCACACGCAAACAGATGTTGCAACTGAAATGGGCTGACTGGGTCGATGTTGTCTTGACTGACTTACGACGTGCTCACCCGGACATCGATGCATTGGTAACCCGAGTCGATGTCATGTGTTGGGGGCATGCGATGATCCAGCCGCTGCCTGGCTTTGTATGGGGGCCAGCTCGGGAACAGGCTTCCAAGCCGTTGGGGCCGATACATTTTGCCGGAACCGACTTGAGTGGTGTGGCCTTGTTGGAGGAAGCTTTTTTTCATGGTGTGCGTGCAGCTGAGGAGGTTCTGGCAGTGCGCGGGATCGTTGATCGGCCTCTTGGTGATATTCGAAACGGCTGAATGCAACAGTGGAAACTTCATCTCTTTCTGCAGAACAGCGACCTACCACCCAGTGGCTCTTCTCGCGAACTGTCGATTTGTGGACATTCCTTGGCAGCGCAGTGTTGGCCCTTGCTTTGCTTGCAGCAGGCGCGCCTTTTGGGCTCCTGGAAACTGATACGCCGGATTGGATGTGGATCGGTGCGATCCTGATGATCGACGTTGCTCACGTTTATTCGACGGGCTTCCGAGTGTACTTTGATTTGCCAGAGTTAAAACGCAGGCCGTGGTTGTATGGATTGACGCCGTTATTGGCATTTCTTGTCGGGATGGCAATTTACTCAGAGGGCGAGGGGACCTTTTGGCGGCTGCTCGCGTATCTTGCTGTTTTTCATTTTGTGCGACAGCAATATGGATGGGTAGCGTTATACCGGTCGCGTGCTGGTGAAACGGGGCGAGTTGGATTCTGGATCGATACCGTTGCCATTTACATGGCAACGCTTTACCCACTCATTCATTGGCATTCCAATCTGCCACGCAAGTTTTGGTGGTTTTTGGAAGGTGATTTTCAGCAACTGCCTGCCGTCGTGGAAACGATTGCCGCGCCAATTTATTGGGCAAGTTTATTGGCGTACGCAACGCGTTTGATCTATCGCGGGATGGCTCATCAGCAATGGAGCCCCGGTAAGGATATCGTTGTGATCACCACGGCTGTCTGTTGGTACGTTGGAATTGTGACTTTCAATTCGGGTTATGCATTTACCGTCACGAATGTGATCATTCATGGGATTCCATACATGGTGCTGGTGTACTGGTATCGCTGTGGTGCGACTCAGCAGCAGTCCAAGCGGCACTTTCCAAAGATTGCGAGTTTTCTGGGAGTCGTCTGGATACTGGCTTATTTGGAGGAGTTTCTTTGGGATACAGGCGTTTGGCATGAACGCAGTTGGTTTTTTGGACCTGCGTGGAGTCTCCAGGATTACGAGCTCTTTCTGGTTCCCTTGTTGGCGGTACCGCAGATCACTCACTACGTCCTTGATGGGTTCATTTGGAAACGGAAATCGCGGCAGGGGATGGTTTGATGCTGAAAGGTGCCGGCGACTTGCATCCTGGGATTTTCCGGGTGAAACGTCGAAACGCTCGTGTTGTGAGTGGTTTCCAGAAGTCGGAAACAGCACCGAGTCCCCCATGTTTTGTCAAAAAAACTATATGATTTCTTGACTTACGAGTTTTTTGACACATCCTTCAGGTGGACGCGTGTTAACACTCCTCCTGCACGGGGGCGGTGTACCGCTTCAGTCTCACGAATGTGGGTCTCTGAAAAAGGTTCTCCGAAACGGCAAACCGATCGCGAGGTCGGGACGCAAAGCCACAGGTCTCTTTGAGATGGCTGGGCTACCGAAGTTGAATCTATTCCTATGTGATCGGCTCTCGCGCTTTTGCGTTGTGGGGTTAGGTTGCGGAGATCCCAATGAAAAATCCTGAAAACTTTCGAGCAGGCGATCGCTCTGCTACTCACTCGCATTTAAATCAGACCCATCTGTCTGTTGCGTTTGAACGACGTCAAAAATACCCGGGTGCGGTTTCGGGTTGCTCTTGGACGCGATCTCAATGGCCAATGCAGGGCTCACCCTATGTCAGCAACCACAATGGTGGCCTCAGACGCGTTGTTCTCACTGAGAAACAAGTTGCGGGCATTTGCCGAAAAAATAGAACAAGAGAGTTACGGCAGAAGGTGAGGGATGTGTTTTCGGGCAGATTCATCTTCAAAACCATTGAGGGGGCGGTCTGATGCATCCAGATAACACCTCCGGTGATGTTTCCGCACTTCATGGTTTGCTTTCTGGTAACACCATTGGTAGTAGCCGGAACCACAATGCAGCCAGCATGAAAAGTGAAATGGTTGCTATTCAGGAGTGTCGTGCCGATCTACAGGCTTTTTTGCAACGAACACGAACGCGTCTTCAAGCAATTGCAAATACCGCAGTGGAATGTTGCGAGGATCTGACCGATGATTTTGGTTCGAGTCGGATTTTCAGGGGAGCGGACAGTTCTCAAACATTGAAACCGCTTCCGATTCTCGCGCCGGCGGTGCAGCAGCGGGCCAATGATAGGAAGGCGGGTTCAGCCACAGGCAGTCTGCATAGCGTGGACGCTGACAACTCGGCGCATTCAAGGGTTCGCGATTTTGTGCCGTTTTCATTATCGTTCTCTATGGCTGAGTATTTTGCCAGTGATGAAAAAAACAGTGATGAAATGGCGTCACCGCAGGACACCAACCGCTCAAGGCATGAGCACAAAGAAGCGGATTGGCGTGTTGCGAATGCTTTCGATCGCAACACCTATTATGCCCCAACTGATTTTGGTTTCACGCCGGATGAATTAGACTGTTCGATTCCTGCGAGTTTGTGCTCGAACGTTGAGGATGTGCGCCTTGATGCTTTTTGCAACGGAATACCTCCGATTGACCTGAGAGTAAATCAACTTCAATCATCTCGCGGTCGCAGGGTCTCGGCACTGCATTTAGCGAATCAAATTCGTCAAAATTGAAATTTCGTTTCTACGCTGATGTCGACTGTGCTTGATCGATTTTTGGTTGGCAGCGGTCATTTCTGTTCTGGTATCCGGATTCTGGCGACGTTTTTTTCGAATCACTGTTGCAGGTCAGGCATCGACGGTGCATCGATGGACGCTCATACTTGGGTTTTGTCACCCCAAGATTCGATGCGGCCAGTCAGATGCATAAGTACCTTTTGTTGCAGGTCCGGGATCAGAATGATGCAATGTTGGGGCAGGAGGTCGATTGTTTTTCAGATTCGTTGAAATGTGATCCCACCCAGATCACCGTGTTTGACTTGCTGTCCGGTTGCCCCACCATCGAGTATTTCTCCAACTTTGATGTCGTCTTGCTTGGTGGTAGCGGAGATTATTCTGTTGCCGAAGGCGGCGACTGGATGCCACCTGCTTTGCAGGCAATGCGTGAGTTGTACGACATGGGAATTCCAACGTTCGCGTCGTGTTGGGGGTTTCAGGCGATGGCGGCGGCTTTAGGCGGTGAGGTCGTTACCGACATGTCGCGGGCAGAGTTGGGGACGGTAGAAGTCTTTCTCACTGATGAGGGGAAGGCGGATCCGCTCTTCGGTTGTCTGGAGCAATGTTTTCTCGCGCCCATGGGGCATCAAGATTGTGTGGTGAAACTGCCACCCAATGCAATTCGCATGGCGTTTTCAAACAAAGTTGAGAATCAGGCGTTCAAGATCGCAGGCAAGCCGATTTACGGCACTCAGTTTCATCCCGAGCTCAATCGCGCATCATTGATTGAAAGAGTGAGAGCTTATCCACAATACGTTGAGTCAATCAGCGGCGACACACTTGATGATTTTGTTGAGAAGTGTGGAGAGACCGACTTGCAAAAGTTGTTGTATCGCTTTGCGCGATGATGAAATTTGCGTGAAGTCGATTCTTTACGCTATGGCGTCTCCACTTTCATAACAGCCCTCGCTCGCCGGGTTGACGCTGATAATGCAGCAATGCTGCGGAGGAAGAAAGACGATTCGGTTTCGAGAGAATCGGTTGTGCTGACTGGTTGTACGGTCTGGCCTTTTCCATGGTTGCCTTCGCTCATGCTGAGATGTGAGTCTACGGTTGAGTCGAAACATGTTGTCAAGTTGTACAGAGATGGCGTGGATGTGTAATGGCATGCAATTTGCCTCCTGGAATGAGTGATCGGCTTAATCGTATCAAGGGCGAGCTGCTGAAGGACTTCGGATGCTGGGTAAGCAAGACACAGGGAAATGATGGCGTCATCGTCGAAATGTGGACATTTAAACGTCCATGTCCGTACAGTGTGATAACTCTGCCGTAAGCAACCTGTTCGATTTCTCGTTCTGGTATAACTTGCAAGGCGTTCGGTAGCATTGGACTTCATTTTTTTTGTTCATGCTACCAGTGCCTCGTCGCTTCCCCTTTCGCTAGGTCATGTTGTGACCTCGAGTAAGCTTTACTCATTCAGCATCTATCGCATTTTTAAGACATGTGCGGTTCAAGATTGACTGCAGCCTGTCTGCTAGTCAGAGGTTGACGCAACGATTCTGGTTTCGAGTCCAAGGTAAATGCGTGATTGGAGCAAACTGTTGAAAAAAGTTGTAATCATTGGTGGCGGGATTGGTGGTCTGACCTTGGCCTTAGCATTGAAACAGCGTGGGATTGCGGTGACAGTCCACGAAAAATATGACCATCAACAGCATCACCAGACAGGTTTCCTGATCTGGAGTTATGCCATCGACTTACTTCAGAAACTTGAGGTTCCGGTACATCGGGTGGGAACACCGCTGGAAGTGTTCGAAGTGCACGGTCGTAGCGGACAGAAAATCAGTGAAATGCCGGTGGGCGAAATTTCGCGGTCGCATGGTGCTGATAGCTTTGAAATGAATCGCCGGCGGTTGATTGAGTGTATGTCCGAGCTGGTGGCTGAAGATCTGAAATTTGGCCACGAATGTGTGTCGGTTGAAACCAGACAGGAGTCCGCGGTTGCGTTCTTTGCTGACGGAACCTCAGATGAGGGTGATGTCGTGATTGGTTGCGATGGCGCGCACAGTGTTGTCAGGGCAGCTATTCACCCAGATGCCGAGTTGAAGATGCTCGATGCAGGGGGATGGATTGCTGTGATTGATCATCATCCCCCGTCGTTGCAAAAAAATCGCCACATGGATTTTTGGCAACCAGGGTGCAAGGCAGGCGTGGCCGATATTGGTAACGGTGAAACGCGTTGGTATGTTGCTTTCAATCATCGTTTGCCCGATGCTTCCAGTTCAAAAAAGCTGCAGATCAAGCAGGGTATGGTGGATATCCCAGAGGTGATTCAGCAGTGTATTTCAATGACGGATGAAGCACAGATGGTCTCAACGAAAGCAGGGGACTTGCTGGCGTTGGATCCTTGGTACCAAGGGCGGTTGTTGTTGATCGGAGATGCAGCACATGCCACTAGTCCGTATGCTGGGATGGGGGCGTGCACTGCGATTGCAGATGCGTGCTTGTTGGCTGAAATGCTTGATCAGAGTAACGATATTGAAAATGTTTTCATCGAATTCCAAAAGCAGCGAAAGCCCGTTGCGGATGCGGTGATCGAAGATTCCCGGCATGGGCTCGACATGTCTACTTGCCGATCGAGGTTTCGAAACTGGATAAGAGATTGGGGTTTGAGCCATATTCCGGATCACAAAATGAAGCAGATCGTTGATGCAATGGTGACGGGACGTTGAGTACTGTCGAACGGTTATCGTGCTTGATCGTGATAGTAAGGTCCGTTGTGTGCCCGGGGAATCTGTTTTTTCGAGTATTCGATATTTGTAATTCGGCCCGTGCTGTGATATTTGCAATCGCATTTTTGTGGTTGATGATGACTTGTTGCCACGCTGGCGATGGAATTGGCAAGCTGCAGTTCAATCGTGATGTGTTACGCATCTTGGGAGACCGTTGTTACGCATGTCACGGCCCTGATGAGCATTCGCGGGAATCCGGGTTGCGGCTGGACCAGCGTGCGGGAGCCTTGGGAACGAACGAAAAAGGTGGGGTGATTGTCCCTGGGCATCCAGAGTTGAGTGAATTCGTTCGCCGGATCGAAAGTGATGATCCTGACGAGATCATGCCGCCGCCATCTCACAAAAAGCCGCTGACTGTAGGGGAAAAACAGATCCTTCAACGCTGGGTTTTCGAGGGGGCTGAGTACCAGAAGCATTGGTCTTTTGTTCCGCCAGTGCGTCCTTTGTTGCCGTCTGTCGCCGTTGGCGATTGGTCAGAAAACCCAATTGACGCTTTCGTGTATGCACGAATGAGACAAGCTGGATTTTCTCCGGCAGTTCAAGCAGATCGAAATGCGCTTATCCGTCGAGTCACACTTGATCTGACTGGATTGCCTCCGACTGCAGAAGAGGTCGCTGCTTTCAAAAATGATGCTGGCAAGAATGCCTACTCGCGCCTCGTGGACCGCCTGATGAAAACGACTGCTTATGCCGAGCGGCGGGCTCAAGATTGGTTAGACCTTGCCCGTTACGCTGACACTCGGGGGTATGCCGACGATCAAACGCGGATTGTTTGGCCGTGGCGTGATTGGGTCATCCGAGCCATCAACCAGAACATGCCGTTTGATCAATTCAGTATCGAGCAATTGGCCGGTGACATGTTGCAGGATGCGACGGATGATCAGCGATTGGCGACAGGCTTTCATCGTAATGCCCCGCAAGCTAGAGGAATGACCTATCCGGTTGAAGAATATCGTATCAAGGGAGTGATAGATCGTGTGAATACAATCGGGCGAGTTTGGTTGGGCCTGACCCTTGATTGTGCTGAGTGCCATGATCACAAATTCGATCCCATTAGCCAGCGTGAATACTATTCACTGCTATCTATCTTTAACAATATTGAACACAGTGGAGCAGGCTTTCAACAGGGTGGGCCGACGATGGAATATCGGTTGCCACCATCAGAACGGTCCGCCCATGTGATTAAGCAACGGCAGTTGCTGCTGCAGCAAATCGACAACACCAGAAAACAATTACTGCCGCCAGAAAGCCTGCAAGCAAGTCAGGTTCTGGGCACTTGGAATGAACCGTTCATTCATGATGATCCAGCCCAGTTCTCATTGCAAAAGAATCTCACCATTGTCGCGACGATTCAAACAGACGCGGCAGTAGCGGACATCGTCTCAAAGTATGACTGGCGAGCTAAGCAACGTGGATATGTGTTTGGTATTGGTGGTGAAGGAGATGCCAATAGTTTACCCGGACACTTGTTTTTCTGGGTGTCATCCAGTCCGGATGTGTTTCGAGGGATCACCGTTTACAGCAGCATTCCCGTCAATGATGGGAAGGAACATCATGTCGCTGTTGAGTTTGTCGCTGGGGAATCAGTTCGCCTTTTCATTGACGGTGTCGAGGATTTTGCTGCAAAAGTGACCGGGGCGGTCCCAGAAACGATCAGCGTATCTGATCGGCCACTCGCCATTGGGTATGGCTACAACGGCGACCCGAGTCGGCCTGAATATCAATTTACTGGGAAGCTTAGTGATGTTCAGTTGAGTGATCAGGTGCTAGGGGATCAGATTTCGATAGGATCTGCAGGGAAGGAACTTGCGACACTGCGTCAGGCACTGGCGAAACTGCAGTCAACGGAGACAGAATCCCAAATCGTCGTCAAGGCGGTTCCCGTGATGCAGGAGTTGAGCGTGCCTCGCAAGACATTTGTGCACATCCGAGGGAATTTTCTCGACCATGGTGATCAGGTTGAACCAGCAGTTCCCTCTGCTTTCGATGTCGCAGACAGCTACCAGCCAGGAAATCGTCTTGAGTTTGCGCGGTGGTTGGTCAGTCGCCGGAATCCGATTGTTGCTCGCGTTGTAGTCAATCGGTTTTGGCAATCCTATTTTGGGCATGGTCTTGTCCGAACGCCTGATGATTTCGGGGTGCAGGGTACCGTGCCAACCCATCCATTGTTGCTTGACTGGTTGGCAACGGAGTTTGTAGCGAGTGGTTGGGACATGAAGCATCTAAATCGGTTGATTGTGACCTCGATGACTTACCGGCAATCTGCGAAAGTTCCTTTAAAGAGCAAGGAAGTAGCTCCAGATAACCTATTGCTCACGCACATGCCGCGAGTACGGTTGCCAGCGGAGCAGATTAGGGATCAGGCTTTGGCGGTGAGTGGGTTGTTGACCACGACGGTTGGCGGACCGCCTGTGTTTCCTGTGCAGCCGCCTGGGTACTGGAAAGAAAGGGTGCTTCCCGGAGAGTGGGTGAACAGCATAGGCCAAGATCGTCATCGCAAATCAATCTACAGTTATTGGCGGCGAATGGCTTTGCATCCAACGCTTGAGTTACTCGATGCTCCTGCTCGTGACAATTGTGTGGTGAAGCGTGAACTCTCCAATATTCCCACGCAAGCTCTCGTGCTGTTGAATGATCCCATCTTTGTGGAGGCGGCAAGGGGATTCGCTAGACGGCTCATTGAACAAGTCGATGGCGATGACGAGCTACGTATTGCAACAGCATATCAATGGTTGTTGTCCCGTTCGCCCGATCAGCAGGAATTGCAGCGAGTTCTCAGCTATGTTTCTAGCCAGCAGGGCATGTTTGCCACTGATCTGCCGGCGGCGAGAGCCATCACCACTGGTGACGCGAATGACAATCCAGCGCGACTGGCAGCATGGACGCTTGTTTGCGGTGCACTGCTGAATTGCGATGAGGCGTTAACACGACCATGAGAAAGAAACACACTGAGAATATTGGTTTGGCCCCGTTGCGTAGACGCATGTTTCTAAATGATGCGGCCTTGGCGTTCGGGTCGATCGCATTAGGAAGCATGTTGCCGAAATCTGGTGCTGCGATGGATCCCGTCGCTACGCAGGATGCCCTTGCTGAAAAGGATTCCAGAGCGGGTGTTCTTGCCGAATTGCATCGGCCAGCACGTGCCAAACGTGTGATTTTTCTATTCATGGCAGGGGGACCTTCTCATCTTGATCTGTTTGATCCCAAACCATTGCTCAATACCATGGATGGTGAGAAAATCCCTGCTGAACTGTTGAAAGATCATCAGCAGTTTGCGTTGATTCGAGGGATGCCTGCCATCAAAGGATCGCCCTATCGGTTTGCCCGCCATGGTGAGTCTGGAACCGTGATGTCAGAACTGCTGCCAAACCTTGCGGGTGTGGCGGATGAGCTTACCGTGATCCGGTCCATGCAGACCACGACCAATGTTCATGACCCAGGCGTGAACATGATGAACTGTGGATCTGTCTTGTTTGGCAGGCCGACGCTGGGAGCATGGCTGTCCTATGGTCTGGGGTCAGAGAATGCAAACCTGCCAAATTATATTGTGCTAACGTCGGGGCCTTTGAAAATGTCGCAACCGTTGCTGCAAAGTTTTTGGGGTAATGGTTTTTTGGACTCAAGGCATCAAGGAGTGCCGCTGCTGACAGGGGACACCCCCGTTTTGCATCTTTCGAATCCAGAGGGAATCACTCGCCAGCGGCGTCGTGAACAATTGGATTTGATACGTTGGATGAATGAAAAGCAGCATCAGCAAATCAACGACCCGGAAATTCTTTCCCGTGTTGCGTCTTACGAAATGGCTTTCCGGATGCAGGCCAGCGTACCGGAATTGACAGATCTATCGCAGGAATCAGAGCAGACGCTTGCCGCTTATGGTGCTGAACCCGGTAAGCCCTCGCTGGCAAATAATTGTCTGCTTGCGCGGAGGTTAGTGGAACGCGGTGTTCGGTTTGTTCAGCTTTATGATCGAGGTTGGGATTCTCATACGCATATTGAGCACCAGCACAAACGCCAGTGCGGAGCTGCGGACCGTCCTGTTGCCACGCTGTTGAAGGACCTTAAGCAACGAGGTTTGCTTGATGATACGTTGGTTATCTGGGGTGGCGAATTTGGGCGAACACCCGTTGCACAGGTCTCTGGAAAAACCTACGGACGCGATCATCACCCCCATGGCTTTACGATGTGGATGGCAGGAGGAGGAGCAAAGTCAGGTTTGACTTATGGTGCCACGGATGATTTTGGGTATCACGTTGCAAACGATGGGGTGCATGTTCGGGATTTGCACGCAACCATCCTGCATTTGATGGGGATCGATCACCATCGCTTCAAGTACCGTTTCAAGGGACTCGATCTGGGGTTGACTGGGGTTGAGCCGGCAAGGGTTGTGAATGACTTGCTCGCTTAGGTATCAAACGCGTGTGTGTTCTTGTAGCATGCTGCTGGCTGACACCTGCGACAAGGTCTATCAAGACGCGTTGTATCCCGTGTTGCTACTTTGGGTTTCCAACGAGTCGAACCAAGCGTTCAGTAACTCGTTGGCGGTGCTTTTCAGATTGGTGGTGCCATCAATGAGTTGGTCGGCATGTTGTCTTGATGGCTCGACATACTTGTCATGCATTGGTCGCACTGTTTCGTTCCATTGCTGCTTAATCGATTCAGCGTCGCGTCCTCGCTCTTTCATGTCCCGGTTCATTCGTCTTTCAAAACGCAGTTCTGTTGGTGCATCAACGTAGACGCAGAAATCGAGCAGATCGCGGACATTTCGGTGCCATAACACTAAGATGCCTTCAATAATGATCAGAGGAGCAGCCTCAAAGGGTTCATACCCGACTCGCTTGTGAGTGGCGAAATCATATTTCGGAACGGACGCTTTTCCGCTGGTGCGCAGCTGCTCAAGGACCGTTTCCAGGAGTTCGAAGTCGAGTGATGCAGGTTCGTCGAAATTCGTTTCGTGACCGTCTTTCGTGCTTCCCATTGAGTGATAAAAGCGATCGAGTTCGAGGATGGCGACTTTGTTTCCTGCTGCTGCAACCAATTCTCTGGCAAGGCTCGTCTTGCCGCCCGCGCTGCCGCCCGCAATGCCGATATGAAATGAGGAGGCGGAGGGATTCAAATGATTTTTCATGAACGTCGGTAACTTGGTGCCGAGTTTTTTTGAGGTCTGACTACTGACTGCTACCGTCGCCATCGCCGTCATTTGTACGGTCGTACAAGGCGGTGAATTCGTCGAGTCGAGTGAGGATTGAGTCAATGTTCTCGTTTTCTGTTTCACTCTGTTGACCGACAAAGATCGTGGTCAGCGTCGCAGTGAATACTCCGACAAGCACCATTCCCACGACTACCAACAGCCCCGTTAAAACTTGACCCGAGGTTGAGCTAGGGTTGTGGATGTCACCAAATCCACCAGTCAGCACTGTCGTGAAGCTCCACCAGATCGCTTTGCCAAACGTTGACACTGGATTGGCTGCTAAGTTGTCCTCGACCCCATGACCCTCAAGTTGATAGATGAAGAACGCTCCGGCAAGGGTCGCCATCACCGACCAGCGGATCGTTTTTTTCATCATTTTGACATCCATTACATCCTGAAGTTTGTCCATGCCTCGCCACAAGAAGAAGAAGAGCCGCGCAAAGCGAAGTAATCTCAGAATCCGTGCGAATCTTGCCAGTCTGCCAAGTCTTCCAAAACGGGAAAGTTGGGCCTCGCCGGGAATGGGGATGGAGGTTGCGAAATCAACCCAGTGATGTTTCCAGACAAATCGTTTGGATTCGGCGCAACTAAGGCGGAGTGCAAATTCGCTCATGAAGATTGCACAACAAAATGCATCGATGAAAAAGATGCTTCGAGAGGTGAGCCACCAGGGCCGTATGTTGTCTGGGCCGGCTGTCATGTCGTAAATCAACAATCCCAACAATGCCACGATCAGAAACAGGATGCCATACTCAAGCGCTCTCAGGTTCCGCACGCCGCCAATCCGCTCGGCCATGCGAGTTTCGATCTGCTTTTGGTGGAAGTGTGTCTCTAGACTTTCTTCCAGATTTGTCAGGTAGTCAGCTTGTGTTTGAAAACGTAATAATAGACGTCTTGCTTTGCCAATCGAGAAAGGGTCAGCGTTTGTAAAGTCAGCAGACAAATGCTGGTAAGTATTGTCAATCTTCTTGGAAAGATCACTCATCGCAGATCGTGTGCGGCTCAGCAAATGATTCGTCTCCTCCAGTGTCAAGTTTCTTGTCGAAATTGATTCCAGCTGAGCGAGAGAGTCTTTGAGGGTTCGGTTGCTCATTTTAATTGCTTGCTGCTCTTGATTTCCCAAGTTTTGAAAGTCTGCGTTGAACTGACCATGCGATTCTTTTTGAGCCATTCGAAATGTCGCCGGGTTTCAGGTGAGCGTCATTGTAACCGCCTGATTGGTTGCGTCGGGTGTGCATTCCACATCCGCTGCGCTGCTGACACGGATTACAACGCAGAATGCGACAGGTAGGGCTGCAGAAGCCGGGGTCAGCAAGCAAACAGCGTTCACCACGGGACCAGAGCTTTTCGTTCTTGGGCTGCCTCAGAGGCTTCATGCAACGGCACGCCATAGTGAGCCGTACCGCGGTTTTCCCGCGAACAGCAGATAGGGGGGGCAGCGATGCGGGATAGGTTGACCCGCAACAATCAAACAAACACGCCACGTGTGGTGCCGGTAGTGGGCGATACAGGACTACACCACCTTACTTTCATACGCTCTTTCGTGGCTGATATTAACATGTTTTTTTAGGACTCTCCACAGGACTCTTTTTCAGGGTTTCACTATGGGTTACCACGATGACTTTATCTTGTTCGATTAAATTGACGTTCCAACTGACGAACGTCTCATTTGTTCAGAGTGCGAGATTGGCGTTCTGAGGCCAAGAAACGATGAACAGCTTATCTGTGATATGTGCGATTGTTTGTACGTTATAAGGCAAGAGGGGAAGCTGGCTGCTCTCCGGTCTTTGCCCAGGTTGAGAGTGAGAATCGGGGTTGGTAATGCGGCTGTGGTCTGGAGGCTGAGCCGAAGCCGGAAGAACACAGCCGGCCGCATGCGCGGCAGGGGTTTGATAATCCAATGAATTGTGGATGCAGTGATGGTTGTAGTCGAGTCGCTAGCGATCAATCACCCAACAAGATTCCTCGAAGCTCAGGAAGAGTTCACGGTTTAAAAACTCATCGCGAAGCGTGCCATTGAAGGATGTTACATTGCTGTTTTCCCAAGGACTGCCTTTTGCGATAAACAGCGTTTTGACATCGGCTCTTCTCTGCCAACGGCAAATGATCTTGGATACGAACTCTGGGCCATTGTCACTGCGAATGTGTTCGGGTGTGCCGCGGACGGCCAACAGGTACTGCAAAACACTCATCACGTCCTGAGCGGTAAACGAACGACCAACTTCTGTCGTCAGGCATTCTGCTTGCCAGAATTACCAGGAGATGGGTCGCCTTGGTGAGATTTGTGCAATCGGAATGGCAACGTTTCGACGACGAAAGACTCAATGGTAGGCGAGGTCACGTTCGGCAGGCTTCAAGTCAATGTGCGTTGGGTGAGAAACATCCCGTCACGCGTGCATTCGTTTGAAAAGGACTACGACTCATCACCACGAGTAGGTATAGCCAGCGCAACCAATGCCCCTACCGCAGTTCCTGCCAAATGTGATTCCAATATTGGTTTGAATCCGTCAGCTTGAACGAACAAAACATCTCCGGTGATCATTTCGAAGCCCAGTTTGCCGATTAGCAGAAGGCCGCTCGTTGCCCAGAAAGCTGCAAAGTATCGATCTCGCCCAGCAAGGCTGGTTCGTAGCTGGGTTATGGTCAGCCAAGCAAACAAACCCGTATCAATTCCACTCAAGCCTCGGTATTCAGAAATGTCGCTGCAGGCAAACATGACCGTGAGTGACACGATGGTGGCCATGATGACGAGAAGCACACCGAATAATTTTTTATTTTGACGCTCGCAGATTGCCCCAAGCACCACGAACATCAGCAGGTCCCAAAATAGATGTTGACCGTCGTAATGCGTCAGGTGTCCTGAAAGTACAAGCCACCATTGGCCACTCATCACGGAATCGTAATTCAGTTGCAGGCTGGAGGTGAGCGCGGGAAACGCGAAGATCACAATCGTCACCACAGCGAGTACCATGGTGTATCCGCTGTGTTTCCACACCTCACTGAACCAGTATTGCAACTGCTGAAACCAGACGTCCGTGCGGTTGCATTGCGATGGGCGAATCGATTCGGCCCTGTTCACGATGTTGGCTCCGTTTTTTGTTCAGCCTTTTTCTTCCTGAGCATCGCAGCTGCGCCGGCACCAGCGATTGAGAAGAGGGCAGTGAAGGGGCCGATTGGACCGCCACCTGGCGAGCCACCTGAACTACCACTAGACCCACTTTGGAAATTGTTGGATGGCCTGCTCGATGACGATGACGAGGCGGGGAGCGTGGCTTGAGATGCTACCGCATGAGAAGTCGAGTTGCTTGCTGCGGGTTGGTTCGCTTTGGATTGCCCATTGCTCGCAGGCTGAGTCGGTGCTGCTGCAGTCCCTCCAGTCGTGCGTGGACCACCGTTGGGCTTCTCTGTCATCCCATCTGGCATCATGCCTGGGATGGTTTCGCTGATGAGGTCACCCTGTGGGATCTCAGACAATTCTTTTTCGACGGCAACGAATGATGTGTATTGCGTTACCAATTGATGCCTAAGTCCCAGTTCCGTGATTTCTGATTGGCTTTGCGGTGTTTCGTTTCCGACGTTGTGATTCCATATCTGGCGAATGCGTTGACGTGCCCAGACCGAAGGAATGGCGTCATGCGACGGCTCCTTGGACGGTAAAGCCAATTCGAGATTCATTTGAACGGGCTGGCCAAGGACGTTGCCTTTGAGAGTGATTGTTTCAGATCCAGATTGGTCGTAGCGTCCAAGAACGATCAACGGCTTTCCGGCATACAGATCCGGCAAACGCGCCGGCACCTGATCTCGCACCGACAATCCACCCCAGTCGATTTGCAAGTCTGTCATGTAAGGCAGGCTGGTCAACTCGTTAAAGCGAGTCGCAAGTGCGGGAGCGTTGTCCTGGTTGGTTACCTGCAGCGAGAATCCACGTCCAATCTCGGCGGCACGGTTGATCAGATAGTCGTTTGGAGCTGCTCCGAAGGCGACCGGGAATACTCGGGCATCTTGAAATTTGGCATCTTGGATGTGGCGGAGGATAGAGTGATCATTCCCGACAAGGGCGTCTGACATCAGCATTAGATAGCGAGGTGGTGTCGACTCATCACACCCGTTGCCGAGGGCCAGTTGCAAGGCGGGCAATAGTTGGGTTCCACCACCAGCCTTCAATCCACGGATGAAGGCTTTTCCCGCTTCGATGTTCACGCTTGTTGCCGGTACAGGGGCAGGTTGGAATGCTTTTGATTGGTTGTTGAACGCGATTAACTGGAACTCATCCTGTGGGTTTAGATGATCCAGGACATGCTCGGCGAACGTTCGCATTTGACTAATGGCTACGCCCCGCATCGAGCCGCTTGTGTCGAGCACAATGTGAACTTGACGAGGCGTGATTTCGTTCGCTTCGACTGACCACTTGGGTTGTAGTGCAAGCATGACGTAGCCGTCCGTTTCCTCCGACTCGCGATGCGTTAATGACGCAAGAGTGCTTTCTTCTCCGGCCAATTGATATTCGATCACCAAGTCTTTGTCGGCAATGGTGGACTGGTTTTTTAGAGTGACAACAGCCTCGGTTTCTGAAGTATTTTGAATCTCCAGTTCGTGAGTTACGGGGATAATCTTCTGGATTGGCATGCCCCCGTCAATTTTGACCGTGACAAAAACATCATTTCCATTTCGTTGGCCAGCTGGCAATAGATCAGGCGTGATGCGAGATGCATCCGGTACTTGATCAGTATCTGATGCCCAGCCCCGCCCTACATTTGGCCGACTCGTTGGAGTTCCCGGGATGTACCGCGGAGCGACGGTCATGGGAAAACGGAATACATAGCGGTTTTCGTCGATCTCCAGCGGTTGCACGTATTCAATGTTGACGACCACCACACTGTTGGGAGGTATGTTGGCAATGGATTGCGTGAATATGTTGGCTCTTTCCTGTTCCAGTAACGCCGCTTTGCGACCATCATCGCGAGCTTGCTGGTATACCTTTCGAGCTTCTTCTTTTTCTTTCACCTCGCCCATCACGATGCGTTCGCCGATTTGAAACGAATACGCATCAACTGCGCAGTTTTCCGGCATAGGAAAGACGTATGACGCTTCCAGACGGCTTGAATATGGATTTCTGAAGACTTGTGACACTCGCACTCTTGCCAAGACCCCAGCAATCTCGGCTTCAACTCGTGTCTCCTCAAGCACAAAGCTAGGACTCGCGTTGGGCGTTGCGGCTTTGACAGTCTCAAAGTCGCGTTCGTTCAGTCGCATTTGCCCTTGGGTGATTGGGATGCCTGAAAGTACGGAGTATCCTGCGCTGGCCACGTTGGCAAATAGGAACAGCGTGGCGGCGATCGAAATCAACTTGAGCCAACGAAGAGCTGTTGGCTTGTGATCAAATACAAATGTTGGGGTGGTCATCGGACAGTTGCTCCACTGTTCGTGTTCAGAAATCTCTCAGTTCGTAGAGACTGTCACACCAGAGGCATCACGCTTGTCTTATTGATTTTGTTCCAGTAAAAAGTTTTTACGCTAAATTGCTGAATTCACCCATGTGCAAAGGTGTTACCCATCCATACTGATCCTAAGAGTGGATCAACTTCGGAGCCGCTCCAAAACGGAAAGACGGGTTGTGTACAAACGGCCGAAGGTTTGACCCCGCCTGTTTTTTTGGAGAGCCAGTTCTCAGTTTCGGTATCCCCAACAATTTGTGCCTTTGGAAGTCCCGTTTTCATGGCCTCGTTCCACTGTTCCCAAGATGGTCCACCGAAGTTGAAAATCGTTTTACTGCGTTGGCACCAGTAGTACGCATCCTGGTCCGCTAGTTTGAAGGACGTGACTTCTAGCAAAACGTGGATAACGCGTTTCAATTCTGGGTGATCTCGGTTCCAGCCGAGATATTGCCGACAGGGCAGGTCGACGAAAAGTCATGGCGGGACTGACTGAACTTCTTGTCCGGCAACCGTACACCGCGTCATTTAACGATTGAGCGAGATTCAGATCGTCGTTTACTTGGTTCAGAACTGGATCATCCACATCGAGCCCTGCCGAGCGGCCTATCACGAGTGCCATGACCAGCCAGTCGGCGTCCGAATCGCCACGAACGGAGGGTCCACCAACGCACAAGGCCCGACGAAAATCCAGTGATTTTCGCGGGCCTGCGGATGAGTTCTCAGTATTGCAATCTGCGGGAGTGGGCGATGAGGGACTCGAAGAACCTCTGGAAATTCCGAAGGAAAAGCGAATTTCCGAGATTGGTGGGGCACGAGGTGGGGCAATGCGTCCCGACGCGACTTTAATAGAGCTCAGTGAATGCTGGCCACACCTGCCGGAGCAGATCCGGCTGAAAATAATGAAACTCGTTCGATCGATGGATTCAACCAATACAGCCCGATCCTGAGCGGTCACTCTCGAATACGCGGCTCAAACCTCACCACACCCTCACCCCAATCCACAACAAACTCGCCGCCGCACTGTAATGTGTCTTCGCCCATGGGGTCATCGACTGGCAGAGTCAATAACTCGCCGCAGTGTGGGCACTCCACTTCCGTGGAGCCTGTGACGGCTCCCGGGAAGCAGAGTTCGTAGGTGATTAGGTCGTCGAAGAGGGACATTAGTCTTCGTCGGCGAGGGATGATGCGTTCCCACCATCCTGCGTTTCTTGCAAAGCGGCAATTTTTTTACTGTTTCGTAGGGAGAGTCTGAAAGTCGCGATTGCAAGTCCCAATGCAAGACCGGTAATCCCGTGATTAAGAAATTCCATTGCGTATTCCCCATATTTGAAGTTGGCCGACCTCGCAATTATCACCCCCCGCACGTCAATCAAGCGAGGGAGGAATCGTCATGCAGAGATACAGGTGAGGCGTAACAAGCCCTATACACCTCAATCCTTACTAAGCGTCTCCACCTGCTCTGGCACCAGTCTCACTCCCTCATCCTGCAGAGGCTTCATCAATCAAACGATGTAACCATTTCATTAAGTCTTTGGATGCTTTGTCTGGATTTTCTGCTTGCAGGCCGAACAGGTAATGGTTTTTCCAAGGCTCGAAGCAGCAACTTGAAGTGCCTTAGAGCAGCTAGGGCAATTTATTCGATACTTACTATTACCTTTTGGTTTTTGCGAAACAGTTTTTTTCTCCTGCGTCGTGATTTGCTGCTGGCAAGAGGGGCACGCAATCATATTCCCGAGGCTAGTAGTAGGAATTTTAATTTTCTTGGAGCACGCAGGGCAGGTTAGTTGATAATGACTGATAGCTTTCGGGGATTTTGACGTGACGTTTTTCGTGCGATTTTGTGCCTGAGTCATGCTTGCGAGGTGCTGCGTGATTCGTTGCTCGGGTAATAAACCTGGTAA
>Ga0315322_10000703_pt1 | contig 25128 bp, 23 predicted proteins | sample M110021515metaG_FD_203461 | JGI IMG/M metagenome (GOLD analysis project Ga0315322, IMG submission 203461) | Ammonia-oxidizing marine archaeal communities from Monterey Bay, California, United States - M1 100m 21515 | ecosystem: Environmental > Aquatic > Marine > Intertidal zone | place: USA...
GTATTGGTCGCTGAAAATCTTGTCAAGAGTTACTGGCAGGGTGACCAGGAAGTCAAGGTGCTGCAGGACCTTAACCTGACTGTGCACGAGGGGGACACCCTGGCAGTCGTTGGCGTATCGGGGAGTGGTAAGAGTACCTTCCTTCATCTGCTTGCCGGTCTTGACCAGCCAGACCATGGCTCTGTATCTATCATGGGTAATGATCTCGGAGACCTTACGCAAAGCAAATTGGGTGAACTACGAAACAAACATCTGGGTTTTGTTTATCAGTTTCATCACTTGCTACCTGAATTCAGTGCCCAGGAAAATGTCGCATTGCCACTGATGATTGGCGGCCTCGGTCGAGCTAAGGCTGAAATGGCAGCAGCAGAAATGCTGGGTGAAGTTGGCCTGACCCACAGGGTTTCTCACTACCCTTCAGCTTTATCCGGAGGTGAAAGGCAGAGGGTTGCGATCGCCCGTGCGCTGGTAGGGTCACCGGGCATTGTGCTCGCTGACGAGCCGACCGGGAACCTGGATGAGAAAAGCGCGGACCAAATCCATGACCTGATGATGTCGCTATCTTCTCAGTTAAACGTGGCTTTTGTGGTAGTGACCCATAATTTGCAATTTGCCGGTCGCATGCAACGAGTCAGTGAGCTTGTTAGCGGCAGCTTGACGGAGTCTGCAGGGTGAGCGTGACAACCATGATAGGCCTGCGGTATTACCGGGCCCGTTCAACCAGTGGGTTTATATCGCTGGTCACCATGGTGTCCTTTATTGGCTTAGTGCTTGGCGTGATGGCGCTTGTTGTTGTTGTTTCTGTGATGAACGGTTTTGACCGTGAACTCAAGCAACGCATTTTGGGTGCAGTGCCACACGTGACAGTATCGGACGTTGCAATCAGTGAGTTGGAAGCCGAACTGGATGGCTTTGCTGTCAAATCCATTACCCCATTTCAGGAATCGCAACTGTTGATACTCACGGGAAGAGGGAGTCATCTGGTCACCGTGTACGGTATTAATCCGGAGACTGAAAAAGGGGCGTCGATTTTGGGTCAGTCGATGGTTAGTGGTGAGCTAGAAGATCTTCGGGGGCCGGATCTCGAACTGATGTTGGGGCAGTCAATAGCACGGCGATATGGGCTGGTTATTGGTGAGAGTATCAGTCTGGTTGTACCGGCCATTAGTTCTAACGGTGGCACCGTAAAACCCCGTTTGTATCGTGCGCAACTGGTGGGAACGCTCTCTATGGGTTCGGAGCTCGATCATCGCCTGGGTTTAATGCACTTGCCTGACCTGCAGAAGGTGGCTGGCGAAAATCAAGTGATGCGTATAACGCTGGTTGACATTTTTACGGCGCCGCTGGTGGAGCAACTGCTTCAGGGTTCAGGTTATCCGGTGACGAGCTGGACTGACCAGTTTGGTGATTTCTTTCGGACCGTTCGTATGGAGAAAATCATGATGTTCGTATTATTGTCTTTTGTTGTCGCTATTGCGTCATTCAGTATTGTTTCTGGTGTGACAATGATGGTTGCCACGAAGAGACGCGATATCGCTGTGCTCAGAACGATGGGTTTATCTGAGTGGGGTGTTTTCAGAATATTTCTTGTTCAGGGCGTTGGCATCGGTGGGGCGGGCGTATGTACCGGCTTGTTGCTGGGCGTACCGCTTGCTTTTAATATCCCATCGGTCATGTCATTCGTCGATTCGGTAATTGGGTTCAGTATTGTCGAAGGAACATATTTCAGCGAGATACCCAGCGATGTCAGACCCTCGGACATTGTTGTTATTGCGATCGTTACATTTACCATTAGTTTTGTTGCGACGCTGTATCCTTCCTATCGGGCAACTAAACTACACCCAGCACAAGTACTCCAATACGAGTAGTTTTCAGGGTTCGATGGCTTTTGATTCGCTGCGTCTGCGGGCGTCAAGTTTTCTCAGTTTGTACCGGGCTATGCGCCAGCGATAGTACAGTTGAATCACTATAAAACCAGTGATTCCAAAAGCAAGACCACAGGCCAGTGCTCCAACGATGAGCGGCTGCCAAATGATGCTGAGTTGGTCGATGAACCATTGTAAACTCGGGTTGAGCAGCGTTATTTCCTGGTCGGTACCAAGAATCCATAAACCCACCCGATAGGCAAAATACATCATAGGACCGATCGTGATCGGATTGCTGATCCACACGATCAACACAGCCAGCGGAACATTGCACCTTATCCAGAAACAGAGAAGCACACAGGGCACTGTCTGGAAAAAAATGGGTAGAAAACAACAGATACTCCCGATCAGAAAACCGAAAGAGAGCGAGTGGCGGTTCATATGCCAGAGATTAGGTTCAAGAAGCAGGTGCCGCAGAAAACTCAGCGCGCGTATTTCCGCGATCTGTTCGCTGGTCGGTAAATGCTTCTTCAGGTTCATAATGTTTCGAAGGTGGCGATGGGCGTATTATGCAGGTTTTGGGCTAACCATGAAGGCGAATGAGCACATCTAGTCAGGTTAATGCCTTGTTTATTTCGGGATCTATACTACTTATGGACGCGACTTGAGTAGCTAACCTTCTGTTCCATGGTTGGGTTAGCGCTGTCAATGACCTTTGGTGGAGTGGTTATTTTACACCTTCCACAGTTACCCGATTTGGGTATGCTTTCCGGGCTTGTTCCCGCGGCGATATTTGGCCTCACTCTGCCTCGATTACGGGCACTGAGCGGGTTTGCGCTGGGTCTTTGGCTGACGGCTGCAACCGCTACTCGGGAGATAGATCTTCGTATTCCAACGGGTAAGCAAGCTGAAATGGTGGTGCTCGGAAGGGTGACGGGCCTGCCATCCTTTAGTGACAAAGTGCATAGGTTTCAATTTAGGGTGATGGAGGGGGACCTGGCGGGACGGCGACTTCGTCTTAGCTGGCGCGCGCCTGGGCCTGAACTGATGCCAGGCCAATGGTGGAAGTTCACCGTTCGCATAAAAGCGCCATCCGGCTCGCTTAACTTTGGCATCTTCGATTACGAGGCATGGTTGTTCCTGAAGCGAATCCACGGAACCGGATATGTGTTGGTATCTCCTTCACCCGAGTTAATTGATGATGATGCCGCGTTGGTCGACAGAATTCGTTACAAGGTCCGGGAGAGCCTGCGTTTGATAGTGCGCAAAGATAGTATCGGTACTTTTCTTGCCCTGTCTCTCGGAGATACCAGCCAGTTAGAGCGCACGCATTGGGACATATTAAATCGTACCGGCACCACCCACCTGCTGATAGTTTCGGGCCTTCACATAGGCTTGATCGCCTCGATCTGTTTTCAGGTTTTTCGTTTTCTGGGAGTCGGTATATTTCGCGTGACTTTCTTGACCGTGGTTTTCACCGCCGCATATGCGCTACTGGCTGGGTGGGGGCTGCCTGTTCAGCGGGCCTTTGTCATGACTTTGGTTTTTCTTCTGTGCCTGTACTTTTCACGTTACGTGTTGCTTCCCTTCCAACTCGCTGTCGCTTGTCTCTGCGTGGTGATCCTGGATCCCTTGGCAACATTGGGAAATGGGTTTTGGCTTAGTTTTGGTGCTGTAAGCGCATTATTGCTGGCATTGTCAGGTCGAGTCGAAGACAGGAGAGGCCTTACACGGTGGATATCTGGTTCTCTTCAGGCTCAGTGGGTCGTCTTTCTGTGTCTGTTGCCGGTGCTCGGGTTTGCGAATTTTCAACTGCCTTTGGGGTCGATGCCCGTCAACCTCATTGCGATTCCTGTTGTTGGTATGCTGCTTGTACCACTATTGCTGGCTTCACTACTGGTGGTAGCTGTTTTTCCACCATTAGGGCAGAGCCTATTGGGACTGTGCAGTCTGCTGGTGACGATGCTATGGAGTTTCCTGGAGACAGCGGCCACGTTGGACCTGGTGGCTGGCGTTCGGCAATTCGCGCTGATCAGTTGCCTTGTTTCTCTGGCGGGAATCACTATTTTGCTAGCACCTCGTGGGCTGATACCGCGATGGCCTGGACTCTTGCTATTTCTGGTCATTTTGGTACCTGTCCGGGAACTCAATGAAGGAGATCTTCGCCTGACATTCCTGGATGTCGGACAGGGGTTAAGCGTATTGTTGGAATCCGCACACAGCCTTCAGTTATATGACACCGGGCCAACCTATGGCACGACGTTCAGTGCGGCAAGACAGATGGTAATCCCATCGATACGGCGCGCCGGAGGAAGAGACGTTGAGCATCTGATCATTAGTCATCAAGACAACGATCACGCCGGCGGGCTGCTGGATATTCTGGAAAAAGTACCTGTTGGGCGCGTTATTCGACATGGCGATTGCGCTAAAGAATGGATATCGGATAACGTGAAATTCAGGACATTTTCTGTGCTTGCCGATCACTTGGGCATGCTAACCTCAGAAAATGATCGTTCCTGCCTGCTCTCGATCAAAACCCACCAGTTTCAGGTGCTTTTAACGGGAGATATTGAGGCCAGAGCAGAGTACGCTTTACTGGCTTTTGAGTCTGGTGCAGTCGACGTCATGTCAGTTCCCCACCATGGAAGCAACTCTTCGTCGACTCCCGCTTTGTTGAATAGGCTGCAACCGAAGCTCGCGGTTGTTTCCAGCGGGTTTCAGAACCGTTTCAACCATCCTGATCCCGTTGTTTTGGACCGTTACCTGAAAAGGTCTGCCTTGATATTAAATACTGCATCGAGTGGGGCTGTGGAAGTCTTGTTTTCCCGAGAGGGTTATCGGGTCAGTGAGGCCCGACGAAATCGCAGAAGGATCTGGCGAAGATAGGACCGGCGTTCGGCAAAGAGCTTGGCGCATGACATGGCTTTCACTTGGCGCTCTAACTCTGTAATCTCCACGCCTTTCTTTTCTGATAGCCACCACATCATGCTTATTGATTCTGTACTGGAACATCTTGATCTCGAGCAAATCGAGACGAATTTATTTAGAGGCATGTCAGAGGAGCTAGGATCATCCAGGGTGTTTGGTGGCCAGGTGATTGGTCAGGCGCTTATAGCAGCGCTTCGCACGATCGATGGCCGACCCTGTCACTCTCTCCATGGATATTTTCTTAGGCCGGGGGATCCTTCGATTCCTATCATTTATGAAGTTGATAGAATTCGGGACGGTAAAAGTTTTACCACTAGGCGAGTTATTGCCATTCAGAAAGGAGAGGCAATTTTCAACATGTCGGCGTCTTTTCAGGTTTTTGAAGATGGGCTGTCCCATCAGATCGATATGCCTGATGTCCCTCGTCCGGATGACCTTCCAGGTGAGGAAGAGATGTTCGAGAAACGTAAAAAAGACATGACGCCCGAAATGATCACAATGATGAAAAGGGATCGCCCGGTGGAGATGAAGCGCGTCGAGGATATCGACTACCTCAACCCGGTAAAAAGTGACCCTGTGCAGCATATCTGGTTTAAGTCCAAGAAAAAGCTCGCTGATGATCCGGCGCAACACCAATGCCTGCTGGCATACGCGTCGGATATGGGGTTATTAAGTACTGCGACTTTGCCTCATGGAATGTCCTTTATGACCGGCTTGATGACCGCAAGCCTGGATCACTCAATGTGGTTTCACAGGGATTTCCGGTTTGACGAGTGGACCCTGATTGCCATGGATAGTCCCGTGGCGGGAGGCGCCAGAGGTTTTAATCGAGGCAATATGTTCACCGAAGACGGTCGGTTGATCGCCTCAGTGGCCCAGGAAGGATTAATGAGGCTGATTAAGCGGGGATGATATTAATGCTGATCGACAAGACCTTTAATAGCGGATAATAGTTGATTATTTTCCTCTTGGGTTCCAACACTGATTCTAAGCTTGTCACCTAGTCGTGCAGCGTTGAAGTATCGAACCAGAATATGCCTTTCTTTCAGTTGTTGGTAAAGCTTCGCGGCGCCAGAATTGATCGACTCCGGGATGGTGGCGAGTAAAAAGTTGGCCTGGCTTTCAGCACATATAATGCCGAGTTCGTGGAGCTGTACCTTTAGCCGGTTACGCTCAATGATGACTTTTCGCCAGTTTCCACGCACATAATCCTGGTCTGCGATCGCCGTCTCAGCGATTAGCTGGCTGATGAAGTCAAGGTTATAGCTGTCTCTCGTTTTGTTGAGCATCGGCTCAATTAGCGAGTGATCAGCGAGGCCGTATCCAAATCGTAGTCCTGCGAGCGAGTATCCTTTGCTGAGCGTACGCAAAATTACCAGGTTGTCATGCTGTTTAATCAGTTGGGAGGTTTGATAATCGTGGTCTACAAAGTTGATATAAGCTTCATCTAATAGAAGAATCGAATTGAGTTCGGATGCAAGGTTGGAAACCTGGTCGATCGGCATTAGGACGCCGGTAGGTGCATGCGGATTCACCAAAAATGTCAGCTTCACCTTTGCGTCGTTCATGCTCTGTGCGAACTCTGCAGGCAGGCTCCAGTCGGCCAGAAGTGGCATTTCAACGATGGGGCAATTCTGAATCTGCGCCAGAACCGGATAGAGCGAATAGGTGGGGTCTGTCATGCCAATTTTCTCACCCGGGTCAACAAAGGTCGTGATGACTAGTCTCAGGAGTTCGTCTCCACCGCGGGTTGCGATGACATTTCCCGGATCCAGGCCGTGAAGTTCTGCAGCCAGTTGCCGAAATTTTTGGGCGGTTGCCGGTGGATAGCGCCGGAGTGATTCAGGGTTAAACTGGCGCAATACCTCACTGACCTGGGGTGAAGGTGGGTAGGGGTTTTCATTGGTGTTTAACTTTATAACCAGCTCATTATCCGGCTGTTCACCGCTGGCGTAACCTGCCATTCGGCGAATATTTTCTCGTTCAAAGTTCATTCTGTTAACCGTTATTAGCTGTCGAAAGGTTGGTAGCTGATGTCTAGGATGAAAAGTTCTGTGTTACCGGCCGGGAGTTCCACTAGGGCGGTCGACTTCTTTTTCTTACCGATCAGGCTTTTCGCCATCGGTGAATTTAGGCTGATCCAGCCGAGCTTAGTATCGAGTTCGTCTGCGCCGACGATACGGAGTTCCGAGATTTCACCGTGCTCATTTTCCAGCCTGACCCATGCGCCGAAATAAACCGTGTCTTGAAGGTCAGGTACGCGATCCACTATTTCCAGGTTGTCGAGCCTTTTGGTCAGGTAGCGGATTCTCTTATCGATTTCGCGAAGCCTTTTCTTGCCGTAAATATAATCGGCATTTTCACTTCGGTCGCCAAGCGCGGCTGCCGCGCTTACCTGCCTTGTTACCTCGGGCCGAGTGACCCTCCAAAGATTGTCTGCCTCGTCTCGCAGGTTCCTCGCGCCCTGTGGTGTGATATAAACTTTTCCTGTCATTGGCTGGTGCTCAGTGCTTCAAAAACAATGTAGGCCCATACAATACCGACCATGGCGAGCGAAATCATCACGGCAGCAGAGCCATAGTCTTTCGCCAGCTTCGAGAGTTCGTGATACTCACTTCCGATTCGATCGATCGCTGCCTCAACGGCGGAGTTGAGTAACTCGACCGATAAGACAAAACAACAGGCGCACAGCAGTCCGACAGCCTGGCCCAGTGAGCTGGACAGGTACACACCGGACGGCAGGAGGAGCGCGAAAGCCGTCAGTTCCTGCCTAAAAGCGGATTCATGCCGAAATGCACTCTTCAGTCCGGCAAGGGAAAAACGTGTGGCGTTTAACAAGTGCGTCAGTCCCGTGTTGGTTTTCTTGTTAAACGTGGTACTTTTATCAGCGTGTTTGGTTGTCATGGTGTCTAATCTGTCAGAGCTCGTTTGCAGAGACCTAGTTTAGGCAAATTCGCGCTTGAATCGACCCTAAATGGCCCCACTATTTATTAAGTATGCAAAATATACAGGATGACCAGTCGTGAGAATTGACAAATTCACCGCCAAACTTCAACAAGCGCTCTCGGATGCCCAGTCCCTTGCTGTTGGCCGTGATCATAACAGCCTTGCGCCGGTGCACCTCGTGCAAACGTTACTGCGTCAACAGGGTGGGTCAGTAAAACCAATTCTCACCCAGATGGGTGTAGAAACGGTCGCGCTGGAGCGTGAACTCGATCTGCTGATAGATCGCCTTCCCCAAATCAAGGAAAACCTTGGTGATCTGCAGATGTCCCCTGAACTGGGCAAGTTACTTAATCTGGCAGACAAGAATGCTCAACGCAGTGGCGATCAGCTTATTACCAGTGAAATGGTTCTTTTGGCTGCCGCTGATGACCGAAGTGGGATTGGGGAGCTTTTTGCCAAATTGCAGATCCACAAAGAATCGCTGGCGCGTGTGATTGAACAGATGCGTGGTGGTACCGCCGTTGATGACCCGAATGCAGAGGACACCCGGCAAGCTCTCGATAAGTACACGGTTAACCTGACCAAACTAGCAGAGCAGGGAAAGCTTGACCCTGTAATCGGACGGGATGATGAGATCAGACGAACCATTCAGGTACTGCAGCGACGAACCAAAAACAATCCGGTTCTGATTGGCGAACCCGGTGTTGGTAAGACCGCTATTGTCGAAGGGCTGGCACAGCGAATTATTAATGGCGAAGTACCTGAAGGATTACGCAATAAGATAATTTTGGCGCTTGATATGGGTACGCTCGTCGCCGGGGCAAAATTTCGTGGTGAATTTGAGGAGCGCTTGAAAGCTGTATTGAATGAACTGTCAAAGGCCGAGGGTCAGGTCATCTTGTTTGTGGATGAACTGCATACAATGGTTGGCGCCGGCAAAGCAGAAGGCGCGCTAGACGCCGGTAATATGCTAAAGCCAGCGCTCGCCAGGGGTGAGCTTCATTGTGTTGGCGCTACTACGCTGGATGAATATCGTGAATATATTGAAAAAGATGCTGCACTGGAACGCAGGTTCCAGAAAGTCCAGGTTGATGAGCCCAATGTCGACGATGCTATCGCCATTCTTAGAGGCCTCAAAGAACGGTATGAGGTGCATCATGGTGTAGACATCACAGATCCAGCCATCATCGCCGCGGCCCAGCTTTCTTACCGATATATTACGGACAGACAACTCCCCGATAAAGCGATCGACCTGGTCGATGAGGCGGCAAGTTTAATCCGCATGGAAATGGACTCCAAACCTCAAGAGATGGATCGTCTGGAAAGAAGGCTGATCCAGTTCAAGATTGAACGCGAGGCACTCAAGAACGAGGAAGACGAGGGGTCCAGGCAGCGATTGGAAAAGCTTGATTCCGACATTGAGGAACTGGAAAAAGAGTATGCGGACCTCGATAGTGTCTGGAGCGCAGAAAAAGCAGCGCTTCATGGAGCGCAGCAGGTTAAGGAAGGTCTTGAACAGGCGAAACTGGATTTTGAATCAGCGCGGCGCGCAGGTGACCTGACCAAAATGTCTGAGCTTCAATATGGCGCTATCCCAGATCTGGAGAAGCAGCTTGAGATCGCCCACTTTGCGGACAGCTCACCTATGACCTTACTCCGAAATCGGGTGACCGAAGAGGAAATCGCAGAAGTTGTCTCAAAATGGACAGGCATACCTGTTTCAAAAATGATGGAAGGGGAGCGCGCCAAACTACTCGCCCTTGAAGATGAGCTTCACAAACAGGTGATTGGTCAGGATGAAGCAGTAGCAGCTGTGTCCAATGCTATCCGTCGCTCGCGCGCGGGCCTGTCAGATCCTGGCAGACCTAATGGATCGTTCCTGTTCCTCGGCCCAACCGGCGTTGGTAAAACTGAACTCTGTAAAACGCTCGCAAGGTTCCTGTTTGATACAGAAGATGCCTTGGTTCGTATCGATATGTCTGAGTTTATGGAGAAGCATTCTGTTGCCAGGTTGATTGGTGCACCCCCGGGGTATATCGGATACGAGGAAGGGGGCTTTCTGACGGAAAGTGTCAGGCGCAGGCCCTATTCAGTCATCCTGCTGGATGAAATCGAAAAAGCGCACCCTGACGTCTTCAACATTTTGTTACAGGTACTGGACGACGGCAGATTGACCGATGGCCATGGAAGGACGGTCGATTTTAGGAATACCGTCCTGGTGATGACGTCCAACCTGGGCTCAGACCTGATCCAGACAATGCCGGACAGTGGATATGACGAGATGAAATCTGCCGTGATGAATGTTGTAACGACAGCTTTTCGTCCCGAATTCATAAACCGAGTCGATGATGCGGTTGTATTCCATTCCCTTGGGAAGGAGCAGATTAAGCGCATTGCCCACATCCAGCTGGAAATTCTCCAGCGAAGGGTCAACGAAGCCCGAATCGATCTGCAGTTTGATGAGGACTCGCTGGCGTTTCTCGTTGAGGCAGGCTACGACCCTGTGTACGGTGCCAGGCCCTTAAAGCGAGCGATTCAGCAATACGTGGAGAACCCGTTGGCAGAGGCAATCCTGTCTGGTGATTACGTGGGGGGAGACCAGATTCGGGCCAGCACGGCTGATAAGAGCATAGTTTTCGCTAAAAGCTAAAAAGTACTGTACATAAACACAGTTATTATGTACTGTGTGTTTATCCAGTAGTTTGGTCGAACGCTCGTAGGCAAGCACTTAGGCAAGCACTTAGCCGAGAACATAAGCAAGCTCTGATGAAGATCAAGAAAGATCAAGAAAGATCAAGAAAGATCAAGAAAGATCAAGAAAGACTGAGAAAGGTGACGCGCATGAAATCACGAATATCGAAAGCAAAAACAACAGCAAAAACAACAGCAAAAACGAGAACAAGAACAAAAGCTGCTTTGTTAAAGTCCAAGTTGTCAAAGACAGCGCCAAAAGGCGATGCGCCGGAGAGTTACGATGCAAGTTTACTGGGTGCTGACGAAAGCACCCGATTAACACTGGTTGAGTTGAAGCTGCCGGTAACTGTTGCAGCCCCCAAAAACGTTGTCCAGGCAAAGTATCATTCGGTCCTCGCGATGGAAGCTGCCAGGAAAATGGGCAGGTCGCGCCAGAAGCTAAGAACTGGCCAGGAAGTGTGTCACCACCTGAAGATGATGCTTGCGAGTGACCCGTCTCCCAGAGAGTCTGTACTACGGAAAGAGGCTGCTTGCGCAGAACCCCAGTTCCGATTGGGGTTCTGAACGGTCTGTTACTGTAGTAGGGGCCTTTATCTAGCGGTTTCGTAGTAACCCGCAATAAAACAGGTCAAAAGTGGCTGCGATATCTAAGCCCCTGCGGTTACACGGGCATCCACTCTGAACCCATTCGTCTTGTGATACCCCGCCGGTGCGTCATTCAAAGTATTTTGGCCGCTGTTGCCCGTCCCTATACCCTCGTTGACCAGTGCGCAGTCCAGCTCCATATGTATACGTTTTTTCCACAAAGTTCTCCAAGGTCAACCAATAGACAGCCTGTGAAGACTGACGGGCGCATGAGATAATCACATAGGGTTGTGTCTAAACCTATATTGTCTACAAGGGCTTTCACAGGGTTCCCGTGTAGATTACGGAATTATTGTTGGCGCTACAGACTTAAGCAATAAAAGCAGGTTATTTCCTGGTTCATTAAGGTAGCTTGCACGCGTATAAATAAAGGTAATGGTAGATCGCCGTGAGTCTTCGTGAATAACTCAGAGATGATAGACGTTTGCGTAGTGGGGGCGGGCGTTATAGGCCTGGCAATAGCTCGGGAACTGGCGATTTCCGGAAAAGATGTTCTGGTGCTGGAGCAGGGACCTCGGTTTGGCGAAGGTGTTAGCAGCCGTAATAGCGAAGTCATACACGCAGGCATTTATTATCCGGCAGGCTCGCTGAAAGCTGAGCTTTGTGTCCGTGGTAAGTCATTGCTCTATGATTACTGCGCGTCCAGAGGCATTGGCCACGACCGAATCGGTAAGCTTATCGTAGCCACCACTGATGCTGAAGAGCAGCAGTTACAGGATATCAAACGGCAAGCAGCGGACAATGGCGTTAACGACCTGATTGAAGTTTCCCGTCATCGACTTCAAGAAATGGAACCGGCGCTAAACGCGAATATGGCACTGTTCTCTCCGTCGACTGGGATTATTAGCGCGTCTGATTTAATGACCTCGCTACTCGCTGATCTTGAGTCTTGTGGGGGCACCCTTGCAACAAGGTCCTCTGTAAGTGCGGTCAGATACGGAACATTGGGTTTCACCGTGAGGTGCGACATTGAGGATGAGCCCTATGAGTTTGAGTGTGAACGGCTGGTCAATGCCGCAGGATTAGGGGCACAGCAACTCGCAACATCTATCGAAGGTTTGTCGCAGGAGTTTGTACCACCGCTTTTTCTGTGTAAGGGGAATTACTTCGCGTACCAGGGCCGGCCTCCCTTTTCACATTTGATTTACCCCCTACCAGAATCCGGGGTCGCCGGACTCGGGGTGCATGCGACGATTGACCTTGGTGGTCAGGTTAAATTCGGACCCGATGTAGAGTACGTAGAAACTGAAGACTACACTGTGTCCGACGATCGGCTGGATCAAGGTATCCGCGCTATCAGAAAATACTTCCCCGCACTGAACCTGGACCGTCTGGTTGCAGGTTATGCCGGCATCAGGCCCAAGTTACAGAGTCCAGGGGATCCGTTTTGTGATTTTGTTATCCAGTCGGAAGATGTCCACCAGGTACAAGGGCTGGTGAATTTATTTGGTATAGAGTCGCCGGGTTTGACTTCTTCTATGGCCATAGCAGAAACTGTCGCCGCACGACTTTACCCGCTATAGGGTTTGCAGCGAAGGGCTGTATTGGCCAATAACATGGCCTCTTTTACGTACAGACACTACGCTCACATCTCGCTTACTGAGGTATCTGATGTCTAGTCATACGCATAGCCATGGTCATCATCATGGACATGAACGCAACGTTGAGTTTCCAAATATCAGCGCCAGTTTCGTGATTGCTGTTGCCGCGAATTTTGCATTCACGGCGATAGAAGCCTTCTATGCTTTTATTACTGATTCAGCAAGCCTACTGGCGGACGCCGGGCATAACCTTTCTGATGTCCTGGGCCTGTTGCTTGCCTGGGGTGCTGCGTACCTTGCTACACGCAGTACCAGTAGCCTTTACAGTTACGGCTATCGACGCACAACAATCCTCGCGGCAATAACGAATGCCCTGATACTAATGTTTGCTGCCGCTTTCATCGCATTTGAGTCAATAGACAGAATACTAAATCCGACGGAAGTCTCGGAGATTGTCATCATGATCGTTGCAGGGATCGGCATTGTGGTGAACGCAGGTTGTGCCATGTTATTCAGGACATCGAGTAAAGAAGACCTGAACGTGAAAGGCGCGTACCTCCATCTTGCCTATGACGCTCTGATATCAGTAGGGGTCGTCGTCGCTGCAGCGGCGATGTATTTCACAGGATGGCTATGGCTGGATGGCGCAGTGGGTCTACTCGTTGTTTTGGTTATCATCTGGGGGACATGGGGGTTACTAATGGACAGCGTGAACATGATTCTTGATGCCGTTCCCCAACATATTGATCGCGAGGCCGTGCATGATTACCTGCTGGAAATCGACGGCGTTAGCGAGGTCCATGACTTACACATCTGGGCACTTAGTACTAATGAAAGCTGCCTGACGGCTCATCTTGTGATGCCAGAGAACACCTTATGGGATGCTGAGTCAGGTTACGGGGATATTGGTAAGGCGCTCGACGAAGAGTTCAGGATTCAGCACGTTACGCTGCAGGTTGAAAAAGACTTCGATTGCGCCACTCAGGATTGTGACTAGTGTTCTCAAAATTTGGAGTAGCTACTTAAATGACAACCTTATCAGGGTTCTATCAACAGGTTCGCGAAACTCGACCCGTCGAGCCGATAATTCTTGATGATCCGATCCCCTTGGAAGCACTCCAAACGCCGGCGCTAATTATCGATCTGGATGTGTTCGACGCTAATCTTGCCAGGATGCAGTCTTACGTTGGGCAGCAAAAAATTTCGCTCAGGGCGCACACCAAAATGCATAAGTGTCCGATCATCGCGCGCAAGCAGATTGAAGGCGGCGCCACTGGGGTCTGTGCAGCAAAGGTTAGCGAGGCAGAGGTTATGTGCGCTGCAGGCATCGAAGACGTCCTGGTGACTTCGCCCATTGCAACGCTGGATAAAGTGAATCGGTTCGTTGAAACGCGAAAAAATCACCCCGGATTAAAAATTGTAGTGGATAGCATCGACTCAGCAAACCTGTTGGCAGAGGTCGCCGGTTTGGCGGATCTCGTTGTTGACGTCTTGGTGGACCTGGATCCGGGAATGGGTCGCACTGGAATCGAAACAGGCGCTAAAGCCTTGCAACTTGTTCGCCACATCGGCGAATCGAAATCGCTGAACTTTTCGGGTCTTCAAATGTACGCTGGAAACTGCATGCATATTGAAGGCTTCTCTAAGCGCAAAGAAAAATATGCTCACATAATGAACAAAGGCATTGAGACCCTCGCATTGCTAGACCAGGCTGGAATAGTGGTGCCTGTCGTTTCCGGTGGAGGAACCGGTACTTACAATATGGAATCTGACCTTGGGTTAATCAATGAACTTCAGGCTGGTTCTTATGCCTTCATGGATATTGAGTATCGGGACATTGGTGGAGTTGACTCAGACCGGTTTCTGGATTTTGGTGTTTCGCTGTACGTTCTAGTTACTGCGATCAGTCAACCGCAGAGTCGGCTTATCACCGTGGACGGAGGTTTTAAGTCATTCGCTTCAGACAAGATGGCGCCAGAGTTTCGAGATGTGGAAGGCGTCACCTATCATTGGGGGGGAGATGAACACGGCATCGTTCAGTTGAACAACCCGTCGCTTGAAGTTCGTCTGGGGAATAAGCTTCCTATGCTTACCCCTCACTGCGACCCCACGGTAAACCTGCATGATTTTTATTTCCCTTATCGCGATGGTCTAGTCCATGAAATATGGCCGATTACAGCAAGAGGATTTTCACATTGAGTTTAGAAGTGCCCTGGTTTGAGAGTTTCTCTGTAGGAGATGACCTAAGTGCCGTTCCGTCAGTTACGGTAACTGACGGCTACGCTGCGATCCATCAAATGGTTTTTGGGGATCGCTCCAGACTTCCACTTGATCTGGTTTTATCCCGGCAGGTGACCGGTCAGGAGAGAGCGTTGGTTAATCCTGCTCTAGTGTGCAACATTGCGATCGGCCAGAGCACAATTCCGACACAACGCGTGTTAGGTAACCTGTTTTATCGGGGATTACGATTCCATCGGCCCGTCTATATTGGGGATACCCTGACGACGACAACCAAGGTCGTGGCGCTTAGGCAAAATGCGATAAAACCAGGACGCCCTTCCTCAGGTATGGTTGGCCTGGAAATGCACGTTATGAACCAGGACGGTGAAACTGTTCTGCTATTCTGGCGTTGTCCCATGGTGCCCTGCAGAGAAGAGAATGCTGATACTGGTCACAATGATGATTTGTCATTAATGCCCGAGAATATCGATCGTGAAGATCTGTTGACTGCTGTTCCTGACTGGAATCTGGATTTACTGCCAGCCGTCACAGATGAGTTCAGTCCGGGCAACGTCATTAAGGTTGAAGCCAGGGACACTGTGACTTCCGCGCCAGAAATAGTACGTATGACGTTAAACCTGGCGATGACGCATACCGATGCAGGTCGTGGGGTCTATAAGAGGCGCCTGGTATATGGGGGGCACACCATTTCGCTAGCGGCTGCCCAACTTTCAAGAGTACTGCCTTCGCTTGCAACGGTGCTTTGCTGGTATCAGTGTAATCATGTTGCGCCCGTGTTTGAGCAGGATATTTTGAGCAGTGTAATAACTGTCAAGGGAGAAATGTCTGCAGGTAAGGGGAAAATTCTGGACCTGGGTATCGAGGTGTATGCCGAAAGAGGATCAGAAGCCCCGGAACCCGGAAGCGATATCAAAGTGCTTGATTGGCAATTAGCGGTGTTGGTGGGAGGTAAAGGTGTCTAAAGGTGTGCTCAGTGGAATGAAAGTGGTGGAAGGTTCTGCCTTTGTTGCAGCGCCACTGGGTGGAATGACTCTTGCGCAGCTTGGTGCAGATGTCATTCGATTTGACCCGATCGGTGGTGGGCTCGATTACCGGCGGTGGCCAATCACCGATAACGGTATGAGTCTGTTCTGGGCCGGCATGAACAAAGGCAAACGATCTTTTCAGGTCGATATTGGGCACCCAGAAGGTCGTGAATTGATTATGGAGTTGCTCCGTGGTGATAGTCAGGAGGATGGGATATTTCTGACAAACTTTCCTGAGCGTGGCTGGTTGGCTTATGAGAAACTCAAACAAGTTCGCGAGGATCTCATTTACGTTAACATCATGGGCGATCGGAAAGGGGGCTCAGCGCTCGACTACACTGTAAATTGTGCGGTTGGGTTCGCCAGTGCAACAGGTGATCCATCTAATGAGAACCCCACTAACTACCTGTTGCCTGCCTGGGACAACATTACGGGACAGATGTCGGCGGTGGCATTGCTGGCCGCAGACCGGTACAGACATATCAACGGTGAGGGGCAATTAGTGAAAATTGCCCTGAAAGACGTGGCTGTCGCGACAGCAAGTAACCTCGGTAATATCTCAGAAGTGACGATTAACAACGAAGACCGTCAGAAAGCAGGTAACTATCTCTATGGTGCTTTTGGTCGAGACTTTGTGTCAAAAGATGGTGTTCGTGTCATGATTGTTGGATTAACACCGCGCCAGTGGAAGGGCATTGTTGAAGCAATGGGGATAGCGGACCAGGTGTCAGCGTTAGAAGCTGATCTCGGCTACAGCCTTTCAGGTGAAGGAGAGCGATTTAAGGCTCGCCATAAGATCGCCGAATTGGTCGAGCCATGGTTCGCCTGCAAAGCCTACTCAGAGATTTGCCCTTTGTTCGATGAGCATGCCGTTTGCTATGGTCCTTACAGAAGCTTCAGGGAAATGGTGGAAGATGATGACGATTGTTCGCTTGATAATCCGATGATGGAAATGGTTACTCAGCCAAATATTGGAGAGTATCTTGCCTCGGGCTCACCGATCCGGTTTGTAGGCGATAACCTCGAAACGCTTCCTGCACCGACGCTGGGTCAGCACACCGAGGAGATTCTCAAACAAGAACTCTCGTTAAGTGACGGCCAAGTCGGCCGCCTAAAGGCCCAGGGTATTGTTGCCTGGTAGCAGTTTTGGAGTGTCAGTTCTTGAGCCTGAAGAGCGGAGTCCCTTGATTTTATTGAGTATTTCCAACACTTGATACCGTTCAATCCAGCCTTTTATGATACAGTAAGCGAAATTTGACTCGCCTCGGAGAATAGCCTTGTTTGAATTGGTTCAGGCCGGTGGGTGGTTAATGATTCCCATTCTTCTTTGCTCTGTCGTTGCCGCAGGTATCTCTGTGGAAAGGTTATGGACGCTGCGTGCTGAGCAGGTTGCACCGCGAGACCTGCTTGCCCAGGTCTGGATCTGGATCAGGAACAATCAGATGGACAGCAGCAGATTGCGCGAAGTGAAGACCAGTTCTCCGCTCGGGCAGATACTTGCCGCTGGCATCACTTCTCATCGCCGAGGCAGGGACGTGATGAAGGAGTCTATTGAAGAAGTCGCCAACCAGGTGGTCCACGAACTAGAGCGATATCTCAACACGCTGGGCACCGTGGCTGCGATCACTCCGCTGCTTGGATTGTTGGGTACTGTCATCGGTATGATTAAGGTATTTACGGCTATTCAGTTGGAAGGCACAGGTAATGCAGCCGTGCTGGCTGGTGGTATATCGGAGGCGCTCATCACCACCGCAGCAGGGTTAACGGTGGCGATCCCGAGTTTGTTTTTCCACCGTTATTTTCAGCGTAAAGTGGATGAGTTGGTTATCTATATGGAGCAGGAGGCGCTCAAGCTTGTTGAAGTACTCAACGCCGACCGAACCGACAGCGCAGATGTAAAGCGCCCTGCAATGGCTCAGGCAGTCACCAGGTGAAGTTCTCCAGGCGTGCTCGCCAGGAGGTAGAGGTAAACCTGACACCCCTGATTGATGTGGTGTTTTTATTACTGATTTTTTTTATGGTATCGACGACATTCACAAAAGAAACCCATCTTTCGATTGACCTGCCGGAATCCAGCTCGCAGTCGAATCGTGTAACCGACCTGCAGATTGAAATTATGATCACGCGAGAAGGTGATTTTGCGATTAACGGTGTTGCATTGATTAACCGAGATCAAAGTACTCTTCGAGCTGCTATAGGTAAAATCAGTGAAGGCGATACCGCGATTCCAATGGTGATTACTGCCGATTCAGCTACCCCACACCAGTCTGTTGTGACGGCGCTGGATGTCGCGGGCCAACTGGGGTTCTCGCGCTTAAGTATCACGACCACATTGAATAACCCAGCGGACTAATGATGGCTCGTGACGAACACAAATCTGACCTGGAGATCTATCGCAGACTATTAACCTACGTGCTGCCCTACTGGGGCGCGTTCATAATCAGTATTGTCGGTTTCCTGGTCTATTCACTGTCAAATGTTTCTTTTGTTTGGCTGGTCAGCTACATCGTTGATTCACTTCAATCCGGTGCCGTCCCTATTGCTGCCGAGGTTAAGGAATATTTGGCTGCGATCCTGGGCGAGGAGGGTGATCTCAATCGGACCCTGATACCAGTCCTGCTGGTGCTGATAGCGACGACCCGCGGGCTTGGCGCATTCGTTGGCAACTACTTTATTGCTTATGTGTCCAACAACCTCGTTCACAATCTGAGACGAGAGTTATTTGATCGTCTACTTACTTTACCCAGCGCTTTTTACGACAGGCACGCGATGGGACATTTAGTTGCCAAGGTAACTTTTCATGTCACCCAGGTTACAGGTGCTGCGACTGACGCTGTGAGAGTCATCATTCGGGAAGGATTCACAGTCCTTGGGTACATGGGTTATCTGCTGTTCCTGAGTTGGAAGCTCACCCTGGTATTTCTTGCGGTAGCCCCGGTTATCGCGCTGCTTGTTGGCGTAGCAGGCAAGCGATTCAGGAGAATCAGTCAACGTATTCAAAACTCCATGGGGGATGTTACCCATGTGGCCTCTGAAGCTGTCCAGGGCTATCGTGAAGTCAGGACTTTTGGTGGTAGTGACTATGAAAGCGAACGTTTTAACAAAGTGAGCCAGGACAACCGGCGGCAGTCGATGAAAATGGTAGTGACATCATCTCTGGCGACTCCTGCAATTCAGATCATGGTTGCCTTTGCGCTGGCGGGGCTTGTATGGCTAGTGCTGGACCCGGTTTTTCTCGCGAATATGTCCACGGGTGGCGTCATTGCGTTCATCACTACTGGAGGCCTGTTGGCCAAGCCGATACGCCAATTGTCAGAGGTGGTCGCTACCGTACAGAAAGGGCTGGCGGCAGCCGAAGATATCTTTGGTCTGTTTGATGAAGAAGTAGAAAAAGACGTGGGTAAGCTTGAGATCGACAGAGTTGCTGGGAAAGTCGAGTTCAGGAATGTTGAATTCGGATACCAGAGCAATTCGAAGACCGTATTGAAGGGTATCAACTTCACTGTAAACCCCGGTGAGACCGTTGCCCTGGTTGGTCGATCGGGTAGTGGCAAGAGTACATTGATGAGTCTGATACCTCGCTTCTACGCTCCAAACAGCGGAGAGATTTTAATCGACGGTCACCCTATCGATTCGTTCACTCTGGACAACCTAAGGGAACACATTGCGATCGTGAGTCAGCAGGTTACGTTGTTCAACGATACGGTAATGCGAAACATTGGCTATGGCACACTCCAGGGGGCTAGCAGAGAAGCAGTAAAGAGCGCCGCGGAAAAAGCCTACGCCTGGCAGTTTATCGAAGACCTGAATTCTGGCCTTGATACCATCGTCGGTGATGATGGCGTTCTTTTGTCAGGTGGTCAGCGTCAGCGACTTGCTATCGCAAGAGCGTTTCTGAAGGATGCGCCGATTTTGATTCTTGATGAGGCGACGTCATCACTTGATATGGAGTCTGAACGTTATATACAGTCGGCACTCGAGGCTGTTGTTCAGGGCAGGACAACGTTCATCATTGCTCACCGTCTTTCGACGATCGAAAAAGCTGATCGAATATTTGTTATCGAAGAAGGTCAGATAGTTGAAGAGGGCCGCCATGAGGAACTGTTGGCGAAAGGTGGGTTTTATTACCAGTTACACGCCAAAGATGAGATAACCGAAAACACGCCTGCAACGCCTAAACCCATAACGGTAAGCGCTCAAGTTGAAACGAGAAAGTACAATTTGCGAGACGCTGGTTCCAGTTTTCTGGTTGATGCCTGGTACAACGATACTTTATGGGTTAAAGCTTTAGCGCCGCTATCCTATCTCTATAGGCTGCTCGCTTCGCTTCGTAGAAACTGGCTGACAAAACGATCTGCCTGGAAATCGCCTGTGCCGCTTATTGTAGTGGGGAATATTTCGGTGGGAGGTACCGGTAAGTCGCCTTTGGTTATCGGCATCGTACAACACCTCAAAGAACTGGGTCTGAGTCCTGGAGTGGTAAGCCGAGGCTACGGCGCGAATTCTCACCAATACCCGGTCGAAGTGACTATGACCTCTTCGAGCGCTGAAGTCGGTGATGAGCCCCTGATGATCTACAAGCGAACCGGAGTGCCCGTCGTTGTAGACCCGGACCGGGTTCGGGCGGTGAAAGAGCTTATTGGTCATCATGAGTGTGATGTCGTGGTGAGTGATGATGGCTTGCAGCACTATGCGCTGGGAAGAGCCATAGAAATTGTGGTGATCGATGGTGCACGAGGCCTCGGCAATGGGCTCTGTCTGCCCGCGGGTCCTCTTAGGGAACCCGCGTCGCGTTTGGAAGAAGTTGACCTTGTTTTGATTAATGGAGAACACAAAGTACCGCGACTGGGTAATGCTACGAACTCCTCATTGATGCAATTAAAACCGGTTAGACTTGTGGATATGACAACCGGTGACGGTAAACCTGTCGATTCCCTTGGCGGTAAAACTGTTCATGCTGTGGTTGGAATCAGTCACCCCGAGCGTTTTTTCAATACACTTAAATCTCTTGGAATTGCATTCATACCTCACAAGTTTCCTGACCATCATGCATTTACAATTGATGATGTTAACTTTGATGACAATATTCCTGTCGTAATGACAGAAAAAGACGCGGTGAAACTCGACTTACCTGGATTACCAGAGGGCCTATACTGGTATCTGGAGGTAGAGGCCTGCTTTGATTTAGAGAAAATTGATGGCCTTCTGACTAAGGCTGGGATTGAAAAGATAAAACGAACTACCGGAGGCTGATATGCCTGTAGATAAAAAACTATTGGCGATTCTCGTTTGCCCAATTTGCAAGGGGAATTTGACCTATGAAAAGGCGAACGAAGAACTTGTCTGCCACGCAGAGAAGCTTGCTTTTCCAATACAGGACGACATTCCAATTATGCTGGAATCAGAAGCTCGCCGATTAGAAGCGGATGAAGTGTCATAGCTGGTTTTAAGGTCATCATCCCGGCCCGATATGAATCAGAGAGGTTCCCGGGAAAGCCGCTGATAGATCTGGACGGTAAGTCAATGATCCGCAGAGTCTACGAACAGGCATCCAATAGTGATGCTGATGGCGTGTACGTGGCAACTGACGATGAACGTATCGCAGGCGAAGTAGAGAGTTTCGGCGGCCGGGTTGTTATGACCAGACGGGATCATCCATCGGGCACTGATCGTATTTTCGAGGCGGCCAGCCGAATCGGACTGGGTGACGATGACATTATTGTAAACGTTCAGGGTGATGAACCGCTCATCCCTCCCTCTGTAATCAATAAGGTGGCAGAGATGATTGATTCAAACGTTCAGATGTCGACCCTCTGTGAACTTATCATTGATCCAAAAGAGGTGTTTGATCCCAATGTCGTTAAGGTTGTATCGGACACTCACGGCATTGCTCTGTATTTTTCACGCGCGCCCATTCCCTGGTCCCGAGACCACTTCGGGTCCGGGTCCATTCCGAAGGGGATAAGCTGGTATCGCCACCTCGGTATCTATGCCTATACTGCGGCAATGCTGGCAAGATTTGTTAGCTGGGATCCTGCGCCAATGGAACAAGCCGAAAAGTTAGAGCAACTCCGCGCCTTATCCAACGGGGAAAAAATAAAAATTGCCGTCTCCCCCGATAAAATTCCGCCAGGAATCGACGTACCTGGAGATGTTGAACGCACGCTAAAGGTCCTGAAGGAGGGCGCATGAGTTATTCGGTTATCGTTAAGGAAGATTGTGCAACTTGTCAGTTAGTAGTGCCTGTCATCAAACAATTGGAAGAGGATGACGAGTTAGCGATATACAGTCAGGATAACGTGCAGTTTCCGACCGGTGTCTCTGTGATCGACGATACACAGCTCGAGTACTCATGGCGTCGTCGAATCGAAACTGTACCGACGCTCATCAAGTTTGACGACAATGGTGAAGAGCTAGCAAGGGTAGTAGGTTGGGAAAAGAGCGAGTGGCAAGCACTGACCGGGAAACCGTTGGAATTTGATTTGCCGGACTTCCGTCCCGGTTGTGGATCAAAGAGCGTAGACCCAGGGATGCCAGAAAAACTGGCTGCACGTTTTGACAGGGATAAGCTGCAATCCCGGGAGCTCACTATATCGACGGAAGAAGATCATATGGAGGCCTGCTTTGACAGGGGTTGGTCCGATGGTTTGCCAGTGGTGCCCCCAACAGCTGAGCGCGTTATGCGGATGCTGACGGGCACGAACAGGTCACCCGATGAAATCGTCGGTGTTGTTCCGCCGAACCTGGTGCCATGTACGATTGAAAAGATTGCGATTAATGCCGTGCTGGCTGGATGTAAGCCAGAATACCTGCCGGTTGTAATTGCATCGGTAGAGGCCGCTTTGCAAGATGAGTTCTGCATGCACGGTCTGTTGGCGACGACTTATTATTCAGGCCCCCTGGTCATCGTAAACGGTCCCCTGAGTCGCGCGATCGGGATGAATTCGAAGGGCAATGCGCTTGGACAGGGCAACAGGGCAAACGCCACAATTGGAAGGGCGCTGCAACTGGTTATCCGTAACATTGGCGGTGGTAAACCCGGGGGCGTAGATCGATCAGTGTTCGGAAACCCAGGGAAGTACACGTACTGTTTTGCAGAAGACGAGACAAACTCCTGCTGGGAATCACTGGCTGTCGAGAAAGGTTTCTCTGAGACTACCTCTACGGTCACGCTGTTTGCTGCAGATGGCATGCAAGGGATTGTTGACCAGAAATCACGTGACCCAGAATCGTTAAGCCGCAGTTTCGCGGCGGCGTTGAGAGTCGTGGGCCATCCTAAAATGATCCTGGCATCGGATGTAATACTGGTCGTCTCACCGGAGCATGAGCGAGTTTATCGACAGGCTGGTTGGACCAAGCAGGATGTCAAAAATTGCCTGAATAAGCTTCTGACGATCGATGGATCTGAGCTGGTCGCAGGTGCAGGCGGTATCGCTGAGGGAATTCCAGAAAAACTTGGGGGCAAACAATTGCCTAAATTTAGGGAAGGTGGACTCAATATTGTCAGGGCTGGTGGCAGCGCTGGTATGTTTTCTGCCATTATCGCAGGGTGGGGAGCCAGCGGCACCATCGGTAGCGTGCCGGTAACCCGAGAAATAAAGTAAGAGAAGAGAGGAAAAACTATGACTATATTGATGGATCCAACCTCGGAGCGGGCACCTGAAAACAGACAGCCATTGCCGAGGCCAGCAGACCTAGAAGGCAAGACGGTTGGGTTGTTGGATATTTCAAAGCCCAAGGGGAACATCTTCATCGACCGACTCGAAGATCTTCTTGTTCAAAAGGGCCTGGCAACTAAACGCTATATTAAACCGACATTCACCAGAGTCGCGCCGATTGAACTTAGTCAACAGATCGCGACGGAATGCGATGTTGTCATTGAGTCTCTAGCAGACTGAGGTTCGTGCACGTCGTGCAGTTTGCATGACATTATGGACTTGGATAGCAGGGGCATTCCTGGAGGGTTCATTGCATCGACAGAGTTTATTGAAGCGGCGAAAGCCCAGGCCGAATCGTTAGGGTTTGACCCCTATAAAGTGTTTGTCGGTCACCCGATACAGGATAGAACTAATGAGGAAATGCAGACTCTGGCAGAAGAAGCCTTTGAAGATATTCTGGCCATGATTCTCGAGAAAAAGTAGTTATCGATGAAATGACAGGAGCACCTGCCACTTCAAGATTTCTAATCTCAACGTGAATCCATTCGGGCGTGTCGATTGAATATCCATCAAAATGTATCTCTGGCTGACAAAAACACGCTACGCCTTGACGCCCGGGCCGAATGGTATTGTGAAGCGTTTACCGTGGAGGCACTACTTGAGGCTGCGGAGTTCGCGTTAAACCGTAAGCTCAAAGTCATTTCGCTTGGCGAGGGCAGTAATATTGTTCTCGCGGGCAATCTGGCCGGGCTGGTCATCAAGAACCGAATCCCCGGGGTGAACCGTGATGCCGAAGTCGTGCATGTTGCGGGTGGTGAAAACTGGCACAGTCTGGTTCGCTCGACCGTTAGTTCCGGATTGTTTGGCCTGGAGAATCTTGCCTTAATTCCGGGTACGGTCGGCGCCGCACCGGTCCAAAATATTGGCGCCTACGGCGTCGAACTGAGTGACAGACTCCTTTCGCTCAAAGCCATACATCTTCCAACTCTGGAACAGAAAACCTTTAGTAAGGCAGAGTGTGAACTCGCTTACAGAGACAGCCTGTTCAAAAGAAATGATGAATGGCTTATCACCCATGTCAGTCTGGCGCTTTCAAAGGTCAGTGAGTGTGTCACGACTTACCCCGGTATAGTTTCTTACCTGAAGGAACACAGGCTCGGCATTTCAGGAGAGTCCATTGCCAAAGCGGTCACGCACATCCGAGCGGGGAAATTGCCTGATCCCTTGCGGATACCGAATGTGGGTAGTTTTTTTAAAAACCCGGTGTTAGAAACTGAGCGCGCCGAAGCCCTCGCCAAAGTATTTCCTGACCTCGTGCAATATGAGGCGACAGGTGGGAAAAAACTATCGGCCGCGTGGCTCATTGATCAGATGGGACTAAAAGGATTCCGAGTAGGACAGTTTGTAGTATCGAACCAGCACGCACTGGTCATCATTAACGAAGGTGGTGGTACGCAGGGGGAGTTGTTTGAACTCGTTGGCGTTGTCAAACAGAAGGTGAAGTACACCTTCGGGATCGATCTGGAAATTGAACCCAGAATCTATCCCGATGGTTTTTAGATGTCCTACCGACCTACCTGATCCG
>Ga0315322_10000704_pt1 | contig 25103 bp, 23 predicted proteins | sample M110021515metaG_FD_203461 | JGI IMG/M metagenome (GOLD analysis project Ga0315322, IMG submission 203461) | Ammonia-oxidizing marine archaeal communities from Monterey Bay, California, United States - M1 100m 21515 | ecosystem: Environmental > Aquatic > Marine > Intertidal zone | place: USA...
GCCGCTCAATTAGACGAACTTCCAGAAAGCAACGACTCTACGGAGAACAAGTCCGGAGGAGGTAACCTTGTCCCCGCGCTGATCGCCATCGTCTTGGCCCCGGTTTTGACCGTGGCGGCCATGTACTTTTTGATCCAGATGAATAAACCGGTCCAAGCTCAGGGGCCGCAGGTTACCGAAGGCGGTCAGCCTCTCGACATGGAACCTTCCGGTGAAGAAAAGCATTATGAGTTGACTGGGTTGATTACCAACTTGGGCGGTCCCATCAAATCTCGCTACATCAACGTCGAGCTCAAGCTCGAGGGTTTGGCTGGAGATTTCGAGAAACTGCTGGAGATTAACGAGCACAGGATTCGTGACAGGGCGCTGACCATCATGGGGCAGTATACCTATGAAGATGCCCAGCTCGATGGTTTTCAAGAAAGAGTTCGAGTGGACTTGAAAAAGGGTTTTTCAATTATCCTGAAGAAATATCGGAATGGCGAAAGCGACTTGATCAGGAATATCTATTTCACCCAGTTTGTCGTTCAGTAGACTTTTGCACCCACCTCCTTCTTACCCATGGAAAACGATCCAAATTTTTCGGACGAAAGTTTTGATTTAAGCGAAATCGAAAGTCAAGGTTCGGGTGGGTCGCTTTTCTTGCATGACGGAACCAAGCTCAGCGATCCCTCTTCCGTTAAGGTAAAGAAGTACGATTTTACCAACCCCATTGTTCTTTCGGATGCAGACTTGAGCAAGCTCAGGACGAAATCGGAGCAGTTCGTGTACTATTTGGCTGGGCATTTGTCGATGTTCTTGCGGACCGAGTTCAATCTCGAGTTGGAGGATCTTACTGCCGATTTGTACGCTAACTTTACGCACTCTGTAAAAAATCCATCCTGCATCACGATGTTCAAGTTGCAGGAACTGAACGGGGTCTGTTTGTTGGATGTCAATTCGCATCTGTCTGCAACCGTAGTCGACCGAATTCTAGGAGGAAGAGGTTCCACTAACCCCGAGGAAAGAGGTCTGACGGATATAGAGAAGGCCTTGGTTGAGGATTTTAACCAAATTATTCTCGAGGAATGGTGCAAGCAATGGGATGGGACCCTTCAGCTGAACCCCACTATTATCGGGACGGAGAGCACCGGTAAGTTCCTGCAGACTTCACCTGCGGATGCCATGATGCTTGTCTTGAGCATGGAAGCGTCATTCGGTGACGTTTCGGGGCCGATGAGAATTGCCGTTCCCTATTACACTTTGGAACCCGTTGTCAGTCGCTTGCTTTCCACTGTCGCGGCAAAGGAGGAAAAGCAAACTGCACCTCCCCGTTGGCATAATGTTTATGACGAGATCCCCGTTGCGGTTTCCGCTGAATGGGATGCGTTTGAACTCACCTTGCGGGATCTTGCGAATTTGGAGGTCGATGATGTGATTGAAATGTCTCCATCCCTTGTCGATGACACGAAACTCCGTATAGAAAACCGAACTTGTTTCATTGGAGAAATTGGACTTGAGGGTGACCAGGTTGCCTTTCAGGTAAACGAAAGTATTGCGGAGGCTGTTAAACTAATCGGAAAAAATCATGGATAGTAAGAAAATGGATATCGTCATGGACGTGAAAGTTAACGTCACCGTCCAACTTGGAACTGCTGAACTTCCCATGAAAGAAGTTGTTGAATTGAGTCCGGGGGCTCAAATTCAGCTCAAGCAAAATGCGAAGGATCCGGTGAGCTTACTTGTGAACGGAAAGCTCATCGCCCACGGTGAAGTGGTTGTAGTCGACGATAAGTTCGGACTCAAGATTACCGAAATCGTTGATTCTCCTTCGTGATTGCCCCAATGCGTTCGGCTGCTCAATGCGGTTTGAAGGCATGAGGAATCATGCAGGCATTAGATCCATTTTCCTTTTTATCTACCGTTTCCGTTTCTGGGGATGGTTATGTTTTTGATTTGGTTAAGCTGATCGGTTTTCTTGGCTTGCTCGGTGCCGGTGCTTATTTTCTCACTGACTTTGCCAAAAAGAGAAGAATACAATCCGCCCTTTCCAGCGAAGGTAAGATTGTCGTTGCTGATACCTGCGCTTTGGGGAACAAGCAATTTTTGGTTGTCGCTCAATATGGTCCCGAGAAACATTTGATCGGAGTGAGTCCCAATTCGATCCGTCACCTGTCCAAGCTCAATTCGGAAAACAATGATTTTCAGCAAAAATTGGATGAGGCGAAGTCAATGGAGAGTGAGGAGCAAGATGCTTAGGCGAATTATAACCTCTCGGTCTCTTTTCCTTTTGTTGGTCGGAATTGCTTTTCTTGCCGTTCCCTCCACTGTTGTGGATGCCCAGACGACTGGTACGGGTTCTCCCGGTCTGCGGATCGACGTAACCGGTTCCAATGAAGAAGGGGATTTCGGGGTGGCGATCCAATTGGTGATTGCAATGACCATCCTGACTTTGGGACCATCGATCATCATGATGATGACCTGCTTTACGCGCATTGTCATTGTTTTGGGTTTTGTCAGAAACGCAATCGGAGTGAACTCAGCTCCTTCCAGTCAGATTATCGTTGGTCTTGCCCTCTTTCTGACCTTTTTCGTCATGGGACCGGTATGGAACAAGATTTATGACGATGCGGTTACCCCGTATATGGCGAAAACCATGAAGTCCAGTGATGCGCTAATGGTGGCGACCGCTCACATGAAGGACTTCATGATGAATCAAACCCGCCAGCAAGACGTGCAGTTTTTTCTGGAAATATCAAGGCAGGGAGCCATGACGCGAGAAGAATTGCCCCTTAGCATAGTGGTGCCTTCCTTTGTCCTGAGCGAACTTAGAACGGCGTTCCAAATGGGTTTTCTGATTTTCATACCATTCATTATCGTGGACTTTATCGTCGCGTCTTCCCTCATGTCGATGGGCATGATGATGATGCCCCCCGTGGTTATTTCCATGCCATTCAAATTGCTTTTGTTTGTCTTGGTTGACGGTTGGTATTTGGTCGTGCAGTCATTGGTGAATAGTTTCAACATAGCATAGGAGAATTTTGTTATGACGATGGAGCTTGCGGTTGATATCCTGAGGAATCTCCTCCAGACCGGCCTGATTCTTTCCATCCCCATACTCGGAACCGCTACGGTGGTCGGATTGGCGATTAGTTTCTTTCAGTCTATCACCAGTCTTCAGGAGCAGACTCTTACCTTCGTTCCCAAGTTGGTGTGCGTCTCTTTGGCCATTGTCCTCTCCGCCAATTTCATTTTGAAGACCCTAACCGAATTTTGCATCTCGATGATCAATCTCGTTCCGACCATGGCTCAATGACTATTTTGGCCGGGGAGATTATCGTGTGGGTGCTCGTTTTTATTCGGACGGGTGCTTTTTTTTTGGGAATCCCGCTTTTCGCGGGTAAAATGGTTCCCAAGAAAATCAGGGTTGCCTTCGCCCTTTTGCTTTCCATTCTGATCAATCCCCTGGTTCCTGCGAACCTCGAAATCGCGACTCATTTTGCTGGCGCTATCCTTTTGGCGATGAATGAAGTATGCATCGGATTGCTTCTTGCCATGACCGTGAGGATGGTTTTTTTCGCGGTGGAATTGGCTGGTCACCTCATCTCCTACGAAATCGGTTTGATGGCGAGTAGCAGTATCAACCCCCTGCTTGGTTCTTCCAATGCAACCATCACGACTTTGCTCTATTATTTCAGCTTGCTCATATTCTTCGTTGCCGAAGTGCATTATGACGTGCTCAAGGCCTTTATCATGAGCTTCGAGATTTTACCTATAGGATCATTCTTCCTGAAGGCCAGTCCCATGGCCGAGTTTGTTCGGGAAGTGGCGCATGTTTTTGTGCTCGGGACACTTATGGCAGCTCCCTTCTTCGCCCTGAATTTTCTTGTCAATGTCTCCTTTGCCGTTTTGGGGAAGGCTGTTCCCAAAATGAACGTCTTTATGACAAGTTTCGCGATCAGGATTCTTTCGGGTCTTGTTTTGTTGGTCTCCTCCATTCTATTAATTTCCGCCTACATTCTGGAAGGCAGCAGAAGATCGGTCGAGATCATGCTTGATATCATTCAGCCTGGCTGAATTTTTCCTTATGTCAGACGTTGATAAAAGTTCAAAAACCGAACCGCCGACAGCAAAAAAACTCTCGGAGGCCTGGGCCAAGGGAAATCACGCAAAAGCGCCCGAGGTAACCATGACATTTACCCTTCTGGCGGGTTTTCTTGTCATTTTGTTCTATGCTCCCGGAAAAGCCGAAGACATTGCTATGTTTACGCGCTCAATCTTTGAAAACCTGGATTCCATAACGGCCACTCAGGAAGGGGTCGCTCATACTTTGACCGAGTCCTACTTTACCTTGGCCCTGGTTGTCCTTCCCTTGCTCTTGTCTTGTTGGGTCGCCGCGGCCGTAGCCGAGGGGTTGCAGACAGGTTTTCGTCTATCGCCCAAGGCCTTGGAGCCAACTTTAAACAAGCTGAACCCCATTAGCGGGTTCAAGAAGGTGTTCGGTTTGAAGGCCTTAAAGACTTTTGGGATAGATTTCCTGAAGTTTTTTGCAATCGGCAGTGTGGTGTGGATCACTTTGTTGATTTTTTTGGACGATCCGATTTTTTATGCTCCGGTCCCCATTCAGTATTTGCCGTATTTCATTTACAAGCTCTTCGTGGTTATGTTTGCCATCTTGCTACTGCTTTTGCTTATCGTCGCGATCATCAATTACATGATTAAAAAAAAGGAGCATAACGATGACATGAAAATGACCAAGGAGGAGGTGAAGGAAGAGAGCAAAAGCAAAGAGGTCGCTCCTGAGGTGAAATCAGCCCAGAGAAAGAAAGCAATGGAGTTGCTTGGGGGGCAGGGAGTCGCCGATATCGCGACTGCTGACGTCGTGGTTACGAATCCCACGCACTATGCAGTAGCCTTGAGATATGAAAAAGGCATGGATCTTGCTCCTGTAGTCGTTGCGAAAGGAGAAAATCTCTTGGCAAGAAGAATAAAAATCATAGCAAAAGAGCACGAAGTGCCCATGGTTGAGAACAAACCGGTGGCACAGGCTTTGTTTGCGTTGGGCAAGGTTGGTCAACCCATTCCTTATGCCTTGTTTCAAGTCGTCGCTGAAATTCTTGCACTGGTTTACAAAACCCATGCCTATTATTTTCATAGGCTCAAGGCTCGCCGTCTTTTGGCTAAACCTACTGCTTCCTAGCACCTTATGAAACAGTTTCTGGATAAATTGCGTTCAGCTGTCAGCCGATTCGGCGGAAATTCCGATCTAGGCTTTGTTTTCGGGCTCTTTGGGGCGGTTTTGCTCCTCGTCGTCCCTGTGCACAAAGACGTTTTGAGTGTTTTGCTCGTTTTCAGCATAGCGATTTCATTGCTTATTCTTTTGACCGTCATTTACGTCAAGGAACCACCTGAATTTTCCGTATTCCCTACCATTCTTCTTGCCGTCACCCTCTACAGGTTGGGGTTGAACGTTGCTTCCACCCGTCTCATTCTTCTCGATGGGGATGCCGGTTCCGTAATCCAATCTTTTGGTACTTTCGTCGTCGGGGGGAACTATGTGGTGGGTTCGGTTATTTTTCTAATCTTGGTGATCATTAATTTTGTCGTGATTACCAAGGGAGCGGGGCGAATTGCCGAAGTTACCGCCCGTTTCACCTTGGATGCCATGCCAGGCAAGCAAATGTCTATCGATGCCGAAATGAACTCCGGTGTGATCACCGAGGCTCAAGCCCTTGAGAAAAGGGAAAAGATTCAAAAGGATGCCGATTTCTACGGTTCCATGGATGGTGCCAGCAAGTTTGTCAGAGGGGATGCCATTGCCGGTATCTTTATTACGGTAGTCAACATCATCGGAGGCATCTTAATCGGTTATTTCCAGCGCGACCTGACAATGGGTGACGCCCTGCAAACCTATACGATCCTTTCCATTGGGGACGGTTTGGTCTCTCAAATTCCTGCGATTATTGTCTCGATAGCTGCAGGTATTCTCGTAACGCGTTCTTCCGAAGAATCCGACTTGGGTGAATTTGTTAGCAGGCAGTTGACCATTTATCCTCGAGCCGTGGGGATTTCAGGAGCCATGCTTCTTCTGTTCGCCTTCTTTCTCGATGAAACCTTCTGGCCTTTCTTTATCCTTTCCATGGGTTGTTTCGCCGCGGCTTATCATTTTAAGAAAAAAGCGGATTCCGCGGCTGCCGTTTTGGAGGAACTCGGTGCAGGAGATCACTCCGCTCTTGCTCATGGGGGCGTCGGCCCTTCTGCTGGTCAGACTGGGGGAGGGCAGTCCGGTCTGGTGCCGGGCGGCGAAGAAGGCGCTTCGCAACTTTCGCCTATGGAAAGCGCGATCGAACAAGAGGTTTTCGGTCTGGAGATGGGGTACGGTCTTTTGGTCTTGGCAGACAAGAAAAAAGGCGGAGATCTCCTCGAGCGAATAACCGGAGCCAGGACAAATTTTGCGAAAGAAATGGGAATGCTCCTTCCCACAATCGGAGTTCGGGATAATATCGAACTTGAGCCTAATGAGTATCGCTTCCTGTTACGAGGCAAGGAGATCGTGCGATCCACGATTATTCCTGACCGAATGTTGGCTATGAGCATGGGGGGCGGAGATGCCGGTCGGCTTAAAGGGATCCCCACGATTGAGCCGGTTTTCGGCATTCAAGCTATGTGGGTGCCAGAAGAAGAAAGGCGCAATGCCGAGGTCGAAGGTTGTACGGTGGTTGATCCCTCATCGGTTTTGGTGACGCATCTTTCTGACGTTCTGAAGAGAAACGCTTACCTTATTTTGGAAAGGGAGGGAGCCCAAAGGCTACTTGACCTAGTCAAGGATAGGAATCCTACTCTCGTGAGCGAATTGTTGCCTGATTTGGTAAACGTCGGGATTATTCAAAGAACTTTGCAAAATCTGCTTCGGGAGAGAATTTCGATCAAGAACCTGACTCTGATCCTCGAAACGATTGCCGACATGGCGGCGCTCACCAAAAACCCCGACGACCTTTCCGAGCAGACCCGAAAGCGTTTGGGCATGTATTTCGTGAAGGAATATGAGGTCGAGCCCAACAAGTTGCTTGCCATGACTTTCGAACCCAAGCTCGAGCAGACGTTGATAGGGAGGGTTAAGCGAAGCCAGTTTGACATTGGAATGGTTATGGACCCTGACTTGACCGAAGGGATCATTGCGGAGATCGAGCCCAAGATTCAAGAGATGACGGAAAAAGGACTTACCCCCGTAATCGTGACAACTTCCGAGCTTAGGCTTGCTTTCCGAAGGTTCATGGAACCGTCCTATCCTCAACTTGTGGTTTTGGCCTACCAGGAACTGCCAAGCGAAACCCAGATCGAACCATTTGGAGCGATTGCTCTTTCCGGGCAGACCTTACCTGAAGAAATAGTTTCCGCTATGGAAGCTGAAGGCGGCCCAGTTAACCCCAGTTCCCCGGAGGAAGTGCCCGTCGCGGCATGATTGAAGGATGAGCCCTGTAACTGAAGACAAGGTGGGTCGCAAAGAAGGGAAGCGTTTCAAGTTGGTTGTCCGCTCCGCTGAGGAAGCGGTTCGTGTCATTCGGGAAAAACTTGGCGAAGACGCCAGGGTTTTGTCAGTCAAGCAGGTTGGAGGTGAGGGGCTTAAGCGCTTTATCTCTTCCCCCAAGCTTGAGGTAATTGCAGAAGTGCCGTCTCCGGATCAACAAGGCGAAGATGCGAATGCCTTGACCAATGCTTCCGTGGAGGAGAACCCATCCGAAGCCGCGGAAGTGGCACAGGCAGAGGTCCCTGCGCCTCCAGTCATCGAGGAGAAGCCGGATGGTAGCGCTACCCCTTACGAAGATCAGGACGGAGTAGGTTCTGCCGGCGAGACTGCGCGGATTCTTTCCAAGGCAGGGTTTGATCCTGCCCTGCTCTCGGAAATCCAGTCGTGGGCTGATTGGAGTAAAATCAACGAGTTGCCCTTGGCGGATGGCTTGAAGGAGATCACGATCGGTCTTTCGGATAGGTTTCGTTCAACTCATTTGGTTCCTACAACTGATAAAATAGCCCTTCTTGGCGCACCTGGTGTCGGGAAAACGACGACTTTATGCAAATTTCTTGCTCATGAGGTGTTCATGAACAAGCGAACCCCTCATGTTCTCAAGGTTGAAAATGGTATCCCGAACCCGGATGATGCATTGAGGATCTTTTGCGAAGTCGTAGGGGTTACTCTTTTTCGGGAGGCTGGGAATCTGCCCGAAATAGGCGAAGCGAGTCCTCTGTACTTGGATTTCCCCGGGCTTTCACTCTCACATGTCGACGACTGGGTTGAAACCAAGGAGACCTTGGATCAATTGGACGTTCGTACCCGTGTTTTGGTTTTGAACGGTGCTTATGACCGGCAAGTTCTTTTGAAAAACATCAGTTCGGGGAAGCATCTTGGAGCCACTCACGTTGCCTTTACTCATTTTGACGAGTTGTCGAACTCTACGAAGTTGTGGCCCATCATTCTGCACTCGGGGCTTTCTCCCATGTGCATATGCAACGGACAGAACGTAACGGGAGACTTTACGACCAGCGTTCTTAATCAAATGATTGCCAGAACTTTCCCGGAAGAGCTTTATTCACGAGGTTTTGCCTCTTATCGCAGGACCTGAGGGTATGAACGATTTTGCGAAATTCTTCTTTTGTCTCTCCGGATTTGCGGGCTTTGTGATCTTTTTCTGCCTAGCCCTTTTGATCCATCGCGACCCTTCCATGGCACTTTTTCACGGCGGGGTGGGATGCCTTTTGTTCGCTTTGTCAGGCCGTGCTTTGCTGGGGTTTGTTCTTAACGGCGTTTCGAACCGAGGGAAACCCGTCCTTGCAGAGCCGGTTGCTGAGGAAAAACCGATTGAGGGCGAATCTGATATTTTGGTTCAGGAAAAACTTACTGCAGCGCAAATGAGCGAGGCAGTTGCAAATCCCCAAAAGCCGATTGTGGAGGCAAAGGCTTGAATGAAGGAATTGTCTGAATGAGCGCTCCTTTACCTAATGCCTCTCAGGATGAATCGAACTCATCCAGTCATGATCAAGGGCTCAAGCGAATGAAGCAGGCGGCTGAGCGATATCGCAAGGCGATGGCGAGCGAAAAGGATCGGGATCGCCTGATCGAAGATTATCTACCCTTGGTGAAATCGATTGTTTCGCGTATGCGGCATCATTTTCCGGATACCTATGAAACCGACGATATGTACGGGATCGGAGCCAAGGCTCTCGTTGTTTCCGTAAATCAATTCAACCCGTCAAAGGGAAAATCTTTTGGGAACTATGCCGCATTGAGAATTAGGGGCGCGCTCCTTGACGAACTCAGACGGATCGATTCTCTTCCCCGTGCGAATCGCGCTAAGGCTAGATCTCTTCAAGCGACCATTGCCAATATGGAAGCCCGAGACAAGCGTCCGCCAGATGAAAAGGAGGTCAGGAAGGAACTTTCCCTGTCACCTGCGGAATATGGAAAACTTTTGAAGGAAACCCAACCGATTACCTTTGTGCCAATCGATTCTTCAGTTGATCGCGGATCTTCGGATGGCGAAGGTTTGCCTTTGACGGAAACCCTTTCCGACCCGACCGAGGAGAATGCCTTGGACAAGACGGAGAAGCGGGATAAAGTCATTTTACTTCGTGATAAAATCAAGGGATTGCCCGAACAGCAGCAGAAAATCTTGCTTCTTTACTACTACGAGGAACTCAAGCTTTCTGAAATTGCGCAAATCTTTGGCTTGACCGAAGGGCGAATCAGTCAAATTCTTTCACATTCCATTTTATCTTTGCGAACTCATTTTCAAAATCTAAATTAGAACTACTATTAAGACATGCTTCTCGCTATAGGAATATTAATCGTTTTTGGAGCCTGCTGTGGAGGTTTTGTCATTGCGGGTGGTAACTTGATGTCCTTGGTTCACCCTGGGGAAATCGTTATTATCTGTGGTATAGGCCTTGGTATTCTTGTCGTATCCAGTCCCAAGAGCGTTCTCTTGGGCTTGAAGACCGACATCATTAAGGCCTTCAAGGGGGGGATAGCAAACAAGGGTAAGTTTATTGATCTGCTGGTCTTGCTTTACGAATTGTTCATGCTTGGCAGAAGGAAGGGTACTCCTGCCTTGGACGAGCATGTCAGTGACCCCCAGAACAGTACCATTTTTACTAAGTACCCATCTTTCCTAAACGACAGGGGATTAGTGGAGTTTCTGTGCAATTCTTTGAGGCCAATCGTTGACGGTCGATGCAAACCTGCTGAGATAGGCGGTATTCTTACTGCAGAATTGCAGAGTCGCGAAGCGGAGTCCGGCCGATCGATCAAGGCCGTAGCAATGATTGCGGACGCTCTTCCCGGGGTAGGGATCGTGGCCGCGGTTCTTGGAATCATCAACACCATGTCCGATCTTTCCGATCCGGAATCAGTTGGTGCAAAAGTTGCGGCCGCCTTGAGCGGAACCTTCCTGGGCATTTTCCTCGCTTATGGAATAGGTGTTCCCGTTACCCAGCTCATCACCCTTAACCAGACTCAGGAGTTTCTTTATTATCATATCGTGCAAAGGTCCGTTTCCGGGTTTGCAACTGGGTTGTCGCCGATCATGGCCGTGGAAATCGGACGCCGTTCCCTTGACAAGCAAATTCAGCCAACGGCTGATGAGCTCGAGGAAAAATGCAAGGACGCGGCTAAGGGAGGTTGATAGCCGTCCCTTTCGACGCTCTCGTGATAATGAAGGCATTCCGATCCAGGCTTGGTTTAGCTAATAAAAAGTCAACGGCACATGCCGGGGCTTGGAAAGTTGCTTATGCTGATTTCGTAACTGGAATGATGTCCCTTTTTCTCGTTCTTTGGATTTTGTCTCAGGATGAGGAGGTTATTATTGCCACTACTCGTTTCTTTAGAGATCCATACAAGGCCGGTGTGCCTAAGTCCACCCCCGTAGAACAGAAAGATGCGAGGCCCGGAAGCATGGTGGATCAGATCGTCGGCCGTTCTGACACGACTATGCGCAATACGAACGACTCGACCTCCATCGATATCGATGTATTGCACCGGATTGCTCAGGATTGGTACAAGCGCTTGAGATTGCACCAGATAGATGATGAAACCATCCAGATCGAGGCCACTACGGACGGGATCAAGGTAACTCTGTTTCATGGAGACGAAAAGCCCTTGTTTGAGAAATCCTCTGAAAAGCTAACTGAGCATGGTAAAAAGGTCATGCAAAGAATGTCCTGGCTGCTTTCTCAGCACGTGTTGATTTTTCGCGTTGATTCGCATTCCAATCATTTGGCTGAGGGTAGAGGAGTTGAGTCTGAAATTAGCCCGTGGGATATGTCCCTTGCCCAAGGGACTGAGGTCACTGACGCTCTTTTCCATTATTCCGGTGGGGAGTTGGCGGAGAAGCTGGAACGAATTACCGGCCATGGATTAACCAAGCCTAACAGGATTCGTTATCCCAATCAGCCTAGCAAGAATCGTCGTGTGGAGCTTAGTCTGGTGTTGGACATGAGCAAAGAGGACTTGCAGAAGTTTAAGTGAATTAGGTGGTACGGGAATTGCTTATTTGTAAATATGGAAAGCTATCTTACAGGGCGCGGGGATTCTACAGGAAACGCATTGCCTTCCTCGGATGACGATGAGTTTCGTTCCTACTTGGAGGATGCTCCTAAGCAGGTTATTTCACCTGCCGAGCAAAATATAAGCGAGGATGAGCAGGTTGAGGTCGTTTACGACGAGGCTAATTGCCCAAAGGTTGAGGTGGTTACGAGCGAGGGGAAACCTCGTCGAATCATAATTCATCTCCCTGATGGCAAGTTGCTTGAGATTTCCTGCGAATATTAAGGCTTTCTGAGCCTCTGTGCCTTTCTGACAGGCTTATCCCTTTGTTTTTTGGCGCGTATTTTGCTTTCACGAACGCGTGAATTTGTCTTTATACGAGAACGCATCGGCGCTACGGGGTCTTGAGCAATACCAAAACGTCATAGCAAACAACATTGCGGCCAGTCATGTAGCTGGCTTCAAGAAAGTCGCCGTTAGCTTCGAGGCAGTGGAAGGCGGGGAGATTGCGCGAAGCACGCATGACAAACTCAAAAACGAGATGCCAGGTTCTTTTCCGGTAATGAAGAACCAGGTAGACTTCCAGGAGGGAGAGCTTCGCGAAACCAACAACCCCATGGACTTGGCTTTGCGGGGGGATGGTTTCTTTGCCTTGATGAATGAAAATGGTGATTCCGTTTACACTCGGGACGGGCAGTTTTACGTTAATTCGCAAGGCGAGATGGTCAACAGCATGGGGCATCAATTTTCCGACGTTGGTGGCGGAGTGATTCAAACTATCCCCGGTGGCGGCGATCTGACGATAGACAAGGAAGGCCAGATTTTTCAAAACGGACAAACCGTCGGTCAAGTCGGCGTTTTCGTTTTCGAGAATCCGTTGCTCGATCTGCAGAAGGTCGGGGGCGGGTTTGTAGCCAAGGAAGCCGAGACCGCTCCTGAGGCCGCCGAAGCTCAGCAGTTTACTATCATGCAGGGGTACTTGGAAAGCAGCAATGTCTCGGCGATCGAGGAAATGATTGGCTTGATCGAAGTTTCCCGAGCTCATGAGGCGAATCAAAAGATGATACAGGCTTTCGATCAGAACATAGGCAAGGCCATCGGGACACTCGGTCAGACTCAGTAATTTCAACTATTAAAAAATATGAATCTCTCTCTTTATTCTGGCGCAACAGGGATGCAAGCCCAGCAACTTAATCTTAACGTTATTTCAAATAACATAGCTAACGTTAACACAACCGGTTACAAAAAGAACAAGATCGAGTTTCAGGATCTTCTCTACCAGAACCCCCGTCAGGCGGGAGGTCAAACGGGTGCCGGAAACGTTATTCCCACCGGAGTCGAGATGGGTAACGGGACAAAAGTAGTTTCAACTGCAAAGATTTTCACGCAAGGTCAACTTACTCAAACTAGTGAAAAAATGGACGTTGCCATTGACGGCATAGGCTTTTTCCAAGTCGAGCGTCCGGACGGAACCGAGGCGTATACCCGTGACGGAGCGTTCAAGGTTGGTCCTGATGGTCAAATTACCACAGCCGATGCCTTGCCTCTCGCCGCAGGTCTTCAAATAGATCCTGAGGTAACCAACGTTTTCGTTTCTCCGACTGGAGAGGTTTCCGTCGAGACCGCCGACGGAACTCAAATTATCGGTCAGCTTGAGCTGGTCCGATTCCCCAATCCTGCCGGGATGAAGGCTATGGGAGGAAATTTGTTCATAGAAACCGAAGCAAGCGGTGCTCCTGAAATTGGTGCTCCTGGCGAAAACGGTTTCGGAGTTTTGCAACAGGGTTATCTCGAAATGTCCAACGTCAACGTTGTGGAAGAGATGGTAAACATGATCATTGCCCAGCGCGCTTACGAAATTAATTCGAAATCGATTCAGACCTCCGACGACATGCTTGCCAGAGTCAATCAATTGAAGAGATAACCGATGCGTACTTTATTGAGTTTTTGCCTGTTTGCTTCCGCTTTTTCCGCGGTAGCCGATATCGGTCGCTTTATCGAACCGATTCAGGTAGCCCCAAGAACCACCGTTCCCAGCGTTCGGTATGTGGTAAAATCTTCCGCCTTCGTTTCTCCGCATGCTGCCGGTCCCAAAACACAGGAAGCTGCACCGGTTGCCGATTCTATCCTTATAGACAGGCAATTAATTGAAAAGCGTCTTGGCGAAGCCCTGGCCCATCGATTTCAGGCAAGTGGCCGGATTTCCGCATTCCTTACTAGGGAGTGGGTCAACTGTCCTTCCAGTTCCGGTTTTATTGTGAAAATAAAGGATTGCTCCCCTGACGAACTAACTCCGAGCACCTTTGTTCGTTTCAGTATTTGGGATCAAGGCAAGGAATTGGGTCGGTTCGCCGAACCCATCCGCATGGCGCATTTTGTCGAAGTGTTTTACTCGAAAGCTCCTCTTGTCAGGGGTACGCGTTTGGGCTTGTCCAATCTTTCGACCCGCCTCGTAGACATTCTTAAGCAACATGCCGGATCCGTTCCTTCTCAGTCCCGGTTGTCCGGTTATCAACTCGACTCGAACGTCAAGGCCAACAGTCCTCTCAAGTGGAGCAACCTGTCCAAGGTCGTTCTGGTTAAGAAAGGGCAAATCGTGGATGTCTTCGCATCGGGCAATGGAATTTACGTCACGATGAAGGGAATGGCTCTGAACGATGGCGTCGAGGGTGGGAACGTAGTCGTGAGGAATCTCTCTTCCGATAAGGAATTCCCAGCCAAAGTACTTAATGAAAACAGCGTAAAGGTACATCTCTGATATGACTAAAACACTCTTGCTTGCCTTATTTTCGGTTCCCTTTTTAACCTTGTCTGAGGTTGATGCAGTTTCCCTTTGGATGAAGAGCACGAATCACCAGAAGGGTCTTTACGTCGGCAAACGCGCTTACGCCATAGGAGACTTGATCACGATTGACGTAGCGGAGAGCTCCTCCCTCGCCGCATCACAGAATTCTGCCCGTAATCGTCAGTCGCAAGTGGAAAACGCGGTTAAGCAATTCCTGTTTGCGAATAGCAACATGGGTAAGCACAACGGCGGTCTTCCCGGCACGGAGATCGAAACGAAAAGTAGTAACAAGGGTGGCGGTTCCATCGCGAATACGCAAAACCTCAAGGGACGAGTGAGCGTAGTCGTTATTGACGCTCTGCCAAATGGCGTACTTGTGGTCGAAGGCGCCCGAATGATTACTTTTTCCGGGGAAAGTTATTACATGGTTCTTAAGGGAATGGTTCGAAAGGAGGATATCGGTTTTGGTTTCAAGGACGGATTGAGATACCGAAATATCGTTTCCTCTCAATATATTGCCGACGCCCAAATCGAGTTCGTTTCAAAGGGTAGCCTGAACGATGCCCAAAAGGAAAGTTGGTATCAGAGACTTGCTTCCATCGTAAATCCATTTTGATTATGAAGATTCAGAAATTCGGATTTCCCATTCTTTGCTCCCTTTTTCTCTTGGGAGCTTCTTCTGTTTTCGGGGCTCGCATCAAAGACTTGACCGACGTGCGGGGAAGCAGAAGCAATCAACTCTACGGTTACGGGATCGTGACCGGTTTGGCGGGGCAGGGCGATTCTCGGATCGAATACACTGAGCTTGGGATCTTGAATGCTCTTGAAAACTTGGGTATTCGGGCGGACAAGGCAGACAAGTCACGCAATATCGCAGCGGTTATGGTTACTGCTGACATTGGTCCCTTTGCCAAAGAAGGCTCCAAGATGGACGTGACGGTTTCATCCATAGGTAATGCCGACTCCCTTCAGGGTGGAATTCTTTTGCAAGCCCCCTTGTATGGTGCGGACGGAAAGGTTTATTCCGTTGCCCAAGGATCGGTTTCAGTCGGAGGTTTGTCTGCTGGAAACGCCGGAGGGGCAAACGTGCAGGTCAATCATCCGACTGTGGGCATGGTTAGCAACGGAGCCACGGTGGAAAGGGAAATCGATAGCAAGGTTCTGAATGGCGGTGAGGTCGAGCTCATCTTGCGTTCTCCCGATTCTTCGACTGCGGTCAAGATTGCCGATGCGATCAATCAGTACTATCCGGGTACGGCCTTGGCCAAGGACAGCGGATTGGTTAATATTCAGGTTCCTGGGAACTTCCGGGGGCAGACTACTAATTTTCTTGCCGCAATTGGAGGGATCGACGTCAAGCCTGACGTACCTGCCCGCGTTATCATTAACGAAAGGACCGGAACCATTGTCGCTACCCAAAACGTAAGGATTTCACCCGTCGCCGTAAGCAGTAGCAACATTACTATCTTTCTCAACCCAACCACCGGGGTCAGTCAGCCTCTGCCTTTTTCTCAAGGCGCAACCCAAATACTCGCCGGGGAGAATGCCGACTTGATCGAAGAGGTCGGTCGCTTCGAGCCACTCGACGAATTGGACCCACCGGGGGTTTCCACTGTAAACGACCTTGCCTCCGCGTTGAACAAGCTCGGTCTGACTACCCGTGAAATGACCTCGATCCTGCAGTCCATCAAGAATGCGGGCGCTCTTCAGGCTGAGCTTATCATTAACTGATTGATTGAAAATGGAAACGAACGCAATAGAAGGAAGCAAGTACGTAGGAATGGATTCCTCCATGCTTATGGAGATGGCTCATTCGAAGCATGCGACCGAACAGCAAAAGGTAGCGGCTGTCAGCCAGCAGTTCGAGTCCGTTTTGGTTAAGCAGTTCCTCAAGGAGGCGCTCAAGCCTATGTTTCAGGGAGTTTTTAATGAGGACGGGAACGCTCACCGCCTTTATCGGCACTTCTTTACGGACGCTATTTCCGAAAGCATCGCAAGTGGCGGTGGATTTGGTGTCTCGACTATCTTGCAGCAACAAATCGGCAGTCAGGGCTCAAAGTCCGCTGACGGAGCCCCTCAAGAACCGGTTTCCAAACCAAAGCCTAAAAGCTAACGATCATGGTTCAAATTGCTCAAGTTCCAAACCTGCAACCCTCTTTCAATTGGGAGGATCTTTTGGGTCTGCTGAGGGACGAACTTCAGGAGTACGGAGGTTTGGTCGGTTTGCTCAGCGCTCAGCAGCAAAGCATCCTTAACCGCCGTCCGGAAAGTTTGCTCGAAATCAATCAATCGGTTCAGACGCAAATGGAAGCCAGTCAAATGCTTCAGCGTCGGCGCCAAGGGTTCGTTTCTTCCCTCGCGTCCTCCTACGGGGAGCCCGACGAGTCAACTCTTAGTGAATTGGTTCCGCATTTTCCGGACGTTACCCAACCCATGTTTCAGAGCATTATTGAGGAAATCAATAGCTTGATTTCACAAATCCGAAGGAAGATCGAGCAGAACCAGCGGTTGCTTAACCGCTTAACTGAAGTTACCGACCAAATACTAGGCGTGACCGATCCCGGTTCTCATTCCAAGACCTACGACAAGAGCGGAGACCTTTCCAGGTTGTCTTCGGATGGTCGTTCGACCCTCAACGAATCCGCTTAATACAAAAATCTAACACACCGTGTCACTACTAGGGGAAATTTCCAAGAACAGCGAAGCGCTTCGATACCATGCGAAGACTGCCGAGGTTGCTGGACAGAATCTTGCCCACGTGAATGACGAAAAGTATGCCCGCCAACGCGTGCTTGCGCGTGAGGGGGTCATGCATAAGGCTTTCGGCGGATTGCTTACCTCGGGGCTGGAAGCAGCGGGTGTAGAGCATGCCAGAAGCGAGATTCTTGACAGGAGGGTGATCAATGAGGTCGGTCAAGGCAAGTCCCTTGCCGCCCAAAAGGAAATTTTGGAACTGCTTCAAGTTGCTCTTGGTGAGGAAGTCACCAGGCAGGGAGTGAACGTAGGACTGGACGATTTGCATGAAAGCGATCTTGCTCCCGGCAGTTTGACGCGGGCTCTCAATGATTTCTTCAATACTTTCGAGGAATTGTCTGCTTCCCCTTACGAGCCTGCGATCAAACAGGAACTTTTTCACAAGATTCAAACCCTGACCAAGCGCTTTAACGAGGCAGGCAAGAGCCTTGAGCAAATCGAATCCGAACTGACCGGCACAATCGAAAGGTCCGTAGATGACATAAACCGGATTCTCGATCAGATCCATGAGACTAACCTTCAAGTCCGCAGGTTCGAGTTATTGGATCAAGGCAAGGCGGTTTCCTACCGGGATGAGCGCCAGGCCTTGATGGAGCGTCTTGCCGGTTACGTCAATTTTACGACCAAGGAGGAAGTGAACGAGCAAAACAAGCCGACAGGCTTTTTGAACCTCTACATGGCCGGGCAACATGGGACTCCTCCCTCTACCCACGCGATCCTTGATAACAATGGCGTTGTCGGATTGACGAATAACTGGGGGCAGGAGGTTGCTTTGGCAGCTCCCGTCGACACCCTGGGATCAACTGCCAGAGTACGTGCCAAGATTGGTTCGGATGGCAAACTCGGCCGATTTGAAATCTTGGACGGAGGCTCCAGGTACAATGACTCGGAAGGGCCGTTTCTTTTCACTTTGCTTCCGCCGAAATCACAGGACTCAGCAGGGGGTCAGGCAACCACTGCCGATCAACAGGCTGCTCAACAGGATGCCGGAGCAGCTGGGTTGCAAGCCGATCCGACCTTGCAGGCGGGGCAGGGCGTTGACACGCAAATTACCAATGACACCGCGGATACCTTTCCTGCCGATGGACAAGCCGCTGCCACGACCGATCCTCTTAAGTCTGAGGAAGCGAGGAAAGTTGGAGAGGTTTTCTATCAGGGAGGAAAGTATTACCAAGCCCTTACCAGTACGATTAAGGACGATCTCCTTTCCGACGAAGGGAAATTCATGGTGGTCACCGAGCCTTTGCCAAATGGTGTGTTTAACGAGACCAAGAGAAGCTTCTCCGATCTCGAATACATTACCAAGGGCTCTCAGGTCTACTACGAAGGGAAGCTTTATCAGGCCACGGCCGATATCGGCCCCACAAATGTCGAGGTAGGTGTTGCTAATGCCGAAACCAACACGGTATCGACTTCCCGCGGTTATGCCTATGGGGAGGTTTTCAAATACAACAACAATTTCTATCAAGCGACCAAAGCAGTCCCCAAGGGCACTGATCTTAGTGATGCCCAGATTCCGATCGACTTCACTCGTGGATTCGTTCAGATCGGAGCTGAACTTCCGAAGAAGTCGGAAGCGGCTTCCTTAATTTGGCCCAATGGCAATGCCTTGACTGCGGGGGAAGTTTTCTACTTTGTTGGAGCCGGTTCTACCAGCAATGTGGACGGAGCGTTCTTTATGGCTACCACTACGGTGGCATCCGGTTCCTCCGATCCGAGTAATTCGAACAGTAATTTTGTACGTGTGGGCGCTTATGTCGACGATACCGTGCAAACAGTGGAATCCCTGCCACAGGAAAAGACGGTCACGTCCATTGATCCGCAAAGTGGTCAAGTTCTTACCACGACCCAAATGGAAATGTCCCTTGAGGATGGCAAGGTATATTATCATCAAGGTTCGGGAACCCATTTTATGGTCAAGGCTCAACCCGCTACAATAGCCGGAAGCCAGGAGTTCATGACCGCGTTCAATCCGACTGATGCGCAATGGAAGAACAATTTTCATATTTTCACACCGGATCCTAATTCGGGCCTTCCTGTTCCATCGATTCAAAGACGGTCTGCTCCGACTGGTTGGAACGTTTCGGGTGGCGCTCTTGTCGAAGTCAACGTCGGTGTGGCCGAAGCCGTAGTTCATGACGGAGAAATCCAAAGCCTTAATATTGTTAATCAAGGTTCGGGTTTTCCATCAACTGACGCCCTTTTTGTCAGAAGCAAGAATGCGGATGGTACCTTCGCGACCGATCCGGGTTCGGAAGTCAAGCTTGAGTCCGGTTCCGTACACGGCTATCAGCAATCACGACTTGTCGATATCGAGAAATTTCGAACTTCCCTGAATGGTTTCGTTTCTACTTTCGTCGAGCAGGTCAACGAGATTTACAACCCGTTGGATGCACCGAGTGAATACTTGTTTGGTTTCAAGGCGAACCTCACCAGACCTTCGTTGCAGAGCAATAGCTATATGGAGGAGTTGGGTCTCTATGGTGCGGAAGGCAATGGCGAGCTGAGGCTCTTTAGGGACGAGTCCAATATGATTCTTCCGTTTGGGGAGTCCGATACCTTTACCTTGAGTAGCATTTCTCCAGTAGTGCCCGATGATTTGCCTATTACTCATCCCGATCCCACTAAGCTCGGCTTGGCGGATTTCAAGCTCCAAAATTACTATGTAAGAGGAAATGACGGATTCGGGGATGATTCCGGAGATCCTTATGACGATGATTTGGAAATCGCTCAAAACAGGGACAAGATCTTTCAGTTCTATGCGGCTGCCCGCAGGATGAAGAACGTTAGCACTGAACTCGATTCCAGCTATCCCGGGGATGACGGAATACCAGGCTCAGGGGATAATGAAGGTCGTGCCATATTGTTGGGATACGACTCGGTTCCTTTCAGGATAAACGAAGGGTCCAAGGCATTCCTCTTTGGTGATAGCTTTTCCTTTGACGCTGTTTTGGAAAATAGTTGGAACTTGGCCAGTTCGCTTGTCGTTCACGACGACCTTACTGCTGAAACAATCAAGGCTAGCAACGACTTTGACGAAGCCTCGAATGAGATAGCCTTGAAGGTCGCGGAATTGGGTAATGGCAATTTTACCGACATGATCTCGAATATGAATGCCGATCTCGGCAACACCTTGTCGGACGTGAATGACAACGTCAGTCATCAAAATACGATCGAAACCTTGCTGCTTGACCAGAGACGCGCAGTCAGTTCGGTTTCGATTGACGAGGAGGTGGCTGACCTCATGCAGTTTCAAAGGTCTTTTCAGGCCTCTTCTCGTGTACTTAATACCCTCGACAAGATGCTCGAGTTGGTTGTAATGGGACTCATAAAATAACCTATTGATGCGCCTACCCAACTTAAGCTCCAGTAACGCGATTACATCAAAGATTCGCGACTTGGATCAACAAAGATTCAAGATGGATCGGCAGATTACGTCCGGACAAAAGCTTCGGCTTCCCGAGGATGACGGAATGCGCTTGGGGCGTGTTATCAGGTTGGAAACTCAAAAGGGTCAGCTTACCCAGTACCAGAGGAACGCTTCCTATGCGGAAGAGTTCCTTAATGCCGGACAGTTGAATCTCGACAAGCTCACGGAGTTGAACCAACGGGCTCAGGAGATTGCCCGTTCGGCTGGTTCCAGCTTGAATGGTCCGGCGATGGAGACCTACGGTCATGAGATCAGTCAGTTGATCGAGGAAGCCTTGAACCGAATCAATGCGACTCACCGCAAGCAAGCTCTTTTCGGCGGGACGGAGCTCAAACCCAAGTTCGCAAGCTCGGACGTATTGCTTGGCAATAGGCAGACGAAGACTTTTGCCTTCAACGAAGTCGGGCAGCCTGGAGCCGATGGCAAGAGAAGGATTGGCTTTGGTGACGAGATGGTCTTTGCCCTCAACGGTCGGGAATATGTTTTTCAGTCCAAAGCCGAAGGAGTGGATACGGACGAGGTGGCTGGCAAAATCAAGGATTTGATCAACAACGAGTCCGAAATCCTCGGGGATTCCCTTTCCTACGAGACGACCGAATACAAGGCCTTTGTTCGCGGGGGGGCTACTTCCGGTCATTTCTATGACTCCCGGATCAAGCCCAAGGCCTCGCTTTCCTCTCTCGGTGAGTTGGTCGTGACTGGGGCTGTCGGTCGGACATTCGAAGCTAAGTCTACCTTGCTTACCCATTGGGATCCGAACTTTTACCTGCCAGAGCAATTCGATCAAAAACTCAAACAGGAAACCGCTTTCAGGCATCCTGGCGTTGCCTACGAAGATTTGAGCCAAACTGAGAAGGATATAGTTCAGCAAGCGGTCAAGGGAGTCCCTTCCAATTTGCAGAAGGCCCTTGATGACGAGACTGCCAAGCAGTTTCCGAATGCCACCTTCCCTGGGATTTCCTCCTATTCGGACTTGACCAACACGCAAAAGCTGAGTGTCTACAAGTCGGTTGTTAAAAACAATTGGTCAAGAGACCTTACCGTGAATTCCAAACTCGGTGACGGGGCTTCCACCATAAAGGCCGAGCACTCCGAAGGATGGAAAAGGTTGACCATATACAACCAAGGGGACGTCGTTCGTTTTGGTGACAAAATGTACGAGTCCACTGGCCCGCACAACGTTAACCACAATCCCGAGAAATCCGGAACCGATTATTGGAGAGAGATCAATTCCGGATATCAAACGGAAAGGGAAGACTGGAATCTTGAGGTTTCAGGCACCGAAAACCGCTACTATTGGATTGCTCCGGACGGAAAGCTGTTTGCAGATCAAAGCTCTGCCGTGAGCCATGCTCAAAATCTTTTGTGGACGGCCAAGAAAACCGAATACACTCTCATGAACGATCCCAGTACGACTGCGGACGAGGGCGTAATTCAACTCAATAAGGACGTGGCCAACAACGTTCGGCAGGTAGCTATCCCCGTAAACGAGTTTTCCGTAACCGGTTCTGAAAATAAAGGCACCGTATTTTTCGATGAAGAAAGCTTTGATTATCGTTTGGTTGCAGCTTCGGAGGGAGGCTCGATCGTCTCCGGTCCCTACGTTAAGGGGAATTTACAACTATTTAAGCCCGATGACCCCTTTGTTAAGGCCAAGGACGTGGTTCTTCACGAGGGACGCTATTTCCTTGTGAACGACCCGGTCGGGATCGACAAGGACAACTTATCCAAAATCGTTGAGCGTTTTCCTCCTCCCGGAGTGGTGGTGAGCTACAGTGGTCAAGTGCAGAAGGTTACCACCGGTCAAGGCACGCAACTCTCAGCCGGTCAATATATTCTCGATCCGGTAAACGGGCAGTATTACGTAGCTAATCAAAAGGTAAATTACACTGCGTTGGAACTTCAGGACGCAATAACCAATGCGAACTCAGTTGCGACGGCATTGGGAAATCAATCTCAATCGATTGCCATGCCTGTCGAACCAAGCGCATTCAGTGCCTATTCGTCTGCTCCTTATTCGGCAGGCGAAATTATTTCCCCAAACGGTCTCGTGACCAAAGTCGCGACCAACCAGATGCGCGGCACTTTTGACCCGAAAAAGCATTATAATTCTCAAAACAATCCCTCGGGTACCGATCCTCAAACCGGCACGACGCCTTTGCTTCCTCATGTCGTGCATGGAGGAGTAAGTAGCGGAAAGGGTACTTATTTTTCTTTTACTCGTGACCATCTTGGGGAGTGGGAAGAGGGTGGTTCCGTAACTCAGTTTCAGTCGGTCTACAAGGATGATCAGTTGTGGCAAGCCAATGCAAGTTTGACTTCTGCTCAGAACACGGAAGCGAGTTTCAATTCAAATTGGACATCCATAGGCCCTGCTTCTGGTGGCGTACAGATACTTGCGAACGCAGCTAATTCAAACGCGACCGACGTTTCGACCGCCGTTGAAGCCGAAGCCACCGCGATACCCGTTTCCGGAGCCACAGGCTCAAGCGTATATTTCCAGGATACCGTTTTTAACGTTCAGCCTATCGCCGGCTTGGATAAGGTAGCCAGCGGTCCCCAAAACGTAACGGCTACCAAAGGTCAGTATGTTCATGATACTACTTCGGATGAATATTTCCTTGCCAAGGACGATCTAGCTATTGATCTGGCATCCGCTGCTTATTCCGCGGGAAATCTTTCTACCAGTGCCTTGAATATGGTTGCCCTCACTGAACGTTCGGACGGTAAAGTCTTTCTCCTCGGGGGAAGCCTGCCAACCGAGGGCAAGGAGCAGGCTCACTTTGCCGATCGTGCATTGGTAGCCAAGGCGGGCGATTACGTTTACGATCCAGCCACCAAGGATTTCTACGTGGCCCTTCAGAACGTGAACAAGCCAGCGGTTTGGGCGGAAGGAAAGCCTTTCAATTCGGGTGATTTGGTCAGTGGTACCGACGGCAGGCTTTACTCCGCCAAGAAAAGCCTGGATGGATCGCAAAATACTGCGGCTAGCTTTAGCAATAATTGGGATTTGGCCAGTACTTGGGTGGGAGGCGTTTCCGTCAAGACGGGGGATTACGTCTACAGTAACGGCGATTTGTATACGGCCAAGCAAGACCTTACCCCTACGGAAAACTCTTCGGCAAACCTCACGAACACCACTTACTGGACCAAGACTGCGGGCATTCCTGACTACACGCTTCCCTTGGCTGACAATGCCACGTCACCTTATTTCAGCAGAATAGGAAGCCAGCAAGGAAACGGGCCTCATGCCAGTCAGCAAGGAGAGGACTGGATGTCCACCCGCACTTATGATTATGGTCAAATCGTTCATTATCAAGGTTCGTACTACAGGTGCTTGGCCAACTCCTTTAATAACAAGATTTCCGCTACCTCGAATGGTAACACCCAAGATATTGTCATTACACCAGGTGATGAATTGATTCCTACTGATAATTCTCTTTATCCGGGAGCCATGGTGGACAATGACAAATGGGGCAAGATCGAGGAACCGTTGAATCACGTAATGAAGTTTTCCGTTGAAAATGGGGAACGTCCTGTTGTCACGATCAAGTCTGCCGGATCTACGGGCAATGACGCAACTGCCGAGGCGGTCGTCGATGCTTATGGTCAGATCGTTGGGCTTAAGGTCGTTGACCCTGGCAGGTACTTTTTCGGCACCTCCATTGGCGGACCATTGCCTCCTGATTTCCAACTCGCTAAAATTGTTCTTCCCGATGGGCAGGAAATGGAAGCTGAAATTCTTTGGGGGAAAAACCCAAAGGATCCAGGACCCTATACCGTTACCGGTTTCAATCTTTCGGCATCCGCTTCCATTACGGGTGCATCCGCTCCCGCCCAACTTGGTGACACCTTCTCCTTCTCGACAGGCTCGAAGACCTTCTTGGATCACCGTGACTCAAACGGGGAGGTGGTTAGCATAACCTACACTGGCAGCAAGAAAAACAGTGTTCATTACGTGGGTAACGAGAGCAAGATATCAGGTTTTCTGAGTGCCGAAAAAGACGGGACAAAAGAACTTGGAGATGCCGTTCAAACCATTGTTGAGCTAAGGAAGTCCTTGGCGAACTCCACTCCTTCGCACTATTCACAGGAAGTGGAGAATGCCCAAAAGGAATTGATTAACCAGGAGGAGGGCTTGATTAACAAGATCGGAGAATTGTCCTCAAGGATGGTTCGCATGAATACCGTCCGTTCGCATGACGAAGATTACTTCATGCAACTGGATCAAAGAATTTCCAAAGACATTGACATTGATCTTTCCGAGGCCATCATGCGCCTGACTAGAATTTCTACGGCATACCAAGCATCCTTGCAAGTAGGCTCGCAGTTGCTCAATACCTCACTGCTTAACTACCTCTGATTTGCAACTTGGTTCTATGAAATATTATGAAGCTTAAGGCTGGGGAAGAGTCCAATAATCCGGAAATGACCGGAGAAACCGAATCGAGGAACCAAATAACTTTACCGCAAGGGCTATTCGGTTTTCCCGAGATGCGGTCCATGGATTTAGTCTATGACAAGGAAGAACTTCCTTTTATGTGGTTGCGAGAGGAGAAGAAGGACGGTCTTGCCTTCATCGTTTTGGAACCAGGTGGAATTATCCCTAACTATTC
>Ga0315322_10000705_pt1 | contig 25082 bp, 24 predicted proteins | sample M110021515metaG_FD_203461 | JGI IMG/M metagenome (GOLD analysis project Ga0315322, IMG submission 203461) | Ammonia-oxidizing marine archaeal communities from Monterey Bay, California, United States - M1 100m 21515 | ecosystem: Environmental > Aquatic > Marine > Intertidal zone | place: USA...
TCACTGGTCGGGTGAATGAGAATCTCAGCACCCTGCAACACGCTGGCTCTGACCAATTCCGGCCACATGATTTCTTCCGACGCAATACAGCCTAAATTGCCGATCTCGGTTTTAGCCACAGGAAATACGCCCTCAAGACCGTATAGATCGAGGTACTTCGACCACACGTCATGGGGAGTTGCCTCAAAACTGGAAGACAAACGACGGTAACGCAAAATGACATCGCCGTTCGGGCCAATAATGAAACACGTCTGGAAATACAGATCGGGAAAGTTGGGATCAATCTCATAAACATTACCGGCCAGAAAAATATTATTTTTCTGGGCTAATGCACCAAGCTTTTCGTATTCGACGCAATCGTAACTCAGGCAAGCTTTCTGCTGCCACTCATGATGGCCTTCACCCAGCGGGAAACCACTCAGAAAGTACTCCGGCAATACGAGCAAACGCACATTGCTGCCATTGTGAAATTTCACGAAGTTGACCATCGTGTTCACATAGGTGGTAATACGCTCGATCGACTGCATGCGGACTTTTGCCGCACTCTCAGCATCGGTGCATTGATTGACAGCCTTACAGGCAATATGGAGTGCGCCACCGGTAAACGGGGCTATTTTCTCGAATTCGTGTGACATGAATATCCTTGCGATCGGGCTAAGCCGCCCTGTTGATTATTGGTGTCAGTTTGTCCGAAGGGGCGGGCGAGTAACAGACTCAACAGCCGGATGTGCTGCCTGATGGTCATTAGAAAACCTTGCAGTAGCTCACGTTAGCGCCGGATAATAGGCACCATCAGCCAACAGGTAGTGCACCTTGCCCGGATTTAATGACATACCTGCTTCGCTGCAGGCGCGCCAAAAACAGCAACTCTATCGCCAACGGCGGATTGTAGAGAGCCCTCAAGCTCGCATCATTATGGTGAACGGCAATGAACTGCTCAACCTTTGCAGCAACGATTACCTCGGTCTGGCAAACGATGAGCGTGTCCGACAGGCTTTTATTTCCGGCGTGAACACATGGGGTGCCGGCAGTGGCGCCTCACATTTGGTGTGTGGGCATACCCGCGCTCATCACTATTTAGAAGAACAGCTGGCCGAATTCACCGCCCGACCGCGGGCGCTGATGTTCTCCAGCGGCTATGCCGCGAATCTGGGCGCCATCAATGCGCTAGTGAGCGCTGGTGATGCCGTCTTCGAAGACAAGCTTAATCACGCGTCTTTGCTCGATGGCGGCTTGCTCAGTCGCGCAAAATTCAAACGTTTCAGGCACAAAGACTGCAACCACCTGAACGATCAACTCGCCCAAATGAGCGCCTCAGATGGGCGCAAACTGATAGTAACCGACGGCGTCTTCAGCATGGATGGCGACCTCTGCGACATCGATGCGCTTTGCCAGATTGGCGCCGACCACAAAGCCTGGCTCATGGTTGACGACGCGCATGGCTTCGGTGTGCTCGGTGATGAGGGCAGGGGCGTTGTAAACCCGACGATACACAGCAGCGATGATGTGCAGGTGCTGGTAGGGACACTGGGTAAAGCCTTCGGTACTCAGGGCGCATTTGTTGCTGGCAGTGAGGAGCTTATTGAAACCCTCATTCAAAATGCACGTACGTTTATCTACACCACGGCCCTGCCGGCCGCCGTGGCTGTTGCCACAACAGAGAGCCTTAAAATCGTTCGCACAGAGCATTGGCGACGCGAGAAACTCCAGACATTAATTGCGCAGTTCCGGGAGGGCGCGCTGGCGCTAGGCCTGGATCTGCTGCCGTCGACTACACCTATTCAACCCGTGCTGATGCGGTCCGAAGCAGATGCGCTGCAGATTGCCCAGCAGCTTGAAGGTCAGGGAATACTGGTGACCGCCATCAGGCCGCCGACGGTTCCCGCTGGAACATCCCGCTTACGAATTACGTTGACGGCCAACCACACTGAGGCGGATGTCAGCCAGCTGCTCCACGCATTAAAACGAGCTATGCTCTAACCGACTATGAGCATGAAATATTTCATCAGCGGAACTGACACCGCAATGGGTAAGACATTGGTGGGGGTTGCCCTGCTAAATGCCGCCCGGTCTGCCGGACACTCAGCAATCGGCGCTAAGCCGGTAGCGGCGGGCTGCGAGCTCATCGATGGTATCTGGCAAAACGAGGATGCTGCAGCACTGCGCGCGGCAAGCTCTCTTGAGCTTGATTATGAACAAGTCAACCCAATTGCACTTAAAGCGTTTATGGCCCCGCACATTGCTGCCGAACGTGAAGGTGTAGCGCTCAACGCGGTCGACCTGTGTCGCAAAATAAATGCGCTGCCCGATGCCAAAATAACCATTATCGAAGGCGCCGGGGGCTGGCTGGTGCCGCTCAATGACAGAGAAACAATGGCCGATATTGCCATTGGATTACAGGTTGGCGTAATACTGGTCGTTGGCCTGCGTCTGGGCTGTATAAATCACGCGCTGCTGTCTGCGGCGGCAATAAAGCAATCAGGACTTAAACTTGCCGGCTGGGTTGCCAACAGCATTGACCCTGACATGGATGTGAAAGACGGCAACATCAAAGCCATCGAACAACGCCTGCAGGCTCCACTGCTTGGCACAATTCCGTATCTGAATCCGGTAGACCCGGAAGCAGTCGCAGCCCTACTCCATATCGAACCCTTACTCTGAAACGACAATTTTTGGCAACGCATGGATCAATTTGATCGCAATCATATCTGGCATCCGTACACCTCGATGACCAATCCACTGCCGACCTACGAGGTCGAGTCGGCAGAGGGTGTGCGCCTAAAACTGAAGAATGGCAAGGATCTTATCGATGGCATGTCATCCTGGTGGTGCATGATTCACGGCTACAATCATCCCGCCCTAAATGCCGCAGCCACAGAGCAACTGGCAAAAATGTCGCACGTTATGTTCGGTGGCATCACCCACGAACCTGCGATGGCATTAGCCGACAAGCTATTGCAAATCACGCCACCCGAACTGAACAAAGTATTTTTCAGCGACTCTGGTTCAGTTAGTGTTGAAGTCGCACTTAAAATGGCTCTCCAATACTGGCAGGCTCAAGGACAAACTAAAAAAACCCGCATGCTCACTATCCGCGGTGGCTACCACGGAGATACTTTTGGTGCGATGGCCGTTACTGACCCAGTTAACGGCATGCACAGCCTGTTTAATCATGTGTTACCGCAGCATCTATTTGCACCCAGGCCAAGCACGCCGTTTGGCCAGGTTTTACAACAAGACGATCTTGATGAGTTCACTCGACTCATAGAAATTCATAATGATGAAATTGCAGCGGTCATACTCGAACCGATTGTGCAGGGTGCCGGCGGTATGTGGTTTTATTCGCCGGATTATCTTGCTGAGGTCGCCCGGCTCTGCAAGCAACACAATGTATTGCTCATCGCCGATGAAATTGCAACCGGCTTCGGCAGAACCGGAACTCTGTTTGCCTGCGAACACGCCAACATCGTTCCCGACATACTCTGCGTTGGCAAGGCACTGACCGGCGGCTACATGAGCCTTGCGGCAACATTGACCAGCAACCAGGTAGCCGAGACAATTTCAGCCAGCGGCGGTGTACTGATGCATGGCCCCACATTCATGGCCAATCCGCTGGCCTGCGCTGTAGCCAATGCAAGCATTGACTTGCTACTGAACAGCCCCTGGCAGCAACGGATTCAACTTATGGAGTCGCAACTTGATGCCGAATTGCGCCCGCTGATCGAGCATCAGGGCGTCAGCAGCGTTCGGGTGCTTGGCGGTATCGGCGTTGTTGAAACCGCCCGCCCTATCGATGTGGCTGCAATGCAGGCCCTGTTTGTTGATCTGGGCGTATGGATCCGGCCGTTTGGCCGGCTCATTTACCTGATGCCGCCCTATGTCATTACCAGCAACGAGCTCAGCGAACTTACTGCTGCCGTTGCGGCAGGACTTGGGCTGATCGACCCTGATTAATAAAGCTTTGCAGGCAGACAGGCATGCCTCACTGCTTAACAAAATGCCTGTTCTGTGACATTGTTGGTCGAAATATCGCGCCCAGGCGCTACCATTAGCCACTCTACTCAGTTTTTTACCCTTGTTTTCGTCTATCAGGATATACCGTGAGCAAAACGTTAAGCTCGTTAGACCACATCAAAGTTGCTGTCTTAATTCCCTGCTTCAACGAGGCTAAAGCCATCGGCGATGTCGTGCATGGCTTTCAGCAAGCCCTGCCAAATGCCACGGTTTATGTCTATGACAACAACTCCAGCGACAACACGATCGAAGTTGCCTTGCTTGCAGGCGCTGTTGTGCGGCGCGAACGGCAACAAGGCAAAGGCAATGTGGTGCGCAGAATGTTCGCAGATATCGAAGCTGACATCTATGTCATGGCCGACGGTGATGATACCTATGATGCATCCGCGGCCCCTCAGCTTATTGACAAGATGGTCTCCGAAAATCTGGATATGGTTAATGGCAGGCGTATTTCTGATGCCGAAGAAGCTTATCGGCCAGGCCATAAGTTCGGCAATAAGCTGCTTACCACGCTAGTAAAAATGTTTTTTGGCTCAGGCATTGATGACATGCTGTCAGGCTATAAAATATTTTCGCGCCGCTTTACAAAATCTTTTCCCAGCTTATCGAGCGGCTTCGAAATCGAAACCGAGCTTACGGTGCACGCATTGGAATTGCGTATGCCAATCGCCGAAATCGATACGGTATACGGCAGCCGTGCTGAAGGTTCCGAAAGCAAGCTCAGCACCTTCGCTGATGGCTTTCGCATACTGCGGACTATCGCTATATTGATCAAGGGTGAGCGCCCGCTGCAATTCTTTAGCGCTATTTTTAGCTTACTAATATTGGGGTCGGTGGTATTAAGCATCCCTATTATTACGACCTACATGCAAACCGGATTAGTGCCTCGCTTGCCTACTGCAGTATTGGTCACCGGCATGGTCTTACTCAGTTTCCTGAGCCTCGCCTGCGGCCTTATTCTTGACACCGTGACCCGCGGGCGTCAGGAGCTAAAGCGACTCCAATACCTAAATGTGCCGAACCAGCTGCATATCGATACAACCGAAAAAGACGATTAAGATCAGACCTTAGCTGGTGGGTGAAAATTGGTACATAGTGTAATCGCCGACCACAGCAATAGGCTCTGCCACACCGTCAGTCCAATCAAGAAATGATTGAGGCACGTCGGAAACTTTGAGCAACATGTAGTTAACCTGATAGGTCTCAATAATTTCCTCGCGTCGCTGAGAGTCAGCATCCAAAGCAAAGAACTCCGCAACCACATCCAAGCGTTCAAACTGATCGGTCAGCAATGGATTCTGATGGTAGGCTGCAACAGCCTTGCCCGTCACTGTAGGCAGTGGCCAGGCAAGACCTACCGGTGCTATAACCACATCCGTTGCGCCTATGCCGGGCGTCAGTCGTTTATAGAGATCAACAACATTCTCACCGTTGGGTAGTGGCGCAAACTTATCGACAATCTGTAACTGAGGGTTTAAGTGCTTGCCGCTAAAGTCAGAAGCCAATAGCAACACATTAAATACCATAGCAAGGCCAAAAACGCCGACAGTGGAATACGCCAGCAACTGCAATCGTGGCGCTACAGAACCTGAATTCCGGGCTTCTGCCCAGCGGTCGAACAGCGCCAAAACCAGCTTTATGCCTGCCATATGAAAGTAGAAAATGGCAAATAATAAAAACCGGTGCGCCAAGGGCACAGATATAAATAAATGAGCGAAGTACGGCAGCAACATCGCTAACCCGCCCAGCAAAATAAATGCGTCTTTACGGCAAAATAGCAGGTAGAGCCATGCAAACACGCATAGCCAGCAAAACCCAAGCATAACCAGCAGTAATTTAGGCTGGTAAAAAATATGCATCCAGACGCCGGATTTAAACCATGCAAAAGGGTCCGATGCTTCAGCACCAACGGCCCAACTGCTCTCGATGTTGCCTGATTTACCCAAGACCACTTCCCAGGTAGAGAAGTAGGGCCACAACTCAACCGCAAAAGAGCCTATCAACAGACCAAGACAAACAACGATTCTCTGACGCCACTCGACATTTGCTTGAGTGATCGCCAACAAACCGCAACCCGATATGCCAAAAACACCTGTTAGCGGATGACATAAAAACATTAAAGCCGCCAGAACAGTGAGCGTCACAGCACCGGCCAGCAAACCAACCTCTTGACGTAAAACGCGCAACGTAAACCAGAAACTAATCAGGCTCAGACCGAAAACAAACGATGATGGAAAACCAGCAACATAGAAAAAGCTACGCAACTGATATAAATTCGACCAATTCCAACTAACGCCCCAACCAAAAAACAGCACCATAAACGCGATAGCAGGTGCCCATGCGTGCCGGAAGTATTCGGAAAAAAACAACTTAATACCGATCACTATCAACGCATAACTCACCACTGCACTGATACCCATCAACTGAACGGAGTCGAGCTCAAACCAACCGCCAACAAGTGTAAGCACCCAAAACCATGGCATATAACGAGGACTTAGTGAGTCATCAAGCACATGGGGATTTATTGGGTCAGAAAAGTTTCGCAGCCACTCGGTGAGCAATGCTGTGTGCTCCCAATAGTCTGCGTATGGTGAATAAGTCACCAACTGGAAAACCAGGGCATCCCAACATAGCCAGGCCCCTATCGACAGGGCCAATATTGTGTAGGCGGTATCAGCCCTTAAAAAACCGATTCGAGCTTTACTCAATGTATTGTTCAAAGGGGTTTCTCTGCGTCTGTCTATAATCAGAGGAATACTGCATCATTGCCGTAAATATAGAAAGCACCAAAATGTGCCAACCCGTTCCTATTAGATGGACAAATCTCAGCTAAACTAGCCCAACCAATCGATTTGATCAGCACCCTTAGTCGCGATAAGGACGAGATGGCCCTTCAATATTGAACACTCTATTTAACAAATTACCGGAAGGATTGGTGGCTTTTGGCTGCGTGGGCGTCGTGGGATTTATGGTCGATGCAATTCTACTGACTGCCATGATCTCGTATTTAGGGTGGGATGTTTATTCTGCGAGACTGGTTTCAGGCACAGCCGCTATCCTGACAACCTGGCTCCTTAATCGCCTCTGGACTTTCAGAGACCGGGCAAGCGATAACAAAATGCGTGAATCATCGACCTACATTGCCATCAATTGCTGCGGAGCCGCTATCAATTTCAGCGTGTATGGCTTCGGTGTCTATCTAAGCAGCACATTGATGGAATACCCTGTTTTACCTGCAGCAATGGGCGCAATTACCGCAATGCTATTTAATTTCACGGCATCTAAACGCTATGCATTTACCGGATAGTGCAGTTTGCGCTTGGCGCGCACCTAAGCCTTGAAAACAGATCAGCCAGACCACAAAAAACTTGCAGAGTATCGGGTTACTGTTGCCTGGCTCTTTTAAATCAGGCCATCAGTTGCGGAATCAGATGCTCCCCGATAATGCCTATAGCCTCCTCGGGGTTATCGTGTATTTTGAGCGTTATGGCATCGAGACCAGCGACAGAAAATGCTTTGAGGTGTTTTACCACGCCTGGAATCGCATCAATTCCACCAGAAAACGTAAGGTTATCGACCAGGGCCTGAATAATCTCTTCCGGAATACCCTCTATATCAGGACTGCGCCGATAAAATGCCTGCAGAAAAGCATCGAAGTTTGCCTCGACAAACTCGGCCTGCTCACCGCCAAGAAACGGTTCTGTGTACCACTTCTGCAACACTCCCCGCCAAACCAGTTCGCGACGCGCTTCAGCTATTGAAGCAACTGCCGAAGCTTTTATATGCCAAGCAAAGAAATTTGAAATAGGGAATGAGTCCACCGAACGCTTGAACCCTCGCTTCGCTAAGCCCTGATCAATATGGCCCAATACCTCAGGCATTTTGCCCAGTGCCACATCACTCATCATCACGCCATCAGCCACTTCACCGGCTGCCCGCAACATCATAGGACCATTTGCACCCACCAAAATATGCGGAGGAACCGCATGCGTCCAATCAGGGAAATAATTCATCGCGGAATAGATTTCGCCCTCATAGTCCACTGGCTCGTCGCCTGATGCGGCGCGCAAGATTTCGACACACTCACGAACAGCCCGAACCCGACGGTCGGGTTTGAGGCCGGTCGCCCGCATAATAGACTGCCCCATGCCACCAACCACCAGAGATGCGCGACCATCGCTCATATCATTCAATGTTTGTAGCATGTCAGATAAGCGCACCGGGTGGACTTCGAACGGACTCAGCGGCACCACACCAACGCGAACCGATGAAGAATTGACTGCCAAAGCCGACAGGCACTGAAAAGCATCGCGTCGGGCCGGAAATGCCGATGCATACACAGTATCTATGCCATATCCCTCGGCCAACAAGCCCAGCTCATTGACCTGTTTAGGGGGTAAACCCGCCTCTAGAAAAATCTGTACTTTCATATCTAACCTTGACCTAACCACACAGTGCGGAGCAGATAAACCTCTGAACCCGTTGGATTACCGACGCGGTAATGCCCAAAATAACAGCTGTTCACCGATAACCATGATGCGGCCCAAGAGCTAAGAAAGGCGCCGCGCTCTCTGAAGGCGCAGAAGGCCTTCAGATCACCCTCGAATTAGCACAAACGGAAACAGTTCTGGCTTTTAGAGTGAGCGGTGAAGACACTTAAAAACCACAAGAAAACGAGCTTTCTTGTATGACCAGGAGCTTTGCGTCACTCGACCGGCGTTACCTGAGCATCATCAGTAGTCGTCATAACAATGCCGGGCTCCATCTCACCTCTCGCTAATGCCTTCAAATAGGTTGTCGTGGCAAGATGGCAGTAAGTCTGGCCGATAAACCTCTCAGGCATTACGTACGCCCACAAACTGTTGAAATCATTCTGCAGTCCGGGGCTGTTTACATGAATAAGCCCATCATCACCAACAAAGCTCAGCTCAAAATCGGCCAGATAACTACTGCCGGTAATAAACGGTTCATTTTGCTCGATAACAAAACCACGCAGAGCGTCCGCTGCATCACCATTGCCCTCGGCCTCGAGCTCCACAGCCGCCTGCTCCTGAATCCGCTCCGCCAGCACCGGGCAACCCAGCTGTGGCCCAGCGGCATCGGTGCCAAAGATTTCCTGAATATGGTCTGCCGCCTTTACCTTGCATGAGACCATCACAGGGACCGCGCCCGAATAACTAATAATCTGATACGTTTGAAGCGGTTCTGGTCCGGGCTTGGATTTACGATACGATGCCATGTCGGTAAAAATGGTGTTTTCGCTAACAACTGTGGTGTTGGCAAGAACCTGCTGCGCTACCTGGCAAAACTCCACTGATTCAGCATCCGGCAATGCCTCCCCCTGAACCATTCCCGGCAAAATCAAAAATACCGCAAAACCTGTACGCAATAATTTTCTCATCGATGCATCCTCACACCCTAAAATAATCAACCAAAAACAAGCCCGTTGCGCGCCCGACAATAACACCAAGTTCACTTATTTGGGTAAACGCGGCACAAACGCACTGGTCTTATCAATGTAGTCCTGATAAGCGGGACGCCGGTTAGTAATTCCTTTCTCGGTGATACCTATGCCCGAGACCTTCAACAGGAAGAAGGTCAGCAATGCAGGACCAAATACAGTCCACCAACCACCCGCGGCTAATGCAAACAGGTAGACGCCCCACCAGACACAAAACTCGCCAAAATAATTAGGGTGACGACTGAACCGCCACAAGCCCTGGTTCATCACGCCACCGATGTTCTTAGGGCGCTGCTGAAATGCAGCCATCTGCAAATCGGCAACGGTTTCGAACACCAAACCAAATACCACTAGCATAAACGCCAGATAATCCAGCCAAAAGATATCGGCAGCGCCGGTAGTGACCGCTAAAAGCGGCACAGATACAAGCAAGGCCAGCACGGCCTGAAGAAAAAAAACTGTTACGAGCGCACGCCAACGCCAACTGTCACCATTGCGCTCACGCATTTCCGCATAACGGCGGTCTTCGGGCTTACCGTGATTTCTCCAGCCCACGAATGCAGCAAGGCGCAGAGCCCACAGGCCGACCAGAACGAGAACCAAGGATACTCGCAACCCACTCGCACCCATCTGAACGGCATAAACCAAACCGGGCAAAAAACACGCAGGCCCCCAAAGCATGTCTACCACGCTGACATCACTTTTAATAAAGCTCACAATCCAGCCGACAAACATCAACAGTAAGATTGCGGAAAAACCCATCAGTACAAGCTCAGTCATCAGCGACCCCTAAAAAGTAAATCAACACATGTTAATCGGGCTTCACAAACAGGTAGTGCGCGACCATCCATTCAGTACCATTGGAATAGCCGAAGAGTTCCGCCACCGCCATATAAAACATCCGCCAACGGTTCACCCAACGCGTTGCTTCATCAGCGCCATACACATTAACAAACAGCTTACTAATGGCCGCCTCATTGGCATCCATTCTGGCCAACCACGCATTCGATGTTTTCTCGTAATGCGTGCCGGATACCCGCCACTGGGACTCAATCTGCAAGTGCTGCTGAAAATACAGCAGCGTGCTTTCCGCGGGCATTAAGCCTCCGGTAAAAAAGTAACGCCCCATCCAATCGTATTCGCCTTCCGTTGTAAATGGGTACATAAGTGTACGATGCACAAAGATATGCACAAATAGCTTTCCGCCAGGCTTCAACCAATCCGCAATGCGATCCATTAACAACTGATAGTTTTTCATATGCTCGAACATTTCCACCGACATCACACGATCAAACAGACCATCAGCCTTAAACTCATTGGCATCCGCGGTAATTACCATGACATTAGTGAGGCCGCGCTCCGCAGCGCGCGCCATAATGAACTCGCGTTGCGATACTGAGTTAGACACGGCCGTAATATCGCTTGCCGGATAATGCTCAGCCATCCATAAGGTTAAGGAGCCCCAGCCGCAACCCAATTCAAGAATACGCTGCCCATCGGTGAGTTCGGCACGCTCGCAACTTAACGCAAGCATTCTGGCTTCCGCTTCATCAAGATTACGAGTGGTGTTATCCCAATAACAGCAGCTGTATTTCAGATGCGCGCCCAAAGAGTCCAAAAAAAATGCGGCAGGCACCTCATAGTGCTGCTCATTAGCCTTATCGGTAGATTCAGCAATCGGGCTGTTGCGTAATGCATCGAGCATAAACGCAAAATTTTCCGACTCCTGCTCCGATCGGTCGGCGGACTCTTTCTTCAGTCTCGCCGCCATTAAGCGGCGCATCCCTAAACGGGCTACCACATCAGGAACCAGCCCCCGCTCACACAGGTCAATAACGTCCATCAAATTCCCTTACTTTTATTACGCCTTTAAACACAATAGAGCACCCCTTCAAAGTGCGACTAATTGCCCGATATTAGTGCCGCATCACCACCAAGCTTCCGGTGTACATATTTCATCACCCGACCAAGATAGGGAAGATGCTCATAAAGGCCGGTTGCCGCATCCCAAAAATCACGATGAATAATCACGCGCCCTTCACGATCAAAACGGAACTGCGTTGTCCCGTAGGTAAGCACCGGCTCACCATCGCTCAATGCTTTAGCATCAACCCGCATTTGCCAACGAATGTAGTAATCGGTTTTGCTGCGGGCAACATCGAGAAAAACAATATCCAGAACATCGGCCTGTAATGCAGCGTGCGCAAAATAATCGGTAATCCGGTCAACGCCTGAGATGCCAACAACGTTGTCATTAAGATACGCATCCGGGGCATACACAAAGGGCGCATTAGCCCGTACTGACTCGACCGTCATGTCACTGAAAAAACCCTGCAACCGCTCCAGCACCTGCAACTCACTAACGCTGTCCGCTGGGAACATATAGGCAGCTGTCTCTGTCTGAGCCAGGGCATCTTCATAGCTCGCATTTAACGACCGGAGGATTCCGGGCTCACCCATCGGATTGCCGTTATCGCAGGCCGCCAGCAGAGTCACGCCCAACAGCAACAGCGTGCGAACGCAAAATTGCGGCGCAAGATTGGTTGTTTTTCGATATTCCATTGCTTTATAGTAAATATATTGTATAAGTTAATGCAATAGCAGCAACATTGCTCAAATGCGCATAAATGCTCACGATAGCAAAAAAAACCAGTGCTGACTTGCTCATTTAATATCGATGTGTATAATTTTTGTATAACTAATTGGATCGCACGCGACCCACAGGCTGACAAACGGCATGCACTACCCTATTCGAACAGTTTCAACGATGACCGGCATTAAGCCCGTAACTCTGCGCGCCTGGGAAACCCGCTACGGACTGCTGCATCCGTTGCGCACTGAATCCGGCCATAGACTGTATAGCGACAGTGATATTGAAACTATACAGCGTGCGCTCGCCCTGCGGGCCCGAGGCATTCCAATACGACAGGTTCCTGACATATTACAGCAGGAGACCGCCGCCACGCAGACAGGAACAAACTGGCAACAGAGTCAGAGCGGCATGCTCGCAGCAATCAGTGAATTCAATGAGACTGAAATCGATCGTCTCTATCAGCGCGCTATGGGCCTGCATCCTATAACTGCCGTTATCGACAATCTCATTGAACCTGTGCTCAGAACGCTGGGGGACAGATGGTCTTCAGCGCCGGCTGGAATTGCCGAAGAGCACTTTTTCAGAGTGCATGTTAGTCATAAATTGGAGGCCCGCTTTCAGCAACAGTTCGGCAGGGCAAGCGGCCCTTTAATTGTTACCGCCTGCCTTCCCCGCGAAATACATGAACTGGGTTTGTCGTTATTTTGCCTTGCTGCACATGAAGCCAATTATCGGGTTATTAATCTAGGAGCAGACACCCCGTTGCAACAAATTGAGGTAGTCTGTCGGCGAGCAAAACCCGCCGCTATTGTACTCGCGGGACTAAAATCACCAGACAATAAAACGCTTGCCGAACTAGCAAAACTATCCAGCAGCGTCGACATACCCGTCTGCGTTGGCGGCCAAGCAGCGGTTAGCGCAGAGGCAGAAATTAAACACACCGGTGCTGTCTTATTGGGCAATAATCCTTCCGCAGCGCTGCGTCAAATTACTGAATTAATGACCTCCCAGGCAAACCACCGGAAACCGGAGGCACCACAATCATGAAAATTGCTATTGTTGGCAGCGGCATATCCGGAACCTACGCGGCACATAAGCTCCATCCGTTCCACGATATTACCGTGTTTGAAGCCGACTCACGCGCGGGCGGACATACCAATACGGTTGATGCAGTAGCTGATGGCCGCCATTTCAGCATTGACACCGGTTTTATTGTCTTTAATGAACTGAACTACCCAAACTTTATTAACATGCTCAACGAGCTTGGCATTAAGTCCCAGCGCAGCGAGATGAGTTTCAGTTTTAAATGCGAACTGAGCGGCCTTGAATACAACGGCCGCTCGCTGGCGGCTTTATTTGCCCAAAAACGCAATCTGCTGCGGCCATCGTTCTACAAAATGATTCTCGACATCATGCGCTTCAACCGCACTGCCGATAAACTGCTCAATACGCATGAGTCGGTATCCATGGGTGAGTATCTGGACAACAACAACTTCTCTGGCCCCATGGTCGAAGACTATCTGCTGCCAATGGCGGGAGCTATATGGTCTTCAGAACCCGGCATGATGCGCCGATTTCCTGCGCCTCAGTTCGGGCGATTCTTTATGAACCATGGCCTTATGCAAGTGAAAGACCGACCGCAATGGCGAACCATTAGCAATGGCTCACGCGAATACCTGAAAGCCGCGTGCAAACCCTTTGTCGAGCGCATCCGGTTGAACACACCGGTGGATTGGATCCAGCGATTCAGCGACCACGTTTTGGTTAAAACGCCGGGTGCAGAACCGGAACGGTTTGACCAAGTCATTATTGCCACACACAGCGATCAGGCTCTGAAATTGCTGCGTGATCCAAGCCCCGGCGAAACAGAGGTTCTGGGTGCCATTCCTTACCAGCAAAACGACACCATTCTTCATACTGATACGCGACTGATGCCAAAACGTCGCAAAGCCTGGGCTGCATGGAACTACCATCGTCCGATCGAAGCAGTGTCCGACGTCAGTGTTACCTACAACCTCACAACGCTGCAGAATATTCCGACCGACACGCAGTTTCTGGTCACACTGAACGGCAGCAAAACGATTGATCCCAAGAAAATAATTCAGCGCATCAGCTATGAGCATCCCGTATTTAACCTCCAGAGCATGGCGGCACAACAGCGCTGGGCAGACATTAACGGAGTTCAGCGGACATGGTATTGTGGTGCGTACTGGGGCTATGGCTTTCATGAGGATGGCGTAAATAGCGCCATCAGAGTTTTAACGGGCATGGAGACGCTGGACATCAATGAAGAGCTGCATCTACCGCGGACTGGTTAACCACCGCAGAACTGCGCCGGTGAGTAACCGTTTCTCCTACTCAGTATTCATGATGTATGCGGACTTAGAGGAAATTGAATCATCGCTCGATCGGTTTCTACTGTGGTCAGCCCGTCGACCGGCGCTGGCCTGGCTGAAGCGCGAAGATCATCTGGGTGACCCCGCTCAAAGTCTGGCTGATTCAGTCCGTGATCTGGTCTTCGACAAGACCGGCATAAAACCTCAGGGGTCTATCAGGCTGCTCACCAACTTCCGTTACTTCGGTTATTGCTTTAATCCTATCAGTATATTTTATTGCTTTGATAGCAACGACAAGCTTCGGGACATTGTTCTGGAGGTATCCAATACGCCATGGGGAGAAAGGCACTGCTATGTGCTTGGTGCAGCAGACAATACCGCAAGCAGCGGCTTTACCTTCTTGTTTGAGAAGCAAATGCATGTATCGCCTTTCATGACAATGGACATGAGCTACAAAGCACGCCTCACCGAACCTGCTGAAACACTGTATGTTGGCATGAACAATCAGCACAACGGCCGCAAAATCTTCGATGCGCGACTGTCGCTCCAGCGACTGCCAATCACATCGGCGAACCTGACCAAAACCCTGCTTCGTGATCCGGCCGTTACACTGCGGGTGATGACACTCATCCATTGGCAGGCACTCAAATTATGGATAAAAAGAGTACCTCTGGTAGCCCATCCGAAAAAACAGAGCGCCAAAGGCTCCTAATCAATGCAGAACTCAACGAACAACCCCGAAGCTGATAAAAAAGCCTGACATAGGTGCAGCAGCGCACTAAATAAGCCACAATGAATGATGAATCACAGTGATACGACAGGACAAGTAGGCAGATCGGCTATCGACAAACATGCCCATCAGCAACTGACTGCGGCGCAGATGCATTTTCGTAAAAGCATTATCAAACTGCTCGAAAACCTCGAGGGGGCACATCTGGTTATTACAGACCCGCTGGGCACTGCTAGCTTCGGCGACCCAGACAGTGAACTTCATGTGTCGTTGCAAATTCTTGATGCATCGACTTACACCGATCTTGCGGCCGGTGGTGCCGTTGCGGCTGCTGAATCCTACATTCAGGGCAAATGGACAACGTCTGACCTAACGGGTTTCCTAAGAGTGTTTGTTCGCAATCGAAAGATCATGCTGATACTTGATGGGGGGCTGACCAACCTCCTCAAACCACTGCGACGTCTGCTTCATTGGACGCGACGCAATTCGATAGAAACCAGCAAGAAGAATATTCTTGCGCACTATGACCTGGGCGAAGATCTGTTCAGAACATTTTTAGATCCGACGCTTACTTATTCATCGACCATCTATGAGCATAGCCATTCAACGCTGGAAGAATCCGCTCTCTACAAGCTCGACCTAATTTGCCAGAAACTGCAACTTACTCCCGACGATCATGTGGTAGAAATCGGGACAGGCTGGGGTGGATTTGCCCTCTACGCGGCAAAAAATTATGGCTGCAGGGTCACCACGACGACAATCTCCGCCAATCAGCATGCCGTTACCGCGAGACTCATCCGTGAAGCCGGACTCGAAGATAAAATTACTCTGCTCGACCAAGACTATCGACTGGTTGAAGGCAGCTATGACAAGCTTGTCTCTGTTGAGATGATTGAGGCCGTTGGGCTCGCCTACCTAAACACTTTTTTCGGCAAGTGCAGCAGTTTGTTGAAGCCTGATGGACGCATGCTGCTGCAGTCGATCACTATCGCCGATCGACACCATGAACGGGCCGCCCGCTCCGTAGACTTTATTCAAAAGTATATTTTTCCCGGCGGCGCACTGCCATCGATGGGTGCCATCATGGATTCTGTGTCCAGCAAAACAGATCTGCAAGTTACCGGCCTTCATGACATTGGATTACACTATGCCCGTACCCTCAAAGATTGGCGCGGTCGATTCTTTGATCAGCTGCCACAGGTGCGCCAGTTGGGTTACCCGGATGAGTTTATTCGGATGTGGGACTATTACCTATGCTATTGCGAGAGCGGGTTTCTGGAGCGCTCCATCAGCACAATGCAACTGGTCTTCGATAAGCCCGAATGCCGCCTAAGCCTCCCCGATACCTAACCACCTACCAAGCCACCTGCAGAAGAAGCCATCGTTGCGGGAGGGCTGTGATAAAAAATAAAAGATATATAAACCCGCAGTAACGGAGGTCACCATGGCAGAACTCGCAACCAAACACGCGCCTATTGGCGCCACCGCCTACACTCACTTTGAAGCGACTCCGCAAACAGGCTCGTTTGCAGCCCAGATTAACGGCATTCAGCTGGCTGATGCGCTTACCAATGATGATCTCTTTAATGACATCTATGCCGCGTGGCTTAAATATCAGGTGCTGTTTTTTCGCAATCAACAATTGAACCCCGACCAACAACTGCTGCTGGGTGCGCGTTTTGGTGAAATTCAAAAACAAGGTTATGCGCCGAGCCTCGAAGGCTATGAGGGAGTTTGGGCACAGGAATACCCACAACTTTACAATGGCTTGGTAACGGACATCGACTGGCATGCCGACAGCTCCTTCCGTGCCAAACCCACTCGCGGATCTCTGCTTCTGGCGCTGGATGTTCCCGATGGCGCCGGCGATACAGTCTGGGCGGACATGTGCGCGGCTTACAATGATCTCGCGCCCGCATGGCAACACTTTGTTGGCGAACTGTCTGCTGTTCATGACAACATGCAACGCAACCTGCAAAAAGTACTGGATCAAATGGAGCCGGAACAATATAAGCAGGTGCGCCAGTACCTGCCGCCAAACGAGCACCCAGTGGTCTGCACACACCCCGAGACAGGGCGTAAGTTTCTATTTGTTTCCGAGCTCATGACCCGTGAAATTTGTGGCATGAACCGCAACGAGAGTCGAGCAGTGCTCGACTTTATCTTTGCACATCAGACCCGCCCTGAGTACCAATGTCGGTTCCAGTGGGAGCCCGGGTCCGTGGCGTTATGGGACAACTTCTCAACGCTGCATCGGGGCATATTTGACTTTGGCCAATCGCACCGACTAATGCACCGGGTGTCGTTCAATACCCCGTGGACGCCCACCTGATACGTATCGGGAGGCAACCCTAGAGCACCAAAACACCTTTAGCCTCCGCGGGCGCTGTCAGGCGGCCCCCGGCTTGCTGCAGCTGCGCCTTATTCTGTTATTATGTCACCAGTGGTTTGACATATTTAACAAGGGCTTGCGTAAAGTCATGCGGCACTGGGCTGCGCCCCTGGCAAGTTACGTCAACCGAAGAATAATAAGTAAGACCAGAGCAAGTGCACCAATGGATACCAAAATGCGGTCAGGCTTAAAACTCATACTACTGATTTATTGCGCGCTGCCGCTGCATGCGGAAACGCCCGATAATAGTGCTGCAGCATCTGGGCGAACTCAGCTTGCAACCCTTAGCAAACCGTTTGGCCCCTCAGCAGCGGGCATCAATTTAAGCGCTCAAGCCAACACCCCCCCAGAAAACGGTGAAAAACTGTTTGCAGAAAACTGTGCGAGCTGCCATGGCAGCGGTATAAAAGGTGTTCCAGACCTTGCCAGTGGCATCAGCCAATACGGTAATTCCGATGAACTCTTGCGGGCCTCCATCGCTAACGGGCGGACAGGCCTAATGCCCTCTTTTGGCGTTCCGTTGGGCGATAACGGGCTTGAGCAGGTGCTTAATTACGTACTCAGTTTCTCCGGCCGTGGGTCTGCCGATGAATTAAATCTGCAAGCTGGCGCCCAACAGTTCGATATGTTTTGTGCGTCGTGTCATGGTGACAATGGCACTGGCACGTTAACCATTGGCGCGCCTGATCTCACTGACAGCTATTGGCTTCATGGGGGCAATATAGATGAAATACGCAGTGTGATTCGTGATGGTCGCGCAGCAAATATGCCCGCTCACGGCGAACGACTGAGCGCCGAAAATATTGATACACTGGTGGAGTACACCAAAAGCCTCAGTAGGAACATCACGCTCGCCGAAGCCCCTCAGTAGAGCTGACATCACCCCTTTTAACCAACCCGGACGCGCACTGCTATTGCGCTGATAGGAGGCTCAATTGCGCCACTGCATGCTTATTTTGCTCATCAGCGGTCTGGCTCTCAATGCCTATGCTGACGAACCGAGTCGCTATAGCATTGTCTGCGATCCCGACAGCAGTCTCTGCTGGCAAGATCCGCAAAAGGACGCCTACAAACCTAAAGTCAAAGGCCTGAATGCGGCGCAGGCAGAGCAATACTGCGATGAACTGGTGCTCGGCAATTACGCCGACTGGCGACTGCCAAACACCGATGAGCTAAGAAATCTTATCGATGGGCATTCGGCAACAGAGCCCGGAGGTATATGCCAACTCAGTGTTGGTGGCGTGCAGAATCAACCGTTGTATCGGGCCTGCCAAGGTGCCGCATCGTTTAAAGGTCCGGGTGACAGAGGGTGCTACTTGAAATCGTGGCTAAGCGGAACCTGCGATCGCCCGGACCCACCCAAAGGCGCACAGTATCTCGAAACCTGGGCATCAAACCGCCCATCCGATACGCCAGTTGGCTGGGTGGGTTACGTGTCATTCGATATGGCCAGCCTGGGCTATAACCATGAAGCGAGTTATGGCGATGTGCGCTGCGTGCGCAAAGGTGTCGAGCCCATAACTGAACTCATGCAACCCGAAAATGATTTCGTTCCGACAGCTATCGCCGTTGCTGAAACCGGTCCCTGCGATATTGCCGATAAGGTCGAACTCAAAATCATTGTTCCGGACGAGCTATTGGCAACACCGAATCGACTCATGGCCTTTTTTTATAACGATGAAAAATGGCAATTCCCGCCTGCTGGTCCGCCGGATGGTGGCACCGATGAAAATGTGGTGCTAGAGCCTATTTTGGATGAGGAAAATGCGTACACCATGACACTGCCTGCCTGCACCTACTACCGCGAACGGGTACTTAATGGAAACTACCGCATCTATATCCAACTTCTCAGCAAAAAACGCATCCCGCCAATGGCAGGGGCCGGCGATTACTTTTGGGGAAGCAACACCGAGCTGTTCACGCTGCCCTTCGACGGTGAAAGTCATGACAACCAAATCATTAGTCGCGAGGTCACACTCTGGCCGGTGGTTAAGCAGTGAACTAACGGTAGAGCCCAAGCATAAAAAAGGCCGCGCAAAGCGCGGCCTTTTTTCAAGCGACTTACGCCCTAAGCCGTTTGCTTTTTCAAGCGAAGCGCAACGGGAACAAAAATAATCGCCGCTAAAATACAGCACACTATGCCCACGTAGTTTGCTGCAATATAACTGGTCTCACTCATAAAGACCGCTGCGATGGCAGGGCCCAGAAAAAAACCACCGGTCTGTGCGGCCGGAATGGTAACGCTCACCCGTCCACTGGCATCATTCATTGCCACTGCGCCCATCATGTAAGGACCAGTCAGGTTCCAGAATATCTGGAATATGGCTGCAGTAGCTGCAAACTGGAACAACGTCATCTCGCCTTTTAGCAGCCAGATAGCACCGGCTTGGATAGCCAGAGCGACCATAACAGGGGGTATGCGGCCAAGTTTGTTGCCCAAAGCAGATGCGACAAGCGCGCCCGCTATTGCAACGCCACTGCTGATGCCTAATGCATAACCGGCATCAACTACGGTCAGCCCACCCGCGGTACCGATCAACTGAATAGAACCCCAGACCGCACCAAGCCCCGTGCACCAGACCAGCATGGCGAGTAACGCAATTAGCGCAGGAACTATCGAACTGTCTGCCGCCTCACTGCTCATGCCTATTGGACCAGCGACCGTTCCAGGAACAAATTTCAACAACGGCGCAATCAGCAATGCCAAGACTGCCAACGGCACCATAATGCCTGCGTAGCCCCACTGCTCAACAGCGGCTGGCAAGGTAAACATCACCAATACGCCAAAAGCCACTTGCGCGGCAATTAATAAAGCGAAGTTTCGTTCAGTATCTTTAGTGCCACTGATAATCGCAATTGCGACTGCGAAGGCCGTACCCTGACCAAAGAACCCTGTCACGAAACGAATAATAGCGAGCGTCGTGAAGTCAGTCTGTATCGCAGACAACAGATTGCCGGCAATCACCACTGCAATCGCAAATGCACCTGCTGTCCGCCAACTCACTTTACGAACCCAGGCGACGGCAACTAGCGATGACAAAGCCCCACCCAACACCTCAATAGCGGGCACCAGTGGTGCCTGACTCGGTTCAAAATTAAGCGCATCAACAAAAGCAATTGCGCTTACCGGTTGGGTCATTAGCGCAAACACACCAATAACGCCAAATAAAATAGCGGCGACGACGGTACCGCGACTGTCCAGATCCATAATTCTCCCCTCAGAGTCTTTATTCAAGGTTCACAAGCGCTTTAGTCTAGCCCAGATTCTCCCACGAATAACCTCCAATCGTAATGCCCGGCTGATATTCGCGAGTTTAGCGGTTTCGGGCGCATCCATTGGTCGCAGGCACATAGCATAAGCGGGCTTTCGTCAACCCCATCGATAGCCATAAACCTGATCGCTCGAACAACAACAGTCGATCCGTCAATACAAGATTTTTAGCCAGCCCATTGAAATAGCGCACTGCAATCTTAGGCTTAATAAAGCCCGGCGTGTGCGGACGATACATCATCCGATCTCACCTGCTGCTGTGATAGACCGGCTCCAAAAAAATACAGCTAACGAGCAAAAGTTAGCGCTGCGACGTTTTTCGCTCTATCATCGCACCATGATAGATTATGAACTCATCCCGGATCCCGGCATCCTTGTTATCCGACCCAAGGAAGCGCTGAAATCCAGCGACTTTGAGATGCTTACCAAGGCAACGGATGACTATATAACGGCCAATGGTTCGCTTGCAGGCGTCTGTATCCAAGCTCAGTTTTTTCCGGGCTGGGAGAACTTTGGTGGCTTTGTTTCACACTTAAAGTTTGTAAAAAGCCAGCAAGCCAAGGTTGAGAAAGTTGCCATGGTGAGTAATTCCACATTATTTGAAGCAATGCCCCGACTTGTCGATCACTTCACTAATGCTGAGGTCAGGCATTTCTTTAACGACGAACTGGTCGAAGCTATGGACTGGCTGCGCGGGCATGGCAGCTAAACCAGCGTACCCCGGAGCACACAGAGAAGCCCATGCAACTCTGGTCCATTGAAGGCAATCGACAGCGCTTAGATGGCGGCTCGATGTTCGGCAATGCTCCACGAGCCTTATGGCAGCGCTGGCATCAGGCGGACAAAAATCACCGCATTGAACTCGCCACCCGTTGCCTGCTTGCAAAAGACTTGTGCAATAAAAATGTGTTATTCGAAGCTGGTATGGGTGCATTTCTTGCGCCGAAACTGGCCGATCGTTTCGGGCTAAATGAAACCGACCATCGCTTACTGCTATCCCTAGATGCGGCGGGCATTAGTCATGAGGATGTTGATGCGGTAGTGCTAAGCCACCTGCACTTCGATCACTGCGGTGGTTTATTCGGCCGATACGAGGCCGATAAACCGATGCATTTACTGTTTCCAAATGCCCGATTTTTCATCAGCGATGTCGCCTGGCATACCGCAAACGCGCCCCACATTCGCGACAAGCCTTCATTTATTCCACAGCAAATACAACTGCTTGTGGAAAGCGGTCGGGTTGAATTGGTTGGCGGGGCGCGGCACCCGTACTTTGCTGATAGTGTAAATTTTGAATTCAGTAACGGTCACACTCAGGGTCTGATGTTGGCCGAATTGCAGGGCCAACAGCGTATCTCATTTGCCAGCGACCTAATACCCGGCACCGCGTGGATTAAGGCAAATATAACAATGGGCTATGATCGGTTTCCGGAGCTTGCTATCGACGAGAAACTTGCCTATCTCAACGATAAAATGGAACGCAACGTACGTATTTTTTATACCCATGACCCTGCCTATGCCATAAGCAATGTTGCTCAGGATGAAGGCGGCAACTACATCAGCTGCAATGAAGTTGCGGCGATCGAAAATTTGGCGCTATAGCTTACACGGCAGTAAATACGCCCAAAAACAGCCGGGCTATTGCACGCACATGGACGATTAATATAAAAAAAGGGCCGCGAAACTCGCGGCCCTTTTTTCATTTGAGCCATTACTCAAGTATCTTATGACACTGCAATGCTAACACTCTCCATCACGTCGCCCTGCGCTATCGCATCAACCACATCATCACCTGAAATCACAGTACCAAACACGGTATGACGGCCGTTCAAATGCGGCTGTGGTGAATGAGTAATAAAGAACTGACTGCCATTAGTATTCGGCCCAGCATTCGCCATAGAAATTACACAACGCTCATGGGTTAACGGATTATCTGCGACCTCACAGTCAAAGCGATAACCGGGACCACCGGCGCCACTGCCAGTAGGATCACCCCCCTGAACCATAAAATCAGGAATCACGCGATGAAAACTGACACCATCATAAAAACCTTCATTGGCTAAGAATACAAAGTTATTAACCGTCTTGGGCGCATGCTCAGAACTAAGCTCAATTTCAATATCACCTTTGTTGGTTTTAATTATCGCTGTGTGCTGCTTCGCCACATCAATTGCCATGTCGGGCGGCGTCTTCCATTCTTTCATTGTTATTCCTTAAAGTAGTGCATCGATAAAGGCGTAGTTTACCATCGACGCTCTGTCGCTGTAATGGCGGCAAGAGATCGCCCCCCGAAATATCGGCTTCCCTGCTACAGATGCCCTAAAATAGAGCGATGAACTATGATTTACACAGTCACACACTGGCATCGGATGGTGGTTTAACGCCTGATGCACTGGTTGCTGCTGCCGTGGATGCCGGCGTCGATACACTGGCCATTACGGACCATGACACTGTAGCGGGTTATCTGGAGTGGGCTTCCCGTGCAAACAAACTGCCAATTGAGGTGATACCGGGAATTGAGTTCTCCACCACCTGGAATGGCATCGGCATCCATATCCTAGGTTTGAATGTCGACCCATGCAGTGCTGCCATCCGAACCGGCAGCAACGTCCAAATCTCGGCGAGACGCGAACGTGCGGTCAGAATTATTGAGCGTCTTAAAAAGGTCGGCCTGCAAGTCGATCAGGATGCATTGCTGGCCAGCGCCGGCACTGATGCGCCGGGGCGGCCACACATCGCTCGCTACCTCGTGGATAATGGACTCGTTAAAGACATCAACACGACATTTAAAAAATATTTAGGCGCTGGCAAAGTGGGTGACGTAAAAAACCTATGGGCAGAAATGAAGGTTGTAACTGAGTGGATTCGTGACAGCGGTGGCACGGCGGTATTAGCCCATCCCGATAAATACAATCTGACCTTAAGCAAGCTCATACGACTTATCGACGACTTTGCGGCACTCGGTGGGCAGGGCATCGAGGTTATTTCCGGTCAACAGCACCCAGACACCACGCAGCGACTCGCCGGGCTTTGCAGCGAACGAAATCTAGTCGGCTCCAAAGGCTCAGATTTTCATCTGCCGGGACAGCCTTGGTGCCAACTGGGCAAAATTGGCGAACTGCCGAAGCACTGCATGCCGGTTTGGCATCACTGGTAACTGCCGGGGACCGGGCGCGCCTGAAACACACTGTTACAAAGAAAATTACTAAATAAAAACAACAGCTTATAGATAATTCTGGCTTCACCCCACTCGTTCATGTCGACCAAGTGAATCCAACCCACCTACTGCACCGAAACCCTTTTTAATCGAGGGATGACCCGTTCTACACAACATATTTTCTGACTGGGCAGTCAAGACATGAGAAATTGCAATAATGGATCGACAGGGGCAAATGGCGCACATGCACTTAACTACATACGAAAGATTAATGCGCAGAGCGGTGTTGCAGAAAGAATCTTTGTGGATACACGAATGAATCTCTATAAGTCTTCAGAGGGATTTCAAACAATTATGAATTGGTACAACGATATCGTTGCGGATATAGACATCGATATTGAATCGAAGTATGTGGAAACAAGTTTTGGTAGAACCCACATGCTCGCATGCGGCGAAGAGCAGGCTCCCCCCCTGTTTCTTCTCCCCGGAATAGCAGGCTGCGCGCCACTCTGGCGTCGTCAGTTTGCGGAATTTTCGAAGACCCATCGTGTGTATGCGCTCGATATCGTTGGCCAACCTGGTAAGAGCGAAACCAACATTGTGTCATTTTTGAATGATGATTTTGTGCAGTGGCTTACTGATGTTCAAGATGAGCTTGGTGTTAATAAAGCCGATTATCTGGGCAACAGTGTTGGTGGTTCCTTGTGTATGCAGATGGCTGTTAAGCAGCCTGACAGGGTGAACTCGCTGGTATTGCTGGCTCCCACCGGCATAGCACGTGCAAAGTTTCCAATGCATCTTCTGATCACCAAGGTTCTGCGTAAGAATAAAGATACGGATGCTCTGGAGACAGAAATCACTGCGAAAACGGTCAATAAGTCGACCAGAGGCAACGCCACCGAAGCGGGTGGCGGTGGTGGCAAGTTTGGTACATTTGATCGTCAACTTGCACGGGCAATGGCTCTGGCCACGAAGCATTACCGAGTGGACAAGTCGGTCGGGGTTTATAACGAATCGACCGGTAAGGTGCATATACCCACAGGCTTGAGAGTATTAAAGAAGTTTTTTATGGCAGAACCGCGCAAAGTGCTTCAGCAAATCAAGGTCCCAACACTATTGATTTTCGGT
>Ga0315322_10000706_pt1 | contig 25071 bp, 21 predicted proteins | sample M110021515metaG_FD_203461 | JGI IMG/M metagenome (GOLD analysis project Ga0315322, IMG submission 203461) | Ammonia-oxidizing marine archaeal communities from Monterey Bay, California, United States - M1 100m 21515 | ecosystem: Environmental > Aquatic > Marine > Intertidal zone | place: USA...
CCCTCATCGGCTTCGTCGTCAAGGAAACCCCAAATTCGGTACGCAATCTCAAGATCATAAATCACCGGCGCGCGACCAAACAATGAAGCGCGTTTTAGGGCAATTTGCACGCAACCGCGTTCAACGTCGGAGAGGTCTTCTCTTTCGCTGACGCGTAATTGATCTCGAAAAACACCGCACAGACGTAACGCGTAACCCTGATCCGGGCCTTGGTGGCCCAGCCGCCCACCGCTCGGCTGCTCGGAATCAAGGTCTCCTGGGCGTCCCGTGAGCCAAGAATTTGGGACAACGTCGGGCGAGCGATAAGTACGCGACTCAGCTATCGGCGATACCGGTACGTGTCTGGGTGCTCCCATGCAAAGTCAGTTTAGGGAACCGTCGGCATCAACGCGGTGCCGATGTAAGGCATAAATCAATGCATCGCGCAGAGCCAGCCATGACGCCTCAATGATATTTTCTGAAACTCCTATCGTGGTCCACGTCCTCTCAGCGTCACTGCTGTCGACCAAGACACGTGTGACCGCGCCCGTACCGCGGTTTGTGTCAAGAACACGAACTTTGTAGTCAGTTAAATGGACTTCCCTGAGTTCAGGGTAGATATCTTGTACCGCGTTACGGAACGCGTTATCGAGCGCGTTTACTGGCCCATCGCCTTCGCCGACGGTAATCATGCGCTCGCCGTCAACTACTATTCGCAGCGTCGCCTCGGTATCGAACTCTCGGTTCTGGCCCCGCTCAACGAGCACCCGAAAAGATTCAACATCGAAGTAATCAAAACTTTCACCTGCTGCTCGACGCATCATCAGTTCCAATGAAGCATCAGCTACTTCAAAGTGGTAGCCCTCGTGTTCTAAGCGTTTCATTTCGTCGACGACTTGAACCATTTGTTGGTCCTCAAGCTTTACGCCGAGCTGTTCGGCCTTTAACTCCACCGAGGCCCTTCCTGAAAGATCCCCGAGAAGAAACCGAGTTTGGTTCCCCACGGCACTGGGATCTACGTGCTCATAGGTATCGGGGCGTCGCGCTATAGCGCTGGTATGGAGGCCTGCTTTATGCGCAAAAGCGGAAGTGCCGACATACGGTTGCTGATGTTGGGGCGGCATATTCATTAACTCTGCTACGTGATGAGAGACAGAGGTCAGTCGTTCGATATATCCCGACGGCAACGTCTCAATGCCCATTTTGAGCGTCAGGTTCGGGACCAACACGGTGTTGTCGCAGTTACCTGTGCGCTCCCCGTAGCCGTTAATCGTGCCCTGTACATGGGTGGCTCCAGCAATCACGCCGGCTACTGCGTTGGCCACAGCACAGCCCGTGTCATTCTGGGTGTGCATTCCGATTTGAACTCCATCGAAGTGACGCGCAACTTCGGCGACAATTACCTCAACTTCGTGGGGAAGTGCGCCGCCGTTGGTGTCACAGAGGACCAGGCAGTCGGCGCCTTGAATGGCGGCAGCCTCCAACACCCGCAGAGAGAACTCAGGGTTGCGTTTGTAGCCGTCAAAGAAATGTTCTGCGTCAAAGAAAACACGGAGTCCTTCAGATTTCAAAAACTCGACAGAATCGCCGACCATCGCGACTCCCTCCTCCAAAGGTTGCCGCAAGGCTTCGGTGACGTGGTAATCCCAGGACTTCCCAACAATACAAACCGTCGAAGTGCCAGCCGATATTAACGATGACAAGGTTTGGTCTTCGTCGACTCGGCCCTTGGGGCGGCGCGTGGAACCAAAAGCGACAAGGGTTGAGTTCTGAAGTTCGAGTTCCGTTGTTGCGCGCTCGAAAAATTCCTCATCCTTGGGGTTCGATCCCGGCCAGCCTCCTTCGATCCAGTGCACTCCGAGCAGGTCAAGCTGACGAGCTACTTTTAGCTTGTCGTCTGAGGAAACCGAAATACCTTCGAATTGGACCCCATCGCGGAGAGTCGTATCGAAGATTTCAACTTTTTCCGGCCAAGACAAATCTCGAATTCCCTGACGGTTAAGACTTGGAGAAGAACTTTCTTCCGTCATGTTTGCCCCTGACCAAGGTTCTTATGGATAGCTGACGCTATTTCTTCAGTCCGTCCACCGCTCGGGACTCCTTCACACGCCATTCGCACACGATCCGCGATTCCAGGTTCTCCGAGGAAATCAAGCATCATGGCTCCCGAAAGCACTGCAGCGGTTGGGTTGGCCAGTCCTTTGCCCGCGATATCAGGGGCTGAGCCATGAACCGGCTCAAATAGAGACGGAGTCGTCCGCTCAGGGTTGAGATTCGCAGACGAGGCACGCCCAATTCCGCCAGAAACAGCACCACCAAGGTCGGTCAGGATGTCACCGAAGAGGTTGTCGGTGACAACTACCTCATAGCGAGTTGGGTCTTCAACAAAATAGATACACGCGGCGTCTATATGGTTGTATGCGGTTTCTACATCCGGATATTCGGTGGAAACCTCTTGGAAAGTGCGATCCCAGAGATCGCCTGAAAAAGTCAGCACGTTGGTTTTGTGCACCAGAGTGAGATGTTTCCGGGTTCTAGTACGGGCCAGTTCGAAGCCGTATCGGATGCATCGTTCCGCTCCTTTTCGAGTGTTCACTGACCCTTGAGTAGCGATCTCGTCAGCCGTACCCTTTCGAAGAAACCCTCCTTCACCCGCATAAGTGCCCTCGGTGTTTTCTCTGATCACGACGAACTCATGTCCGTTGGGGAGCACGAAAGGGCGCAGGTTGACATACAGATCAAGTTCGAACCGGGCCTTGAGTAAAAGTCCTCGTTCAATAACACCTGGGGGCACCTCTGGGGTGCCAACTGCCCCGAGCAGTATGGCGTCATATCGGCGCAGTTCTTCGAGGATCTCGTCGGGAAGAATCACCCCGTCTTCGAGATAACGAAAGCCCCCTAATCGGAAGTCAGTGATGTCTAGATCGGCTCCAGCAGATCTCATGACATCAAGGGCAACCGCGGTCACCTCGGGTCCAATGCCGTCTCCGCCTATTACTGCAATCTTGTGCGGCACGTCGATTCTCCTAGGTTCGGTATTCGATGTTAGTTAGTTGGTGCCGCTGCAATTTGCGGCTCTAGAACGGCAACGACCGTCCCTCAGGGACGGTCGAAAGGCGCACACGGTTACCGTGTGCGCTACGAAATGATGATGATGGCGGTTAAGGATGCCCTCATATCCCCCATTTTCGACAACTGGAGCGCCTACGTCAAACTGAGTTCAAAAATCAACAACACATTTGTCTCACAGTTCTTCCCCTGGCTCGAATTCGATACCCTCTCAGAATGGCCGAAACGCATCATCTTTCAACTGAAGCGCACGCACGCCTTGCCGCCGAGTACAAAGACCTCACTACTCGCGGCCGAATCGAAATTGCGGACAAGATAGAAGAGGCTCGTTTACTTGGTGATCTTTCCGAGAACGGCGACTACCACGCGGCGAAAGAAGAACAAGGAAAGATGGCGGGACGCATAATTCATTTGGCGTCAGTCCTCGAAAATTGCGAAATTCTTGATCAGATATCAGATTCTTCCGTCACACCCGGCGTTGTGGTTGAGATCAAATTCGAAGGTGATGAAACGACTGAGAAATATCTTTTCGGATCTATCGAAGAACGTCGAGATGGGCTAGAAGTTATTTCGCCGGGGTCCCCGATGGGACAAGCTCTTGAAAATGGTCTCGTTGGCGCCAAGGTCAGTTACCAAGCTGAAGCGGGCACCTTGTCAGTAGAGATCGTCTCAATCGAGGCGTGAAAGTTTCCCATGAGCGGCGACGCAGCCATTGCCCCCAGAGAGGCTTCTCAAACCAATGACCGTCGAAACCGTCTGGTGCTACCACGCGGACGCCACTACGACTTACCAGGCCGAGGTCGCACATTCGCGCGGGTTCTTCCGGCACCCCCGGGGGCTCCGACCATTTTGTTGCTCCATGGCTGGACCGCCACCGCAGACCTGAATTGGTACAGCAGTTACGCGGCCTTAGAAGGCACGTACGGGCTTGTCGCCCTTGACCATCGAGGTCATGGTCGAGGAATTCGTTCTTCGAAACCGTTTCGACTAACAGACTGCGCTGATGACGCTGTTGCCCTTCTCGACGAACTCGGAATCGAAAAAGTAGTTGCCGTCGGCTATTCCATGGGAGGTCCAATCGCTCAACTGATTTGGCGCAGACACCCCAAACGAGTGGTGGGTCTAGTGATGTGCGCGACCGCGGCGTCGTTCAGTACCACCCGACAGGACCAAGTGCGCTTCGCAGCGATCGGCACTCTGGCTCGGGCTGCCCGAGTCATTCCAAAGGCGTTACGTCAACTCATTGGGAGTCAGCTTCTGACCGGAAAGTCGGGGCGAGATCTTCGACAATGGGCCGTAGGAGAATTACGTCGTCACGACCCACTCAAGTTGATTCAGGCCGGACATCGGATCGGATTATTCGATAGTCGTCGGTGGCTTCGAACCATTGACGTTCCCGTTGCCGCCGTAGTGACGAAGAACGACGAGGTCATCTCTGTCACGCGCCAACGTGCCATGTTGGAGGTAATTCCGGGCGCAACGTGGCATGACATAGCTGGTAGCCACACTGTCTGCGTCGGACAACCCGAAATTTTCCGCGAGGCACTTCTGGCCGCTATCTCCGACGTTCTCACAAAGTCTGGTTGGACCAAAGCAGGCTCGGGGTGACACAGTGACTAGTACATCCAAGGTACTTAGCACGAGAAGAATAAAGGATCTGAATGTCCGGTAAGACCCTTAGCGACAAGGTTTGGGAACACCACATAGTCCGAAGCGGCGACGGACTACCTGACCTTTTGTACATAGATCTGCATCTAATTCACGAAGTGACATCCCCACAGGCCTTTGACGGCTTACGGATGAGCGGTCGCGGTGTGCGCAGAGCAGACCTCACGGTAGCTACTGAGGATCACAACGTTCCCACCGAAGATATTCATCTTCCAATTTCCGATCCGATCAGTAAGAAGCAAGTTGAAGTTCTGCGGTCAAACTGTGAGGAGTTCGGAATTCAGCTGTATCCGATGGGTGATCCTGGTCAGGGAATTGTGCATGTCATAGGCCCCGAGAAGGGTCTCACCTTGCCTGGCATGACTGTGGTGTGCGGGGACAGCCACACATCTACCCATGGAGCATTCGGAGCCCTGGCATTTGGTATTGGTACCTCCGAGGTGGAACACGTTTTAGCAAGTCAGACCCTTCCGCAAAGTCGACCCGGCACCATGGCCATCAACGTTGAGGGCGAAGCGCCTTCAGGAGTAACGGCAAAAGACATCGTTCTGGCAATCATCGGCCGTATCGGAACCGGAGGCGGCATCGGGCACATCATTGAGTATCGCGGTTCCGCCATCCGTTCACTATCGATGGAAGGCCGCATGACGGTCTGCAATATGTCTATCGAAGCTGGTGCCAAGGCAGGACTTATAGCTCCCGACGAAACTACCTTTTCCTACCTACAAGGCCGCCCTCACGCTCCTTCAGGCGAGGACTGGGACGCTGCGGTAGCAGACTGGGCAAAGCTGACCACCGATTCTGATGCCTCGTTCGATCGGTCTGTGGATATCGATGCAACTCAACTGGAACCTCACGTAACTTGGGGAACGAACCCGGCTCACGTCATTCCGATCAGCGCGCCTATTCCCGGTCCCGAGGCTTACGCCGACCCCGTCGCGGCCGGAACCGCCAAGCGCGCGTTGGAATATATGGGTCTCACCGCCGGGAAAAAACTTAGTGATGTAGCGGTAGATACCGTATTTATCGGTTCCTGCACCAATTCTCGTATTGAAGATCTTCGGTCCGCTGCTGCAGTGGCAAAGGGACGCAAAGTCAAAGAGGGCGTGCGAACCCTCGTCGTGCCTGGCTCTTTTCAGGTGAAGGCCCAAGCAGAAGCGGAGGGACTGGACAAAGTGTTCAAAGATGCAGGCTTCGATTGGCGTGAACCAGGGTGTTCAATGTGTCTGGCGATGAACCCGGACAAGTTGGAACCAGGTGAACGGTCAGCGTCTACCTCCAACAGAAACTTCGAAGGCAGGCAGGGCCGAGGTGGAAGAACTCACCTAGTTTCACCAGCCGTAGCTGCGGCTACTGCGATTGCGGGGACGTTCGTTACTCCCGCGAATTTGGACTGAAAGAGGTAGACAGATGCAAGCAGTTCGCGTTCACGAAGGACGGGCAGTACCGCTCGATCGGAGCGATGTCGATACTGATCAAATCATTCCCAGCGATTGGTTAAAACGCGTTGAGCGCACCGGATTCGGCAGGGGATTGTTCTCCGAGTGGCGAGATGATCGGGAGTTCATTCTGAACAATGAAAGTTACGCCGGGGCATCCATTTTGGTAGCGGGTCTTAACTTTGGAACCGGCTCCTCTCGAGAACACGCTGTCTGGGCTCTGATGGATTACGGCTTCATGGCAGTGATCTCGCCCCGATTCGGAGACATATTCAGAAACAACGCAACCAAGAACGGGCTCATACCCTGCCAGATAAGTGAGGAAGCGGCGACGAAGCTAAGAGAGGCTCTGCACTCAGACCCTGAACTTGCGGTAACCGTTGATGTGGAACGACTAAAGGTGCTGGCGCCGGCCATAGGACTTGAAGAAGATTTTCCGATGGATGCGGCAACCCAAAATCGATTCCTCGAAGGGCTGGATGATATTGGGATCACTCTTCGCAGTGAGGAATCGATCGGGGGGTTTGAAGGAACCCGCCCTGGCTGGTTGCCCAGCACCCGAAGCTAAACAAACAGCTTCCAACTAGTCGAGTTGAACGAGCGAGGCTGACCGAATACCGGGCTCTGCATTTAGGGTCACTAACACGTCGTCTGCTATTACTTCGTCGGAAGCCAGCGCCATTAACGCATGGTCGCCGCGTCGATCGCGCCCGAGTCCCATAAATGAAATATTGACACCGGCCGTTCCGAGAATGGTCCCAACAATTCCAATCATTCCAGGCCGATCATCATTCCTGATAACCAACATGTAGTTGGCCAACGGAACTTCGACCGAGTGGTCGTCAATCATTACTATCCGGGGTTCATTCCCCGAGCGGATGAGAGTGCCTGCAACGGAATGACCGCCGCCACTCACTTCGACCAAATTGCGGAATTCGCCGGCGTCTCGCGAGCCGACATCGCGAACTAACACCCCCATCTTCTCCGCGTATTCGAACGCATTCACGAAGGTGACTGGACTATCTACGGTGCGCCCCAAAATTCCCCGGAGAACCGACAAGACAAGAATCCTTCGGTCATACCCACCTATCTCACCAGCTACTTTCACCTCTATATCATCTGGTACTCCGCGAACTAAGCCGCCAAGGAAGGCACCTAGCCGTTCGCCGATTCCCAAATATGGGCGGAGCGCATCAGAAGCGTCTTCAGCGGCAATATTGACTGCGAAGGGAACAAAATCACCATCAAGTGCCAACGCAACCTGTTCAGCGATGGTCACGCCCGCTCGATGTTGTGCCTCATGGGTGCTCGCACCTAGATGCGGGGTCACCACCACTTCGGGTCGGCCAAACAGTGGCGACTCCGTCTTGGGTTCTGTGTCAAAAACATCCAGAGCGGCTCCTCCGATTTGTCCATTTTCTATGGCCACCGCTAAATCGGCCTCCACAACCACGCCCCCGCGCGCCGCGTTAATAAGTCGTGCCCCTGTTTTAAATTTGGCGAATCTTTCGGCATTAAAGAGACCCACCGTGTCCGCGTTCTTTGGCAAATGGATCGTTACAAAATCAGAGTGACTTAGTAATTCGTCAAGTTCCACCATTTCCACGTTGATAGCGCGTCCTGAATCTGCGCTCACGAAAGGGTCATACGCGAGAAGCCGCACATCGAAGCCAGCTAAACGCTGTCCCACAAGTCGGCCTACTCGCCCAAGCCCCACGATGCCCACCGTTTTATGAAGCAATTCGGTCCCGGCCCAAAGACTCCGTTCCCAACGGCCATCGGTTAGAGCAGCGTGAGCTTGAGGCAGATTACGCGCCAACGCAAGGAGAAGACCCACTGAATGCTCCGCCGCTGAAACCACGTTTGACTCAGGAGCGTTGCAAACGAGAACCCCGCGCGACGTCGCGGCCGCAGTGTCGACATTGTCCAAACCCACGCCGGCACGTCCTACAACTTGAAGCTGGGCTCCAGCATCGAGAAGTTGAACATCAACTACCGTTGCGGAGCGAATAATTAGAGCATCAGCATCGCTGACGGCCGATCGAAGTTCGTTGGGCGTCAGACCAAGACGCACGTCAACTTCGTGACCACGTGCTCGCAAAAGCTCAAGACCCGCTTCCGCCAACTTCTCCGACACCAAGACACGGGCCATTTCAGCCAGCTACCAGCTCAGTAACGCGATTAATTCCCTCGACTAGATCATCAATACCTAAAGCAAAAGAAAAGCGGGCGTAGCCAGGTGCTCCGAAAGCTTCGCCTGGCACAAAGGCCACGTTCGCTTCCTCCAAAACGATCGTTGCCAAATCAAGGGTTGAATCCACTTGACGGTTCGCAACTTTGCGCCCAATCAATCCCTGCAACGACGGGAATGCGTAGAAGGCTCCCTGCGGTTCGAGGCACTCAACTCCTTCAATTTCATTCAACATTCGGTGGATCGTCAGACGACGTTCGTCAAAAGCTGTACGCATAACATTTACGTCATCAAGACCCCCGCCTACAGCTGCAGTTGCTGCTACTTGCGCCACGTTGCAAACATTGGAGGTCGCATGACTTTGCATATTCGAGGCCGCTTTGATGACGTCAGAAGGGCCCGCCATCCATCCCACGCGCCAACCTGTCATCGCGTACGTCTTTGCTACACCATTTAACACGACGCATTTCTCCAGAATTTCTGGGACCACAACTGGCATCGAATAGTGAACCGCGTCGCCATATACAAGGTGCTCATATATTTCGTCGGTAATCACCCATATGTCGTTGGAGACTGCCCAGCGCCCTATGGCCTCTATTTCTTCTCTCGGGTAGACAGCACCAGTTGGGTTCGAAGGGGATACGAAGACAAGCGCTTTTGTACGCTCATTTCTAGCTGCTTCAAGTTGCTCGACAGTTACACGAAATCCTTGATCGGCGCCTGCAAAAATCTCGACTGGCACACCACCAAACATGCGAATCGATTCAGGGTATGTCGTCCAGTAAGGGGCGGGCAGTAGCACCTCATCACCCAGATCTAACAAGGTCATCATTGTGTTGAAAACAGCCTGTTTCCCCCCGTTGGTCACTAAGAATTGGTTGGAGGGGATATTCAAGCCCGAGTCGCGCATCGTCTTTGCTGATAGGGCTTCCTTGAGTTCCGGAAGTCCGCCCGCTGGCGAGTAACGGTGATATCTGGTGTCGGCACAGGCAGCAATAGCGGACTCCACTATGTGGGCGGGAGTGGCGAAATCGGGTTCACCAGCACCAAAGCCGATGACATTGTGTCCTGCTGCCTTCAAAGCCTTGGCTTTAGAGTCAACGGCAAGTGTCGCCGATTCAGCAATCTGTCCTACGGCTGACGAAATTCGATTGGTCATGGATAGGCTCCTGAGTGATCGGGACGTGTCGCAAACGCCCGACGGACATAGTGGCAGGCAATGACCGCGACTGAAACTTCCATTTCTCTTCCCGCTGGATTACGCCCCAAAGATGGGCGTTTCGGATCAGGGCCTTCCAAAGTCCGACCTGAAGCCATTCACGCTCTTTCTAGTCTCGCTCAAGACTATTTGGGGACCAGCCACCGCCACGCAACCGTTAAAGATCAGGTATCGAGACTGCGCAGCGGACTCTCAAACTTATTTGATTTGCCGGACGGTTGGGAAATTATTTTAGGTAACGGCGGTACGACTCTGTTTTGGGATGCCGCCTCTTTTAGTTTGATCGAACACGCAAGTCAGCACTTAACTTTCGGTGAGTTCTCCTCGAAATTCGCAAAGGTGGTCCAAGCTGCTCCCCATCTCGGGGAACCTCAGATCATAAGCAGCGAACCGGGCACTCACCCGATTCCAGTCAAGTCAAATGTTGACAGTTATGCACTTACACACAACGAAACGTCAACTGGTGTGTTGGCACCCTTGAGTCGCCCAGACGAAGACGGTTTGGTATTGGTCGACGCAACTTCAGCCGCTGGGGCCATCTTGTGGAACCCATCCGAAGTCGACTGCTATTACTTCGCCCCCCAAAAGGCCCTAGCTTCCGATGGCGGTTTGTGGTTTGCAGCGTGTTCCCCTCGCGCTGTTGAACGCATCCAACTTCTTAGTTCCGGAGATCGATGGATTCCTGCGGGTTTGGATTTGGGGATCGCTCTTACTAACTCTCGACAAAACCAGACCTACAACACTCCGAGTCTCGCAACAATCCTTCTGGCGGCCGAAACAGTCGACTGGATCAATAAGTCGGGCGGCCTTAAGTGGGCGGAAGCTCGATGTCGCGAAAGTAGCGACACCATTTACCATTGGGCTAGCGAAAGATCCTTCACCCAACCCTTTGTCGCCGAAGCAGGTCAACGTTCGCCTGTTGTATGCACTATTGATTTCGATGGAGTTGAGGCGGACGCGATCAGCAGAGTGCTTCGAATCAACGGCATCTTGGATACTGAGTCGTATCGGAAACTTGGCCGAAACCAGCTCCGAATTGCTACATTCCCAGCGGTCGATCCAGATGATGTGCGTGCACTGTGCGCGTGCATCGATTACATCGTTGAAGCGTTGAGGTAAACGGTGTGGCGGAAGTTTTTCAACTCACTCAATTCAAATACGAGTGATCGGGGTGGAAGGCAATGAGTCGTGCCGGGGAGCTTTGACGACTCAGGACGCGACTCCAACAATCAAACGGATCTGAAATCAGGTCATCAGGCTCCGAGTCGAAGACCCACCAAGCGCCTTCATCTAGTTCAACCTGCAGTTGACCTTGACTCCAACCTGAATAGCCCAAATAAAGACATACGTTTTCTTCTTCTTGAGCTACGTCTAGTTCTTCGTCTATATCCAACAGTGCAATTCCCTCTGTAACGGCTGTCAACCCGCTCCAGGTAGCCGATGTGGGAACCAACGCAACTAACGCGTTTGTTTGGACCGGGCCTCCGAAAAAACATCGTGAAGAGATTCCACGGCCTTCTACCCATCCCGGAAGCACCTGTTCACTAGAAATATCAGATGGTCGGTTGAGGATGACGCCCAAAGAGCCTTCCGCTCCGTGGTCAAGGAGCAACACCACTGAACGCCTAAAGTTTGGGTCCTCTAATTGGGGAGTTGCGACGAGTAGACAGCCGCGTTGTGGAGCGCTTATGGGGGTCACCATACGGTTAGCCACCGAGTCACTCCTTCCGTTAGGTGTCGACGAGGAGTAATCGACACCACCAAGCTGGCTTAGTTAACGTCACCGCCTGATGCTTCAGTGACGTTCTGCTTACCTGCTGTGATCCACGGCATCATCGCCCGTAATTCGTTTCCCACAGCTTCGATGGGATGCTGTTTTCCTTCCTCCACAAGCCGCTTATAGTTGGGCAATCCGTCGCGATTCTCGTCAATCCATTCCTTCGCGAAGCTGCCGTCTTGGATCTCAGCCAGAATCCGTCGCATCTCTGCTCGTGTTTCATCAGTGATGATCCGAGGTCCTCGAGTTAAGTCACCGTATTCGGCGGTGGTTGAAATTGAATAACGCATTCCCGCGATTCCTGCTTCGTAAATGAAGTCGACGATCAACTTCACTTCGTGGAGTGTTTCAAAGTAGGCCGACTCAGGCTGATAACCCGCGTCGACAAGTGTGTCGTAGCCCGCTCGGATTAATTCGGTCAATCCGCCACAGAGCACAACTTGCTCGCCGAACAAGTCCGTCTCGGTTTCCTCTGCGAACGTCGTGCTCAATACGCCGCCGCGAGTTCCTCCAATGCCCTTGGCATATGCGAGTGCGTCAGCTAGCGCGTTGCCCGTGGCGTCTTGGTGAATTGCGACAAGCGCTGGCACGCCGCCGCCCTCGGCGTAGGTCCGGCGAACGTTGTGTCCCGGTCCCTTCGGCGCAATCATCCACACGTCGACGTCGTCGGGAGGCTGAATTTGATCAAAATGAATATTGAATCCGTGCGAAAACGCAATGGCATTGCCCGCAGACAGATTGGGGGCAATTTGCTCTGCATAGACCGCTGCCTGGTCGGTATCCGGCAAGGCCATCATCATGACGTCAGCTTGCGCCGCGGCTTCAGAAACACTGAGCACCGGCAAGCCCTCTGCTTCAGCCTTGGCAATTGACGAGGAACCGTCGCGAAGGCCGACAACCACGTTGACCCCACTGTCGCGAAGGTTCAGAGCATGGGCATGTCCTTGCGAGCCGTAGCCCATGATTGCGATGGTACGTCCCGTGAGGCGCCCTAAATCGGCGTCGGCTTCGTAATAAATAGTGGCTGGCATCGATGTGCTCCTGATGGAAGAAACCGCAGTGCGGCTAAAGGTGGTCCGTTACTAGAGATGATTCTCAGCCACCGAGGCGGCCTAGCGCAATCCGACCCGTTCGCTGTAGCTCGAGAATTCCAAACTTGTGTAGCGCAGTTTCGCAGAGATCTAGTTGATCGGGGTGCGCGTGCAGGCTGACTATTAGCTCTTCACCGTCGGAATCGACGATCGATCCCCCATATTGGGTCAGCAGCTGCTCTACCGCTTCGGCGTCTTTGCCTGACACCCGGGCCAACATCAATTCACGCTCAATCGAAGAAGCGGGCTGCAGTTCGGTGATTTCGAGAACGTTGACCAGCTTGTCAAGTTGCTTTGCTATCTGAGTCACATCGGTATTGTGAACGTCCACCACAATGCTGATTCTGCTGAGCGAGGCGTCGTCAGTAGGTGCAACTGCGAGCGAAAAAATGTTGAAACCTCTGCGGCTAAACAAACCCGCTATTCGAGACAGAACACCAAACCGATTCTCGACAAGCACGGTGAGGATATGAAGATCCTGCTGGGCGTTGGCGCCAGGCGCTTCTGTCATGACGGAGCCGTACCTTTGGCTTTAGCGTCTGCGTCTCCTTCGGGACCAAGAATAATGTCGTCGTTGGATCCCCCGGCAGGAACCATCGGATAGACCTTTTCGAATGCATCGACTCGAAAATCGATAACGACTGGGCGGTCGTTGATGGAGTTTGCCTTTTCAATAGCAGGGAGAACTTCTTCAGCAGATTCGACGCGAATTCCGACACATCCCATCGCCTCGGCCCACCCGACATAGTCAGGGTGATCAGGGCTTAGGTAAACCTCGCTGTAGCGCTCTTCGTAAAACAACTCCTGCCATTGACGAACCATCCCCAGATAGGCGTTATTTAAAATGGCTATTTTGACGGGAATTTTTTCCGCTGTGGCAGTAATGAGCTCCTGCGCTGTCATCTGAAAGCACCCATCGCCATCGATAGCCCATACAGTTCGTTCAGGTTGCCCGGCTTTCGCGCCTATTGCAGCTGGGACAGCGAACCCCATGGTTCCTAACCCACCTGAATTCACCCACGTATACGGATAATCAAATTTCCAGTATTGACTCGCCCACATTTGATGTTGACCCACGCCAGCGACGACGATTGTGTCGTCAGGGGTATTGTCACGTAATTGCTCCAGAACGAACTGCGGTTTTAGCGGGAAACCGCTGTCAGCTTGGTCATATGTCAACGGGTGCTGTTCCTCCCAGCCACTAATCGTCGATTTCCAGGCCGATCGGTCGGGGCTAGGTAAAACCGACGCTTCGAACTCGGCGATTAGAGCTTCTAAAGCCATTTTGGCGTCGCCCTGGATGGCTACGTCAGGTCTTCGTACCTTGCCATGTTCGGCTGGGTCGATATCAACGTGAATGATTTTCGCATCTGGTGCGAAATACTCTGTGTTTCCAGTGACTCGGTCATCAAAGCGAGCGCCAAGGTTGATGAGCAAATCACTCCGTTGGAACGCCATCACTGATGCATAGTTCCCATGCATGCCCGGCATTCCAAGACAAAGAGGGTCTCGATCTGGGAATACCCCTCTCGCCATCAGCGTCGTCGCAACATGAATATCCGTTAGTTCCACGAATCGTTTCAGCGCTTCGCTGGCGCGCGCTTTCAGCAACCCGCCTCCTGCATAGATGACTGGTCGCTCGGCCGCACGGATGAGTCTTATTGCTTCAGAAATTTTTTCTGGATCAACCCCTGTATTCGGCGCATACCCGGGAAGATCGACCTTGTCAGGCCAGTACCACTCCATCATCTGGTTGCTGACATCTTTGGGGACGTCGATGAGAACGGGCCCCGGACGTCCCGTCGTAGCGATGTGGAAAGCTTCTTTTACAATTCTCGGGATGTCTGAAGGGTCGGTTACAAGATAATTATGTTTTGTGACGGCCATAGTGATGCCAGTGGTGTCACATTCTTGAAAAGCATCAGAACCAATAGAGCCGAGGGCGACTTGTCCGGTGATTGCGACCATCGGAATTGAGTCCATGTATGCGTCACAGAGCGGAGTGACAATGTTGGTGGCTGCTGGTCCGCTAGTGACGATCGCGACCCCCGGTTTACCCGTCACATGCGCATATCCCTGCGCCATATGGCCCGCCCCTTGTTCATGACGGACAAGTACATGGCGGATCTTCGAGTCGAGGATTGGGTCATACACAGGGAGGATCGCTCCTCCGGGAAGGCCAAACATCACCTCTACATCGCACATCTCAAGACTCTTGATGAGGGCTTGAGCGCCGGTGAGTTCCATCGGTCTTCTCCTATTTTGTGAAGTTTGTGTGAGTTGGGTTTTCGGCGGAGCCTAGAAACGGAGAAGGCCCCCTGCGGGGACCATGAGTAAGCGGAATCAAACGACCCGCTTACTCGGGTACTACGAGGAAGAGAATGACGCAGGAGCGGTCTGTCCGTGATCGCATGCAGCCATTTTGGCGGCGAGTGGTGCTCCTCGCAACCTGAGAAGCCAGATCTCGCGTTTCTGTACGGGGCACAACGGTAGATTCAACGCTTAATGTCACGGCTTTCGAGGACCACGCGCGTCATCGTTTTAGCCGTGATGGCAGTCACGGCCATTGCCCTATTTCGGGTTCCCGATGAGAACTCTGGCTACGGATCTGCTCGGCGAGATGAAATTCGATGGCAGGCACCGACGAAAACTTCGATTCCTTTTGAAGAAACTAGGGAGTTTGAGCTGTCAAACGAAAGTTGCCCCGATGAGCTTCCTTTACTGGAGCCGATGCAGGTTGATTCCGTCGATCTAGAGCTATCTCTCTTTCTTGATTTACCGGGAGCTATTTCACTCGTATTTCTCAACGACAACAGCGGGTTCGTTGCCGAGAGGAATGGGCGGGTTTACGCCTTTGAGTCGGAAAAAGTCTCGGCCGAACCAGTGATCAACCTCGCCTCAAATACCAGCACTGATATGGATCAGGGACTATTAGGGTTGGCGGTTTCTCCTGACAAAAAGTGGCTGTATCTCAATCGGACCGATTTGAGCGGTTCCAGCGTCGTTACAGCTCACTCCTTGACTTCAGGCATCTCCAATCTCGGTAACGGGGTCGAGATCATCATTGTCGATCAACCATCTGCGATGCACAACGGCGGTGATCTCTTATTCGACCCCGAGGGATACCTTCTTGTCTCCTTTGGTGATGGAGGCGGCCTGGGTGACCCACACGGACACGGTCAGGACCTATCCACACCCTTGGGATCTGTGCTGCGGCTCGACGTGAACCCTGACTTGTGGCCCCCTCATAAACCAGCTCCAGGAAATCCTGATCTCGGCCCCGCTTCCGATCCCCGCATCTGGGTCAGCGGAGTTCGAAATCCGTTTCGTTTCTCTTTCGATGACGCAACCGGTGACCTTTGGCTAACCGATTTAGGTCAGCAATGCGTCGAAGAGATAACAGTTTTGACGCCGGCTGAGTCGGGCGCGAACTTAGGTTGGAACCTGGTGGAGGGCTCTCGGCCATTTATGGGTCGAATCGAATCATCGCTACGGAGCCCAGATTTCGAGTACCGCCACGGGCGTGGTCGTTGCGCGATCATTGGTGGCGTTGTGGTCCATGACGGACCTCATCCAATTCTCGAGGATCGATACCTGTTCACCGATATGTGTGGGGCTCAATTGATGTCTCTACGTTTAGGCAAGCAGCCGTCAGTACTAGCGCTCCCTTTGCACGCAACTCACCCGGTGGCGTTTGTCACCGACCCCACTCAGGGTCTTTACGTTGTTGACCTTGCCAGTGGCGTTTGGCGTATAAGCACCAAGGGCTGATTGAGATTGTTTCGCCGAACCTCACATGACCGCGAGATCCTGATTCTTGCAGTACCTGCGTTCGTTGCCTTGATCGCTGAACCGCTTTATGTCCTCACAGATACAGCGATTGTTGGTCACATCAGTACCGAAGCCCTGGCCGGTCTCGCAGTCGCCGCCGCAATTTTATTAACCGTCTATTCCATGTTGATCTTTTTGGCTTACGGCACAACAGGAATAGTCGGTCGGCTTCTCGGCTCAGGTCAGCAACAAGACGCTGCCGCCCAAGGTGTGCAAGCAGTTTGGCTGTCCATCTTTTTGGGGGCCGTGGTGACGGTCGCCCTCGCTCTGTTCTCGGAAACTTTGGTGGACCTCTTTGAACCGAGTTCCCTGGTCCGCAAGGAAGCATTGACTTACCTAAGAATTAGCTTGGTTGGTTTAATCGGACAGCTCATCGTGATGAGCGGCACCGGCTACCTTCGAGGATTGCAGAACACGCGAATCCCGTTAGTGGTGGCTCTTGCAGGGGCGGTAATCAACCTGGGGTTGGAGCTCGTTCTGGTTTTTGTCTTCGATTTGGGCATCGTGGGATCAGCTTGGTCAACGGTGGTTGCTCAATGGCTATGCGCTTTCGCGTATCTGAGAGTTATTTCAAAAGCATCGCTGAGACTGCGGGCGTCTATATGGCCCAACTTCCCACGTCTCGTGCGGTACGCCAGCGTCGGCTTCCATTTGTTCGTGCGGACCAGTGCACTCCGGGCCTCTTTCCTTTTGGCAGCCGCTCTTGCCGCACGAAAGGGCACGACCGAATTGGCTGCCCATCAGATCGGCATCGAAGTTTGGAGCCTGCTTGCGTTGGGTTTGGATTCAGTCGCGATTGCTGGTCAGGCCTTGATCGCCAAATTTCTCGGAGCTGGTGAAGTTACGACGGCTAAAGCGGTGAGTCGCCGAATGATCGGCTTAAGCATCCAAGTTGGTTGCCTCGGCGGCGCGGCACTTTTAATTGCTCGATCCTCTATTGCGCAGCTATTTACGAATGATGCGGCGGTAGCAGAGTTAACTGCGTTTCTTTTCGTCTTCGCCGCGCTGTCGCAACCTTTGAACGCTCTGGTATTTGGCCTAGACGGAATCTTGATCGGCGCAGGCGACCTGCGATTCTTGGCTTGGGCAATGATTGGCTCTTTCGCTGCATACGCAGGCCTCGCACTGAGCACAGCAAATCTTGGCATGGGGTGGCTTTGGACATGTTTGACTGCCCTCATGGTCTTTAGAGGTGTGGCTGTTTGGGCCAGATTCAAACACGAGGGATGGATTCGAGTGGGTGCTAATTAGTGATCCACCGACCGTTAGACCCCGTCTAGTGCTACAAACTTGTACCGCAATCAGAGACAGAGGTACCTATGCCATCGATCGAGGCGATCGAGGACATCGGCGTTCGCCATCAAGCACGTCTGAAGGCAGCAGATCTGCGTTCCTGTCGAAGCCTGTTAGAGGCTGGGGCAACTAAACGCGGACGAAAGGTGATCTCTGAGACTGTGGGCGTCGCTGAGAACAGGGTCCTTGAATGGATTCACAAGGCAGACATGATGCGTGTCAACGGGATTTCGACTCAGTACTCAGAACTTCTGGAAGCGGCCGGAATTGATTCGATTCGCAAACTTCGTCGAAGCCGGTCTGCGCAACTACACAAAGCTCTAGCGAACGCTAACGACAGCCACCGCAAACCACTTGTCAAACGCATGCCGTCACAAGATCAACTGAGTGACTGGATTAGACAAGCTAAAGGTCTACCTCACATCGTCAAATAGCGGCTCTGTATCCAATCATCCTCTTCGCTGTCGAAGAATTGCGTTGACAGCTTTGCCATCTGCTTGGCCTTTCGAAGCCTTCATGACTGCGCCGACGAACACGCCTTGCACTTTGTCTTCACCCTCGCAGAACTTGATCCAAGCTTCGGGATTTTCGGAAATAGCTCGCTCGACGAGTATTTCCAGTTCGCCGGACTCCATGGCTTCAAACCCGTGAGTCTGCGCAATCGACACCGGATCAACCCCGGTATCCACCATTTCTAAAAGAACCTGCTTGGTTTGCGTAGCAGTCAAGGTGCCTGATTTTTCCAGGTCGATAAGTTCAGCGAAATGGATTGGATCTAGTGCAGCGGCGCCATCTATCGAAAGATTCTGTATCGCATGCATGGTCGCTCGTTGGCCATCAGCGCCGGCGGCTACCGCAGCAAATACCAGTGACGACAAGCCCCGATTCACGACCGTGGCGGCGATTTCCAGATCTATTCCAGCGCTAGCCACAAGTCTCGCTCGCTCTTCGGCAGGAAGCTCAGGCATTCCAGCCACAATGTCCTGAATCCACTCAGAATCGGGGTCAAGAAGCACCAAATCAGGCTCAGGGAAATAACGGTAATCGTTCGCTTCTTCTTTGGAGCGCAGCGTGTGAGTCCTGCCGTCTTCTGACCAATGTCGGGTCTCTTGTCGCGGTGCTTCGCCCGCCTCATACAGGTCGACATGTCGCTCGGCTTCATAGCTGATGGCACGCTGTAAAGAGCGGAGCGAATTCAAATTTTTGATCTCACAGCGTGTGCGCAATTCAGTTGAACCGAACGGTCGGACGCTCACGTTGGCGTCAACTCTCATCGACCCTTCTTCCAAGCGCGCCTCGGACGCCTCAGTAGCTATCAGTATCGCTCGAAGCTCTTCGACATATACCCGAGCATCCTCGGCCGATCGAATATCGGGTCGAGAAACGACTTCAAGCAGCGGAACTCCCGCCCGGTTGTAATCCACCAACGCCTCGGAAGCCCCATGGATTCGCCCGTCTTCGCCTCCTAGATGGGTGGTCTTTCCGGCGTCTTCTTCGAGATGGGCGCGCTCAATACCTACGCGTGTGCCGTTCGGAAGATCAAGAGAACCGTCAATGCAGATGGGTTGGTCATATTGACTGACCTGATAGTCCTTGGGCATGTCGGGGTAAAAATAGTTTTTGCGATGAAAAACCGACGGCTGAATCTCACACCCAAGTGCGATACCGATAGTCATCGCCAATTCGACAGCTTTTCGATTAAGTACTGGCAATGAACCCGGTAAGCCCAGACATACGGGAGTGATGTTTGTGTTCGGGGCATCGCCGAAGCGATTCGGTGCGTGCGAAAACAGCTTCGTATTGGTTGCCAACTCCACATGTACTTCTAGACCAACCACAATTTCCCACTCGGTCACGATGTACCTCCGGCAGGAGCCTGCGACTCGATGAACGATGCGGTTTGAAACATGAGCGACTCCCCCAGTTGCGGCGCCATAACTTGAACGCCGACGGGCATGTCATATGCGCCAGTTCCAAACGGAATAGATATTGCCGGATCACCGACCAGATTGCTCGGAACGGTACATGTATCGCAGCGGTACATAGTCATGGGGTCCGAGCGCTCCCCAAATTTGAAAGCGACGGACGGAGAAGTTGGCGACAAAAGAACATCATGATCCGCGTAAGCCGCGTCGAAGTCGCGTCGTGTCAGGGTGCGTACCTTTTGAGCCTTGCCGTAGTACGCATCGTAATACCCAGCACTCAATGCAAAGGTCCCGAGCATTACCCTCGCAATCACTTCGTCACCAAACCCACTTCGGCGTGTAATCGAGTTCATGAGTTTTACGTCAGTGCCCTCGGCCCTCATTCCGTAACGAACACCGTCATAACGAGCCAAGTTGCTTGACGCCTCGGCAGGGGCGATGAGGTAATAAGCCGTTAGCCCATACTCAACAGCAGGCACAGACACAAAATCGACCGCCGCGCCTGCGCTACTAAACAAATCAGCTACTTCATGCACCCGCGACACCACGTCTTCATCTATACCTTCGAGGAGCTCACGAACTAGCCCCACTCGCAGGCCTTCGACACCGCGATCTAAGTTCTTCGCTAGATCAGGTACCTGAGAGGGAATCGAAGTGCTGTCTAACGGGTCATGACCTCCGATCACTTCGAGAGTTAGAGCCGCATCCGCAACATCGTTCGCGAATGGCCCAATCTGGTCAAATGAGGAAGCGAACGCGATGAGTCCATATCGGCTGACCAATCCGTAAGTTGGCTTCACACCCACGACGCCACATAGAGATGCTGGCTGTCGAATCGACCCACCTGTGTCGGAGCCCAATGCAATCGGTGCGAAACCTGCTGCTACAGCTGCTGCAGATCCTCCGCTTGAGCCTCCAGGAACTCGGGTGAGGTCGTGGGGATTGTGTGTGGGTCCAAACGCTGAATGTTCAGTCGAACTACCCATAGCAAATTCGTCGAGGTTCGTTTTTCCAACGACGACGGCTCCGGCGGCGACTAGGCGTTCCACCACTGTTGCATCGTAGGGCGGTTCCCATCCCTCAAGAATCCGCGATGAACACGTCGTGGCGAGGCCTCGGGTACACAAGTTGTCTTTTAACGCGACCGGGACTCCTGCAAGAGGTCCCGGATCACGACCAGATGCAACTGCCTTATCTATTTCTGCAGCGGCCTCGACAGCTTTCTCGCGCGCGATCAGGTTGAACGCGTGTACCTCAGACTCGCGCGATTCGATCACTTTGAGGTGTTCTTCGAGAACGGAGACAGCGGTTTTTCGTCCCTCACGAACATCTGAGGCCAGACTCTTTGCAGAGTTCAAGGTGATTCTCCCAACACCGGTGGCACACGAAATTGGCCCTCAGACTCGTCCGGGGCTTGAGCCAATACTTCTTCGCGGACAATGGTTGCCCCTACAGAGTCATCTCTCAACACGTTCGACAGTGGATATGGGTGTGACATCGGCGCCACCGATTCAAGATCAAGAGCTTCTAATTGGCCCACGTGTTCCAGAATTTTCTCAAGATGTCCAGTGAAGTGAGCGATTTCTTCGTCGTTGAGTTCGATTCGTGCCAACGACGCAATGTGAGCGACGAGGTCTCGTGAGAGAGATTGAGTCATGTTGCTTTGTCTCCGAAAAAGTTCACACGTAGGGGTCGTTTGCGCTCAAGGGCTCTTCCCACCAATCATCGGGCGCTGGTTCCCACTCATCAGCGGGAAGAGGATAGATGCAATCCACGGGACACGGATCGAGACACTTGTCACAGCCCGAGCAGAGCTCCGGAAGAATAACGACATCGATACCGTGGTTGAAAATGGCACCAAAATTGGGGGGACAAGCTCGCAGACAGGCATCGCAATTTATGCATTGTGACATGTCGATGTACATAGGGACGTTCGGCCATTTGCTGTTGCGTTCTCTGCTCTCGATACGCGACAGGCGCGCTGGGCTAGTTCCCGATGCCATCTCCAGAATTCTATGGGGGACGTTCGGTCACAATCGACAACCGCTGGCAAAGGCCAAGATATTTTCGGGCGCTGCCAACGTTCAACTTCGACCGTACGGCGTTCCATAACTGCGCGGCATGCTCAAGCTGGTGCTCTCACCGTTCGTATTCAATCGCTGTGGGGAAGGCTTCGCTGAAGGGGCGCATTTGGCCAACGTTTTGCCTTTGGCATGACACAGCAGATTGGCAGGCCGAGGAGTTGGGGGAATTATTCTTGCAGCGGCGCCCAAAGAAGAATTGAGGTGCCCGGCCGCAAGAACGTCCCAGCCGCTGGTTCGGTTCCCTGGACCTTGAGACCGTCGCCTCTGATCTCGCCGACTTGGAGCCCGACTTCATCCAACCGACGCTCCGCATCAAACACAGTCAATCCCCGCATATCAGGAACTTCCTGTAAATCTGGGCCTGAGGAAATGGTCAAGGAAACCTGTGATTCTCGATCTACGAGCAGCCCCGGCGTCAAATCTTGACTTAGGACGGTGCCTTCGTCGACAGTCTCGCTGGGTTCCAGCCCTACTGGTCTAGCAACCCGCAGTTGAAGCTCGTTCAATACTCGTTCGGCGTTGCTGAAATCCAGCCCAACCAGTACCGGAACTGTTCGAGGGACAGGCCCCCCAGAAACTACGAGCACTGCTCTCGTGCCTGGCTCCCTTAAGCCACCACCCAATGCGGACTCTCCACCAATCAACACTTTGATGACTTCACCTGCAGCGATCTTTTCGTCGTACAGCGGTTGGACAAGGTCCACCTCGAAGCCCTTGGTTTCGAGCCGGGCTACAGCGGCGGCGGTTGATAGTCCCAACACCATTGGGGTCATTCGAAGGCGCGGACCGCTCGCAACTTCAACAACAAGCATCTCTCCCTCAGCCAAACGGCGCCCGGGCGCGGGTCTTTGAGCCAAGACAATCCCAGTTGGCAAATCGTCTGTTCGTACCTGATCTTCGTCGAGAACCCATGAAAGCGAATCCGCGATAGCACGTACTTCACCAACCGTACGGCCTGTGTACTGCTGAACAAGATGAGCCGGGAGTCCCTGAGGCTGAACACTGCTAACGGCCCACGCAGTTCCAGCGGATAGCAAGGCAAATACAACGGCGACGGTGGCTGCGAGCTTTCGAACTGGGCGCCATTTCGGTCTCAAAAATTCGTTGGAACGATCAGCGCTTGACGCGACAGGATCGCCGTCAAATCCAACTAAAAGAGATGTAGGAATGGCGATGTTCGCCGGCTTCGTGAAACCTTTCGTCGCTTCGATCAAGCCCTCCGTCAACGATATGGCGTCACAGCGAGCCTTCGGTTCGAATCGGCCCCCTTCACCCAAAATCTCCTTAGCTCGTTCAAATTCAGCCGGAATCCTTAAGTCTTGATCTCGTTCTCCATGCGAAAGGTTCCTCCAAGGCGTTTCAGATTCACCAGTTTGGTCGCTGATTGAAGCGACAAGGCTAGCAACTAGCGAATAAACGTCGGATTCGGGCCCGCTAGTCCCCGATAACGTTTCAGGCGCAGCAAATCTCACTGACGGTTCCAAAAGGCCAGTCCCCACCACCGAAAGTCGACCTGCCTCAGCGGCATTGAACGCATCCGCCAAAAAAAAGCCAGCGAGTTTGCTTGACCCATTAGCACCTATAAGCAAATTGGAGGGCGAGATGTCGCCGTGACAAAGGCTTGATTGGTGAACGGCATTTAGCCCAGAAGCAATTTCGAAGCCAAGCTTTGTTGCTTGAGCAGCAGTTAACGGGTGACCTTGATCCAGAAGCAACTGCAAGCTAACGCCTTGAAATGTTTCAGTAACCAAGTAAACGACTTCACCCGATCGACCCCAATCGAATACGCGTTGCACATGTGGGTGAACGATGAAATTTGCGGTCGCTATATCCGATGCCAACCGTCGCAAAAACTCGACATCTTCAGAAATCGAGGTACTCAAAATCTTGATTAAGACCCGATCGTTAGTGTCTAGTTCGCGCGCGTGGTACTCATCCCAACCCCGTCCACGGGTGCTGTAGGAAAGTATCTGATAACGGTCGTCTACTACTCGCCCCGTCCAGTCGTTTGCCTGACCTAGCTCCACATCTCGACAGTACTGCCACAAATGCGACTGCTTATGGCGCCAAATTCCAACTGCCGCTGAATTCGGCCATGATGTTGCCGTGAACGACACCCCCAACGGCGACAATTTTTCGGACCCTGCCACAGTCAACTGGACGCTACGAAGAGGGATCGCATCAACTGTGACAGTCCTTGTCGTTGTACTGCTAGGGATCATCATTTGGGTCGCGTCAACAACGAGAGGCGCTCCACAGGTCTCAACTTTTCCTACCGGGCTCCTAGCAGTGATCCCACAAGAAGGAGATCAGGCTCCACGACAAGGACTAGTGGGTGTTTCGCTAAGCCCAGGGTGGCAGCCCACGCTAACGATCGCTGGAGTGAAAATTCCCGATAATCAACTGAGTGCAGGTACTCGCCAGCTTGGGGAATTTTTCTTCTCGCCTGGAGAGGGTTCAGCCATCGTGGAGATGCGCACCGGTCAGGTGTGCGCCCATTTAATTGCGGTGCCGCTTATCGACATTGAGGTTGACAACATCGATTACCGGTGGTGTTGGGCATCGTTTTAAACAAGGAGCCTAAAGAATCTGTCCGGTCTCGAGCAGTCGACGAAATTCTGGCTCGCCAAGGATAGGAACCCCGAGATCATTAGCTTTGTTGAGCTTGGTCTCACCCGCCTCAGCCCCTACCACCAATGCGAACGTGCTTTTAGAAACGCTTCCCGGGGATTTCCCGCCCCGGGCGACGATCGCCTGTTTCGCTTCATCTCGTGTAAGAAACCATCCATCTAAGGAGCCGGTAACAACGATGGAGTGACCAACCAGAATCTGTGGGACGTCCACTTCGCCCTCCACCAGATCGAGACGAACTCCATTAATTCGGAGCTTTTCGACTACGGCAACGTGATGATCATCCGCGAAAAAGTTTTTGACGCTTTTCGCTATGACCGGTCCGATCCCATCGATCGCAACCATGTCGGCAACTTCGGCGAGCGAGATCGCATCAATGTCGCCGAAGCGACGAGCCAGCAGTTCGGCAGTGCTCGGACCCAGATGTTCAACACCGAGTCCGATAAGTAGATTGGCCAACGGGCACTCGCGCGCTTCATCGATGGCGGTCAAGAGATTCCTAACAAGGGTCTCGTTGCTGGAGTCGCTAACCAAGACCTCTAGAAGCTGCTGCTTCGTCAACGCGAATAGGTCACCTACATCCTCAACGAGTCCCTCTTCAACGAGAAGCCCTACCGTTCGTTCCCCTAAACCTTCGATATCTAACGCGTTTCTGCTAGCGAAATGACTAATGCCTGTTTCTATTCGCGCCGGGCATCGCCGATTGACACAATAAGTATTTGCGTCACCCTGAGACCGTTCGAGGAGTTCCCCACAACTCGGGCAAACCTTCGGAAATTCCCAGGGCGTTGACGTTGCCGGTCGATCAGTGCGGACGGGACCGACGACCTCTGGAATCACGTCGCCCGCTTTGCGAACAATAACGGTGTCGCCT
>Ga0315322_10000709_pt1 | contig 25054 bp, 16 predicted proteins | sample M110021515metaG_FD_203461 | JGI IMG/M metagenome (GOLD analysis project Ga0315322, IMG submission 203461) | Ammonia-oxidizing marine archaeal communities from Monterey Bay, California, United States - M1 100m 21515 | ecosystem: Environmental > Aquatic > Marine > Intertidal zone | place: USA...
TACCTGCCCAGCTGACTTGTCCCTGCTTGTTGAGAAACTGCTGGAAAAATCTCGTGAAGAACGCCCCACATCAGCAGCGGAAGTAATCGTTCGTTTGCAAGCCATCTTGGATCGGCAACCGGCACCACCATTTTCAAGCCCTACACCAAACCCTGAATCGGACAAATCTAAATCTGGCTCTGATAGGCAATCGAGCCAGTGCGAAAATTTTTTCCGCGATTCTAATCCACCTGTTGAAATCAAAGAATGCTCCCTCACGGAGCGTCTTCACGTGAGCCCCCCTGAACCCCAACCGAGCACCAAAACACGTCTCGTATACATTGGCATCTTCCTCGTGGCGATCGTCGTGATAACATCAGCATCGGCACTGCCGATACTGGCCCAATCTTTGAATTGAACTGAGCTAGAAAAGACTCATCTGAATCAGTTCGCTCAGTCTGTAACGCTTCAAGCTGCCGACCACGACAACTCAACCAACGCTTGATCCCGAAGAACGCGGGTGAAAAGCTTGAGATTTTCAGGCAAGCCCCTAGTCGTGACGCGAGTCTTTCTCTGCTCGTTCCAATGCATCGCGAGTATCTGCCGCAAGATCAGCAGCCATGAATTGCTGCGTCTCGGGAATCGCTAAATGAATATCGGTCTCAACATGTATGCCGACCCGAAGCCCCTTTGCACTTAGGTCAAAAAAATGGCCCCCAACAGTTCCCGCTGCGTTGATGAAGTGAAAGTGATAGCCGGGCACACCGATTGATGTCGCATACGAAGGTGCCTAAAACCCAAACAGTGTCCCCGTTTCCTGTTCCGCCCCGAATCGGCTTTGGTGCTCAATTGCTTCAACAAGTTTCTCCCCGGGCTCGGCTTTGCAAGCAGCACACAACGAAATATTTTGAAAGGAGCCTTCGACTCGAAAAGCTGCAAACAGATTACCCGAGGGTCTCTGACGATCAATTTGACTCAATAGTTCTTCGAAACTTCCAGCCTCATCAACTCGAAAATTCTGGTCGGCAACAAATCTGGTGATAGTGGCAAAAGGAACAAAGGTGCTGTCCACAACCTCATGAGAAACACCACCCGCACGAATTTGGTAGCAGACTCCATCCAACATCACCATTTCGCCATCCAGCCCCTCGAAAGCCCCAACCCAAAATCACCGTGACGTTTCAGATCATGAACACAAGTGCAACCATCAAACACACCCTCAACCAGCGCAGAACTAGTGGACACTTGAAACAGGGAATGATGCTTGAGGTCAAGCTCATTGGCGAGGGCGCGCTCAACAATGTGCGAGATGCTGTCGCCAGTCCGTGACTGCTCAGCTTCAAGGGCTGTCCAAAGTGTGCGGGAGATTCGACACTGGAGCTGACGACGGTTGACTGACATGAAAGAGATTTTTTTAGCTAGTTATCTTTTGATTTAGAAATGTCTGAATTGCCCGCAGTGGGTACATAAAAACACCTCAAGCCGATTGAGTATCGGGTCGGTCGTTCCAAGAACAAGTCAACGAATAGACACTAAGCTGACTGGAATTCGTTCCAGCAAACGATCACGAAGAGCACGATGGTCGTCACGATGGCAAAGGCTCCAACCATCAAATGGAGCTTAATATTCTGTTCAACATGATCTGAGTGGCTCTTACCTGGATTCTCAGCGACTTCGATTGCCTTTTCTTTTCCCACCTGCAAATATTCCTTGAATTTTCCTTCATAAGGCGAATCGGGAGCTCATTGCTCTCGTCTCTCATCAACCATGGTTGTTCCCGCGAGTGGGTTGGGAATAGCAAGCGTTTTCCAACCACTGTGTTTCGATTGGATTGCATATTAACTGGCACCATGACAGACGCCTGTCATGCTAAATACCGCTTAACCAGCAGGTTGCCCCACTGGTGCGGTGAAAAGTCAATCTCAAAGTTGACCTAATATCTTCAGTGCCTTCTGCTCATAAATTTCCTGCCAACGTGGTGCGAGAATACAGTCACTATCCTCCTGAGCTCCACCTACGTTTGCCAACTGTTTGGTGGTGGGGGCGTAGTAAATGTAACCGTTGGTATAGCCGGCAATGAATGTATTTTTGTGTGGTGATTTATCTTTCAAATTCAATCCAATCTGGACCGTCAATTCCCCGGGAAAGCTCGTGAGCACAAAATCTCCGATGCGGCATCCAATCAATTCGACAGAAACGGTTCTCTTCGGCGCTTCCATGTTTTGCTTTTGATGCATTCTCAACAACCGAAGGTTCGTATTGCTCCGAGTCAGTTTTTCCATCGTCTCGATATTATCGAGATAAGCTTCTATGTCACGACGATTACGCGCATCCAAAACAGCCAGTTCCTCTCGCCCCAGTTTTTCTTCATGCAGATAGCGATGAGAATAATAGGCCGGATATTGGTCAGATAGACGGTACTTCACGACAAGCGGCAGGAAAGTCTTCACGCTTAACGTGGTCCCACGCAAACTCTTGGCCAACTCTAATTGCTGTTGTTCCTGCTGAATGATTTTCTCAGCAAGATCAGCTCTTGGTAGTTCAAGTTTTTCATTGATCCACCTCAGGCGGTCGTCAGATTTTGTTTCAATACTCCGAATGGTTTTCAATGTACTTAAGGCGAGTAGATTTCCAAGCGTGACCGCATCGCGTGGTTGATCGACATGCTTGTAAAACACGGGATTAATATCACCACCACAACCTTGCAAAAAGAAAGCCATCGCTTCACTACCAAGATTGTCTTCGATGACAGTTGATGCGAGACCGGTGATATCTGCGGTATTCGCACCGCTGGGAACCCCCTGGATTGGGTGACAGGCGTAATTGTAAATCACTGCCATAGGCTTCCCCGATAACCGGTCAAGTCGCAACACGCCAATCTGTGGGTCGATCGGCCCCACCCCAACTACCTCTGCATCGGGTGGCATTGAATAAGCATGGCGAACATCAATCTCGCGACCATCTTTCATGAGTAAGCGTCGATTCTCCCCAACACGATCCTCATGCCCCACGCCAACCCCAATACGGATCGGTACCAAATTATTCGCGGCGTCCTTGATTGCTTGAATCGTCAATTTGTCGGTATCACCACGAACCACGCCATGGCAGTGACTGGCGTTAACAAGCACATTTGAAGGCGGAATCCCCAGACTCTGATCAATTGCTGTACGAACAGTGGACAAATAACGATCCTTGAGACGACCAATCCCACCGATTGCCACCGCATCAACCGTCACGATGGCAATTTGAACCTCGCCCTGCTTCAGCACCAAAGCTTTCGCATACAGCGGATCATGAACTGGCCCTGCCTGATAGTCCGTGATATCAACCTTCGCTGCTCCTGCCAACATTTCGCCATGACACGTCACCGGCAACCACAACAATGACGCAAAAAAGAAAACGATATCTCGATAGAAATTTGCATGACGATTCATAGTTTCAGGCACCGAGAGAATGGTTGTAAACAAAATTCAAATACTGCTTCAATGAAACTCAGTGGAAATTCAAATCCACCATTTCCAGCCCCGAGACCGGTTCGTGCATCATGCCTCGAATCAGTCTTTTTTGGACAAGGCACCCAACTGCCAGCAGCATCACAGGTTTTCAGCATTATCGAGTGGGCATAGCGAACGGTTCCCTTTCCGAGCAGTTCCGCAGTCTAACGGACGACGAACCACGATGCTGTATTTTGAACAACCGCCTGACAAAAGATGTACGCTGATCGACGAATCCTGCCACTCATTTTAAAAAACATGGCAATCTCTGGAAAAAAACAAATCACATCTTCGTGCCGAAACGGGTCACCAGCCGTTATGATGAACGCCGCGTGAACTGCTCCATGACTTCCAGAACGGCATCCCCATGATCTTCGATAATCAGTCTTCCTTTTTTCTCTCCCCAAACACGTGGAGAGGACTTTGCCTGATCTTAATGCTAACCGGGATTGGCTCGACGGCTGCTGCCGAGAAGACGAACATTCTGTTATTCACGGCGGACGATTTGCATGCCGAATCTCTGGGTGCGTACGGTGGGATGCCAGCCGACCTGACGCCAAATCTCGACGCATTTGCCGCAGAGGGACTGAAATTCAATCGGGCACACGTGAACGTAGCCATCTGCGCCCCGTGCCGTGCAGTGATTGCCACAGGTCGCTACAGCCATCGTTCCGGCGCGATGGGGTTCATGCCTGCCCGTGAAGATGTACCTGACATTGTGAACACTCTGCAGGCTGGTGGTTATCTCGCAGGCATCCTTGGCAAGGTTGGGCATTCGTCACCAAAAACATCAATGAACTGGGATTACGCCTTTGACCAGCGAGAATTGGGTAATGGCAGAAATCCTGAAATCTACTACCAACGCAGCAAGGCTTTTTTGGACCTCAGCAAAAAGGAACAAAAGCCGTTCTACTTCATGGTCAATTCACACGATCCCCATCGGCCGTACTGCAACCCAGATAAGTTGACCAAGGGCGCTGCAATGCCGTCTCGCACCTACAAGCCTTCGGATGTGACTGTCCCCGGCTTTCTGCCAGACCTTCCCGGCGTGCGTGAAGAATTTGCCCAGTACTTGAATTCGACTCGTCGGCTTGACGACACCTTTGGAAAAGTGATGCAAGCCTTGAAAGAATCTGGAATGGCCGAGAACACCTTGGTGATTTTTATCTCGGATAATGGAATCGCCGTCCCATTTGCCAAGTGCAACGCATGGTTCCACAGTTCACGCACACCCTGCCTGGTTCGCTGGCCCAAGGTAGTCAGTCCCAACACAAATAACGGCACTGACTTTGTGTCCGTCGTTGACTTTTTTCCCACGTTTCTGCAGGTATCGGGCGTCCAAGGCCCTCAAGGACTGGACGGCCAGTCATTCCTACCGTTACTGAAAGGTCAAAAGCAATCGGGACGAGAACAGGTCTACACACAAATCGATTCCAAAGCCGGAGGTGATTCAGTTCCGATGAGAGCCATTCAGAATGGCAAGTACGGGTATATCTACAACCCCTTCAGTGATCAGAAACACTGGTACCGAAACAACAATGAAGGAAAAACAATGGCAGCGATGCAAACCGCCGCCGAATCCGATCAAGCGATTGCTGAGCGGATCAAACTGTTTCGCTATCGTGTTCCAGAAGAATTCTATGATCTACTTAACGATCCGGATTGCTTGAACAACCTGATTCACGAACCAGAGCATGCAAGTACGATCGCTGCGATGCAGGAACAATTGGTCACGCAAATGAGAAAAACAAATGACCCCATGCTGAAAGCCTTCATTAACCGGAGTGACCGCGGTGCAGTCGATCAAATTCTGGTCGATACCTATGGGCCTCCCAAGGTAAAGGTCAAAAAGAATCCCAAGGCCAATCGCAAGAAGAAGTAGGGTCCCTAACGGTTTCTCATTTGGCGATGTCCTACTGCGGTCCAGTTCAGGCTTAACATCCGAATGGATAATGTCGCCGCCCCATCGCCACCAACGACACAGTACTTCAAGTGCACAAGTCGTTCCAACTTGCTACCAGACAGGTGCCTTGAAAGATCAAGTTCGCTCTGTTTCAAGCAGCATCATTAACGAACGATAAAAACCAAGCTCCTGCAATTGCAGTGGCTTGAGCTTTGGGAATTTGGTAGGGATCAATCGAGGCTGTAGCTCCATGGAATCACAGCCAACTACGGATCCTAATCGTTCTCAACGGCGTCAGCCTTACGGGCTCCGTGTTGCAGCCATATTTCACGCATGTTTTCTCCATTTAGCCGAATTGCAAAGATGCCCAAAAACAACTCGAGTGTTTGTGTGCGGAATCCAATCGAGCAGGACTTGATCGGTGGATTCCTGATCAAACGCGAACTACGACGCCTCAAGAAACTGCCGAGATACGAACCTTTCTCGACAAACGTTTTTGGACCAGTAGTAAAAGGAGTCGATGGCAGGTCGTTCTACTACAGTTTTCGCGAAATTTTCCGTGACCACATCTATGAATTCAGAGCAAAGACCGCAAGCCCTCGCATTCTTGATGTTGGTTCGAATGTTGGATTAAGTCTTCTATTCTTCAAACACCAGTATCCAAATTGCAAGCTTACAGGATTCGAACCTGATCCAACTGTCTTCCAAACCGCTCAGCACAACCTTGATGCACTTGGCCTGACAGATGTCGAGTTAATACAGAAGGCGGCATGGATAGAAGCCACCACATTAAGCTTCGAACCGGAAGGAGCAGATGCAGGGCACCTGACACCGTCCGAATCCGCAACGGGGGATTCGTTTTCCGTTGACGCCATTGATCTTCGCAGCTTCCTTAACGAGCCAATCGATTTTTTAAAAATGGACATTGAAGGAGCAGAAGTTGATGTACTGATGCACTGTGGCAACGAACTGTCAACGGTGTCCAACCTTTTTGTCGAGTATCATTCCTATGCTGACCAACCCCAGCGATTCAATGACTTGACAGGTATCCTGACGGAGGCAGGATTCCGCTACCAAATCCACACACAGTTCGCCTCACAAAGCCCGCTATGCCGGCAGGAACTGCAACTCGGAATGGACTTGCAACTGAACGTTTTTGCCTACCGCTAGCAGATGCCTAAGCTAGCCTCTGCCCTAAGCTGCTCGTTTACTCAGGTCGCGGCAGCAGGATGGGTGCATTCTCATCGAACGAGGCAGTTCCCTGTTTACCATCCATGACATACTGGATGGTCAATTTCTTTACCTTACCTGGCACTGGGTCGCCGCCAAAGGTCGCGTTGTATCCTCGGCCTGAAAAATTGATCCAAGGCAGCGATCCAGCGTTTTTCTGCAGTACGGAAGTCACATCTTTGCTGACGCCGTCGGCCCCATAGGCAGCTTTGACGATCTGCAACTTGACGGGTTTCATGCCTCCGTTCTTCATGATCGACGCGATGTCGCCTGCTTTCCCTCCGAGCTTCTGTGCAATTTGAGACGCGGCTACTGTTGCATCGGTGGTCAGTGAATCGATCTTCTGAGCTTGGATTGCCAACGCCAGTCCCTCAGCACTTGGATGTATTTTCAGGACATCAAGAACCAACTTCTGCTCGTCGATCCGTGCTGCCTTTTCGAGGGCCTGCCGGCACATCGCAACACGTTGTGGTTCAGGCATCGGAAATTTCCGAGCGACCCCGATGTAACCGCGCATCCCTCGCACACGATATTTAGAAGAGGGACCCGACACCGCCAACTTCATCAGACTTGGAGCTGCCGCGACACTGTTCCACTTGCCTAGCAGACGACTACCATCATCCTGCATTTGGGAATCACGGCTCATCGCCGCGGCCGAAACCTGAGCCAACGCATTATTTCCTCCCATTTCCGCAAGAATCTCCAGCAAGTTAGTCTTTGTGTCGGAAGCGGCAGCCGGGATTGCATTGGACAGTTGAACTGCACACGCCTCCCGATCCGGCATCCTGACACTCGCCGCTCTCAAGGCTTGACTTGCCACCTCAGCGTCCTCCGCTTCCTGCGGTTGGACGACGGCATCAATTAGTAGAGATAGCCGGTCAAGCGAGACGGTCTGCCCAAGGGCTTTCAATGCAGCCTGACGAATCACAGGATTCTGGTGACTGAGCGCCTGAACCACCTGGGGAACCGCATCGACACGACGTTGGGCCACAAGATGCAATAACACGGGATACTCTTTGCCCTTTGAGCCTGCAAGCATCGTGACAATCTTGGCGTTAACACCGTCGCCTGGTAATTCAGCGAGTGTTGCTTTGGCAATCTGCTGCAGTTCTGCGTCATCACTCGTTGCCACAGACAATAAGATTTCCAAGCAGGACTCATCACCCACTCGCCGGAGCGAGTCAATCGCAGACGCCTGCACTTGCGGGCTCCCATTCTGAGCGGCATCAAGAATCGCGGGCAGCACGACTGTTTGTGGCCGATCAGCCATGGCCTGAATGATTGAGACCGCTCTGGTAGGCGAAACTTCTTTCAATTCACTTGCCAAAGCAGCATCAATCTGATCGCCTGGAAATTCCCGCACCGTTGCCAAAGCCAGTTGCCTCAGTTTTTTCTCCGGGGAACGAAGAGACTGAACCAGCAATGGCACACCATCCTGACCACGTGCCAGAATGGATCCGCGTGTCGCTTCAACGATTCGCTGCATCGGAACCTCAGCGTCTCGAACCTGATCATAGATTTCGGCGGCTTCTTTTTCTCGCCCACTGAGAAGCCTGGCTTCCGCGCACAGAACGCAAGCCTCTGCAACAGGCGATCTTAGTTTTTCAGGTGCGGTTCTCAGTGCAGCCTGAAGGGCTGTCGCGGCATCGTCATCAGCGATCCTGCCAAGCGCCACGGCAGCAGCGGAAGCCACCTCAACATCCTGATCCTTCAAACGACCGATCAGAATCGGCACAGCCTGGGCATCACGTCGAACACCAATCGTATTGATGACCCCCACCAACAACTGCCCCTGCATTGAGTCTGCTGCCGTTCTTAACGCCTCACTAGACTGGTCGCCTGGAATCACTTCCAACGCGATTCGGGCCCAGGAAGAAAGCTGTGGATTGGGTAACAGTTTTGCCAATTCAGGAACAGCTTTGCTGGACCCGTAGATGGCAAGTTCCTTACAGCTGATTGCTTTCTGAGCGGCCGGTGCGTCCGATTGCAAAACAGCCAGCAGCCGTTGTTCCTCGATAGCAGAATCTCGCGGCTGCTGTGCATCCGCCAGCGGCATCCCCAGAGCCAAAACGATGGCTCCCACAGAAAATATACGGAGAGGTGCAAATGTTGATTTCATCGATTTTTCCAAGTTGGAATTTGTGTGAGTGTGAGATGGCGGTGTCCTGTCCGCCAGCGAATGACTGAGGATCTTCAGAGCGTTGAATCAAAGCCTCCAAGGCTCACGCAACGCCTCGGATCGCAAGCGATTGGCCTGCTCGTCATCGATGAATTCGTGTTTCACATTGTCGTACTTAACCTGCCGCCCCAAGTGCAACGCAATATTTGCGGCGTGGCAGGCAATGTGTGCATTGCATGCTGCCACTGCATTCCCCTTGGGTTGGCGTCGTGATTTCACGCAGTCCAGGAAATCTCGAACGTGAAAGGTTGCGGGATACCCGCCAATCTCATCTACCTCACGACCTGCCAATAACTCAGGTGAGCTGAGCACCATTTTCCCGCTGTCACCAGCTTCTACCCAACCATCCTCACCTTCGAATCTGACGGGACAGGACCCCAGCGGGATCCAGCCCTTTTCGCGGAAGATCAGCTCTGTGCCATTCTCGTAACGCGCGACCAACTCACCATCTTTTGGCGCGTTGTACTCGACCGGTGGCAAACAATCATCCACAGCCCACTGACACAAATCCACACAGTGGGACCCCCACTCCAGCACGCCGCCACCGACAAGCCCACCACCTTTCTCAAAGTTGAAACCATCCAACAGTTTCTTGTTGAAAGGTCGCCAAGCCGCAGGTCCAAGGTACATGTTCCAGTCAACCAACTCAGCATCTGGCTCGGTTTCTGGGACCAACCAGCCACTCATCATGGCCTGCATGCCTGCTGGATGAGCATAGACTTTCTTAAGTTTTCCGAGGCGTCCCGTCCGTGCCAATTCACAGGCAAAGGCAAAGTGAGGCAAATTGCGTCGCTGGGTACCCGCTTGGAAAACACGCCCAGTACGGCGCATCGTGTCAGCAAGAATTAAACTTTGCGAAATATTTTTGGTGACGGGCTTCTCACAGTACATATCCTTGCCGGCCTTAGCAGCTGTCATTGCTGCTGTTGCATGCCAATTGGGGCCCGTTGCAATCAGCACCGCGTCTATGTCACTTCGATCCAGTAACTCACGGAAGTCTCGGTAGGTCGCACACTGATCATTCGAATGATGTGCATCCACCTGCTTTTTGACAGCAGCCCTTCGTTTTTCCTTGACGTCACAAACTGCTACGAACTGGACATCTTTTTGCTGAAGAAAGCAACCAAGATCATAGCCGCCGCGCCTGCCGATTCCGATTCCCCCCACGACAATCCGCTCACTGGGGGCCACGGCACCATCAAGTCCCAACGCAGAACTGGGAATGATCGTAGGGGCAGCAATCGAACCACCGGTCACCGCAGCAGACGTCTTTAGAAATTGCCGACGTGTTGGTAGCCCCTTCGGCACAGAGACAGCAGCAGATTTCCGCGACATGGACACAATCCTCTTCAAGGCACAGGTTAAGGTCGATCACGCTCAGCGACTGAATATTCAGCCCAAGCAGCGCTCATCATACCCGCCTGAGACCCTTCTCACCACAAATTGCACCGACAGGTGATTTGAGAACTGCAATTTCCCGCACTTGGGATAACTCAGCTGCCGCGACCTACTCGCATCCAATGAACAGTGGATTCACAGTGGATTCACAGTGGATTCACGTGTCACAGGCTACCCACTGAAAGATCAGCCTTTGGTCGTGCGATAAAGCAGTTTGCCAAGCTCGTCGTAGAATTCGAACGAAAGCTTTGCGACTCCTGCCTGACTCACCGCATCACAACGAATCAGCAGAAAACCGCCGCTTCTTTCAGTTTGACGATGCAGGTGTTCGATCAACCCATCGGGGTCTGTTCCTGCTGGGTCACCGGGCATTCTGCCAAGACGCGAATTTGCATCCACCAGAGCACCGCAGGAAAACTCCTCAACTCCCGTTGAGTCCACCGCGTGATACTGCCAATGGCGATCACCACAAACGATAAAAAAGTTTTGCTGATTGAGTCGGTTTTCTTTCAGGAACCTGAAGAACTCGTCCCGCTCGTGCTGAAATCCACCCACATCACAGTGGTTGTCTGTCTTTCGCAAGTCATCTGGCCCAACCATGGGCGTTGGTGAAATCAGCACTTTGAACTTTGCGTCACTCTCTTTTAATGTTTCTTTTAGCCACGCCTTCTGTTCTTTTCCCCAAACCGTCTTTTGCGGTCCATCAGGCATCGCATTAGGGCTTCGGTGAAAACGATTCTCAGTGAACCAGATTTGCAAATCCTTGCTAACCCGATAGGTCCGATAGGTCCGTGCTGCTGGCTGCTCGTAAGAGGCATAAGGCAGTTGCTCCAGCAAAATCTGTCGCCCCGTTTCCGGCAACGGCAGAAACTCACCTGAGTTATCACCATCATCAACTCGATAGTCATGATCGTCTACGATCCAATGCGTAGGAACTTTGGCAAACAGTTCACGGAAACGCGGCTGAACAAATTGCTCGTGCCACTTCTGCCGCATTTCGGTCATGGTGACTGCTCGCGGATCATCCGGCGTGTCGTAATAGACGTTATCCCCAGTCCCGATGAAGAAGTCTGGTTTCATTTTCAGAATGGTGGCCAACGCAGGATAGCCAAGTTCTTTATCAGGCCCTGAATAGGGCTGCGGCAACTTGGTGTTGTTCTTGACCGCTGACCGAGCACGGTTGATCCGGCTATCTCCATGAAACTTGGCATAGTTCATCCCTGTCACCACAGCAAAACTAACGTTCTCAGCAATATCAGGTCCCGGAAGTGTCTTGAATGTAACCGTGGGTCCGGCAGTTAAACGACTCAGATCAAGCCCCAGACGTGTCTTGCAAACATAAATCGTGTTAGGAGTGAGTTTCTGAAAATTGACGCGTGCAATGAAATCCCGTTGGGGGAACGAGCGGGCCAACAACACTTGCTCAAAATCTGCCGAGCTCAGTGAGAACTCAACCACTCCCCAAGCTCCAGGCAAGTCACCCTCAGCCAGTTCGTCACCCTCGCTCAAACGCAACTGCACCAGTGCTGAACCATGCGATACCGATCCTGCCATGATCCCCAGCCCTGCCACTGGTTGAGGTGCACCCACTGGCGGTTGCGGCGGACGGTTCAATGGTGAATTGGATTGCGCCTGCAACACCTTGGTGCCGAGTAAAAAGATCAAACCAACAGCAAGACAGGAAACAATGGTCTGCTGAGTCACAAAACGCAAAGGTGCCACAACGAACGCCCGAAAAGTTGCGTAGCTGCACGGCGATAAAAAAACGATCATAAGGATTCTACCCAGCTACTCGGCTGACAATTTCAATTCAGATAATCGACCGATTTCATTCGCGAAAATCCCAGCGAGTAAATCGACCAGCACAAAATCCCAGCATACCAGACTCATGCCGATAAACGGACCCTCGAATCTCAACCACCCCCACTTCCATACCCAACCCCTGATCGCACTTCAGCCTTGGTTCTCAACTTCATATCCGATACTCTTGTTCGAATATCGAGGCTTGATCTTCCGCCAATGGAAATGCAAGCATCCGATAATTAAAAGCACGGCGGACCAAATAATCCTCTCGATGCATTTTCTCGTGCCAAGCCCTTTCAGAACAAAAATCGACCATGAAAAAATCAACCTTTTTCGCTTCCGTGACAGCGTTCCTGCTATGCACCCCAGCCATCTCGGATGACAAAGATGCCAAAGCTCCAGCGACAACACAAACGACAACCACAGGGCAAGTGGTGATCGAAATCAACGGAGTCCCCCAGATCATCCAACTTGATAGCTCACCGGCGATTCTCAAGAAACAGCTTAAGAACATTGCTGAGGACATGAATAAGAAAGGCGCCAATACGAATGCCGCTTCGAAAAAACAAACATCAAAACAACAGTCCAGCAGCGGCAAAATTTCCTATCACACGATCATTGTCGGGCCTGACGGAATCGTGAAAGAAGAAAAGGTAGAAAAGAACATTGATGGTGGCGTACTCAACAACAAGCAAATACTGAAGGGATTGCCAGAGCAGGTTCGCAAGCAGGTCGAAGCAGCGATGAAACAAGCTGGTCAAAATGGCGTTCTTCAAATGAAAATCGAAGCCGACAAACTTCCGGCGATGATTCCCAACAAAATCGAAATCATGCCGTTATTGAAAAATGCCGGCGCAGACCTGCCTGCCGATGTGCGCAAACAACTGATGAAAGCAATGCAGGGGATTGATACGAGTGGAATGCAGGTTGGCAACGTCCAAGCACGCGCAATCGTCATTGGTCCTGATGGCAAGAAACAGGAATACAATTTCGGCAGTGACAAGAACAGCGCACCGAATACCAAAACAATCAAACCCGTCAGCAAAGAAAGCGGGACCACAAAGACTGACAAGAAAGTGCTGGAGACCCTGAGCAAAATTCTTGATCGGCTCGAAAAACTCGAGAACGAACTCGAAACGCTCAAAAAGGTAAACGAGTAGTCCTCACAAAGCTCAATTTGACGCGGGAAAACTACGATTCTCGCGTAGGGGAAAAATAGCACCATCGACTGGCCACAGCGATGCGATTCACTTCCTTTGCAGCATTCGGTGTTCCTCAAACGTCGTCAACTCGCGTGATCTCCGTTGCAAATCACTGACGGTTATGCTGATCCCCTCTGACCAGCAGCCGATCTTTTCAATAATCATCTCGAAAAAACCCTATCGCATATTAGATGCTTGCGATAATTTGACGCTTCACCTGAGTCCCTGCAGTAATTGAGATCGACTTGTTCCGACGAGACGATCGAGTTGAGCCTCGCGATTTCGCGGCCAACACACGGGATTGATGCGACAAGTCTTCCTGACGCGTGAAAGTCACGCGAACGCCACAAGAGATGGCGAGCGAAAGAATTTGTGTGAACGAAGCGGCGTCGCTATCGGTGTGATGATCGGCAATTAGCCGATCATTGATTGCGTACGAACCCTTCAGTCGTTTACCAGTTGCATCGCAAGTTTGCTGCTTGTGTTGGACCTGCGCGCCGACTTCCACCCAAAAAGACCTTTCCATGTCGGCACACGAAGCCTCCCAAAATCCATCCTCTGACCACAGCCAATCGCAAGATACCCGCGAGGCAGACTCACACAGGAACGCGGACCCTCACCCCCTGTTCCCCAGCATGGAAGAGTGTCCCACTGAGAATACAGCGTCAGGCAACGAGCAGTCCGCATCCTTGGTGGAACAGGAGCAACCCTCGGACAGCAAAACTAATCAGGAAACGGCTTCGCAGAAAAACAACAGTGATGTCCAGGATCCCACAGCAACCTTAGCGCCAACACAAGAAGAAGCTGCTGTCCAAGACCAAGCCGCTGTCCAAGACCAAGCCGCTGCCCAAGACCAAGCTGCTGTCCAAGACCAAGCTGCTGTCCAAGACCAAGCTGCTGTCCAAGACCAAGCTGCTGTCCAAGACCAAGCTGCTGTCCAAGAAGAAGCTGCTGTCCAAGAAGAAGCTGCTGTCCAAGAAGAAGCTGCTGTCGAGGAAGAAGCCGCCAGCGGCTTTCGAGCCATGGCATTACATGACAGCGTTCAACGTGCGATTGATGTCTCCGGATATACAGTTCCTACGCCAGTTCAAGCTCAGATCATTCCTTTCATGCTTGAGGAACGCGACGTTCTGGCTCAGTCACAGACAGGAACAGGAAAAACAGCTGCCTTTGCTCTGCCGATTTTGAGCCGACTGAATCCCAAGCAGCGCAAACCCCAAGTATTGGTCTTGGCACCCACCCGCGAACTCGCAATCCAAGTTTCCGATTCATTCAACAAGTATGGAATGTTTTTGGACAACTTGAATATCGCGACAATATACGGCGGTCAATCTTATGACCCTCAACTACGTCAACTGCGGCGTGGTGTGCAGGTTGTCGTTGGCACGCCTGGCCGAGTGATCGACCACATCAAACGTGGCACGCTGGACATCGGCCAACTTCAGTGTCTTGTATTGGACGAAGCTGATGAGATGCTGAATATGGGTTTCCTTGAGGACGTTCAGTTTGTCCTGAAGCAAACGCCGCCAGAGCGTCAAATCGCATTATTCTCAGCTACTCTCCCTGAGCAAATCCGAGCGATCGCTCAGGACTACCTGAATGATCCAGCCAAGATTACCGTCAAGAAGAAAACGATGACGGCTGATTCGATCCACCAGCGGGCGTTATTTGTAGCCCCACGGGACAAGGTTTACGCCTTGTGTCGGATTCTTGAAGCCGAAGAGACTGATGGGGTCATTGTGTTCACAAAGACCAAAGCCGCAACACTACAAGTTTCAGAGCACTTACAGCGTGCAGGCCTATCAGCGACCGCGCTGAATGGCGACATGCCTCAAAATGCCCGTGAGCGGACCATCGAACAGTTCAAATCCGGGCGACTCAATGTGCTGGTCGCCACTGATGTTGCAGCAAGAGGCCTCGATGTCAGTCGTGTCAGTCATGTTTTCAACTTTGACCTGCCCCACGACACAGAATCGTATATCCATCGCGTGGGACGCACCGGCAGAGCAGGAAGAAGAGGCGAGGCAATCATATTCCTGAGCAATGCGCAGCGAGGTAAACTACGTACCATCGAACGGGTGACGAAGCAGAAAATCGAGATTGTGCAGTTGCCAACGACAGATGACATCAATCAACTACGAATCAAAAGATTCATGCAGACGATCACTGACACCACAGCTAGTCAGGATCTCACGATGTTCAAAGACCTGATCAATCTGTATGCGGAAGAATCGGGTAAGCCAATGGAATTGATTGCCGCAGCACTGGCGCACATCAATCAGCAGGGCAGGCCATTTCTTGCCAAGGATCGCCCCCAACGATCATCGCGTGAAGATCGCAAAAAGAACCGATCTGATCGTGATCATCGTGACGGATCGGGTGAGCGCGGCGAATCTGCCGGACGCCGACGCAAGGAAATGAAACGCAAACCTCGTCAAGTTGGCCCACCCGAAGCTGGCATGGAACGATACCGAATCGAAGTAGGAAAACGGGACGGCGTGCGTCCAGGTAACATTGTTGGCGCAGTCGCCAACGAAGCCGGCATCGACGGTGACTTCATTGGCCCCATCCAGATTCATGACTCCCATAGCACCATCGACCTCCCTGAAGGCATGCCACGCGGTGTCTACCAAACCCTGAAAAAGACTCGGGTTGCGGGAAAGCAGATGCACATCGCTCGTGATGGTGAACGATCAGAAGAGGGAAGCGACTCTGGTGACGGGCGACACCGCAAACCTCGGGCGGGCAAACCGCGACACAAACGCAGCACAGAATCAGGATTTCCAAACAATAAGAAAAACAAGAATAAACAAGGCGGCAAACGCAAGAAACGCAAGACGCCGACATCCTGAGTTAACACCCTGAAATGGGAACGCAGCAGGCTTTTCCTCACTCACCTTGTGATCACTTAATAAAGCCAACACTGTCATTCAAAACGCAGCTGCCGAATGCAGCGCCCAGCATTGACAGAATACAGCAGCAATTCGCAGAGTCCCAAGCTTCTCTAAACCAGTTCTGGTACAGAGATTCCCTCGGACATCAGCACGTGCGGCCGACCTGTTTGGTCATGAATGATGGATTGCGGATTGATCCCAAGTTTTCGATACAAGGTTGCAATCACATCGCAGAAGGCAACCGGCCGCTCGGTTACTTTTCCTGCTTCTCGGTCAGTTGCTCCAAGCACCACGCCCCCTTGCATGCCACCGCCTGCGATAAGCCCCATCGAAACACTTGGCCAGTGGTCACGCCCACCTTTCTCATTCACCTTGGGCGTTCGTCCGAACTCTCCCCAAGCCAGCACAATCGTATCGTCCAGCATGCCACGTGACTCAAGATCAGTTATCAACGCATGAAAGCCGTGATCAAACAGCGGCCCGAGATGACGCATTCGATTGTTATTGTCTGAGTGTGTATCAAAGTCACTTAGCGAGACACTTACAACACGCACACCAGCTTCGAGCAAGCGTCTAGCCAGCATAAATTTCAACAGCGAGTCTGGACCTTCGCTGGTATAAAACTGCGTACCACCGGAAGCGGACTTGGGCGTGTAGTGTTCCACCACGCGTGAATCCTCAGCTTCGATATCCATTGCCCGAGCAAACGCACCTGACGTCAACACCTTATAAGCTTGTTGATGGAACTCATCCATCGCGTCCATCGATCCAGAAGTATCCAAATCACGCTTGAAGCGATCGACACTCTTCAGTAATTCCAAGCGATCATTTAATCGCTTCACTGGCAGGTCATGAATGAGGCTGAGTTCTGTCTTATGGTCATTCCCCAGTCGCTTCAGCTCACCCTTCATTCCAGTTTCAAGTTCCCGTTTCCAAATGTCAGAGATGTCCGGGCGAAACGGTTTACAGCCGATTCCAAGAAAGCCCGGACGAGCACTATTGCGAACCAAGGGTCGACCCTGCATCAAGTCGATAAAGTTAGGAACTTCATCGTCCGGTTTCCCCAGCAGATGCTTGACCACGCATCCCAACGCGGGGCGTCCTCCGAGAGACTTGAGGACCTTTTCTGCATATCCCGACTGACATTGAAAGGCATGATGCTTTCCGTCCGAACCCACCAGAGACCGCAGAAAAACAAGCTTGTCAGCGATCTTAGCGCACTGCGGCATCAATTCCGTCAATTGCACACCGGGGACAGCTGTACTGATCGGACCAAACGGACTCCGCAACTCGCTGGGGGCGAACGGTTTGGGATCAATCAGATCCATCTGCGGCGGACCACCGTCAAGATGAATCACAATCAACGATTTCTTTCCTGCACCTGTCCCAGCAAGCGCTTCATGAGCAAGAATTGAAGGCAAACTTAGCCCAGCGATTCCAGCTGCCCCCGCCGTAAGAAAACTCCTACGAGACACTCCGGAGCAGTTAGTGAAGGCCTGACCTACATTCAAACGGATCATGGGATGCAGCTCCGAGGAAATTAATGCCAAGTTTCATTTTAGCAGTTCCTGAGACATCGTGTGATCACGACTTCGTCGAAGTCCGCACCCCTCACCCGACAAAGCTGCGCAGCGAAGCGTTTCCCTGTTGGCCCCTATTCTCAGTCTGTCTCACGGGTTTTCGTCCCACCCTGCACAAAGCTCTCGTGCAGCACCACCTCACGGATCACGTTCCGTAGTGGGAAATCATTTTGGCCAGCCGCCTCAACGATTTCATCGACAGCTACGGCATCGGCCGGTCCAAGATCACGTGCGAGAGCAAAACGTAGCAGATGAGCTGTAAACGCATTGGCAAAACGCTGGCGTTCCTGATGCAACAACTGCTTAAAACGCACGACATCGTCAAAAGCGTATTTGGTCATCAACGTCCCCGCAGCATCGACAGGTCGCCCATTGGAATACTTGTCACGCCAACGTCCGGTAATATCGAAATTTTCAAGTGCGAATCCGAGTGGGTCGAGACGTGCGTGGCAACTTGCACAATCAGGGTTCTCACGATGGATCGAAAATTTCTCGCGAATGGTCAGGTTTTTATCAGTCTGTTCTTCATTGAGTGGTGGAACATCATTTGGAGGCGGGGCAGGTGGATCGTTGAAAATGACTTCAATGACCCAAGCTCCTCGAGCGATCGGATGCGTACGTTTAGGCCCTGAAGTCATGCTCATCATCGCGGCGTTGGTGACCACACCACCATACCGAGGATCGTCGACTGAGCCCCGCTCAAACACACGTGATCGCAACATGCGCTTGACTTGCTCATCAAATTGACGATTCAAGTCCTGCTGCCGTTTAGCGGGGTCGACGGGACTGGGCACTTTTTCTAACGCCAATTCATTTGCTTGGATCTCTTCTGTCAGTCGATCGAGCTGTTTCCTCTGGGACTCACTCATGGCAACGCGGATATCCTGATCAGAAACGAAACGGTTGTTTCCGCTGAATGCCGCAGAAACTTCCTCAGCCTTCAATTCACGGTCATACAGCCGAGCCTGATCGAGACTGATGGAAAGGTATTTGTTTCCCCCAGCCGGCAGATGTCGCAAACCAAAAATGACCGACGTTTTCTCCTTTGGAAAAGTAGCCACCCCCTTATTGAACGGTCCACCATACGGCTGACCGTTACGGTACAACTGCGTGCTGCCGTCTTCCTGGTAAACCATCACCAGATGCAGCAATTCTTCAGTCTCAGTTTCTTCAGTTGACTCTGGAAAATCCTCCGTGCGACTAAATCCATTGCTTCCAGAAATCCAGTGTTTGCGTTTGCGCTCACCTAGGACGATCGTGTCAAAAAAGTCACCCGGCCCCTGAATGCCCATCACGCCCCCACCCTGCTGATTGACATCATGCAGACGGAACGCAACCTCGAGACTCTTCGCTTTCAAATCGATCGGTAAAGCAGGACTTTGCAGATACGCACGATCGAGCACAACCAAGCCATCCTTGAATTCGACTTCTCCGTGCGATGTCAAATCCAACTCGTTGACTGAACTTTTCAAGTCACCATCAAATTCCCAGGCAGCATAGGGCTTCAGGTCGAGCGGTGGTTGGGAATCCTGATCCTGACGCCGCTTCTCAAGCAAACGCCCGCGCACAGGAGCCAGCAAACTCTCTTTCTGTTCCCGCAAATCTAGAATCAGATCAGCGAGGTCATTGCGTTGCTGTTCATTCCTGCGATTGAATTGATCTACTTCCTCCCGTTTCAATCGGGGAGGCTTTAAATCAGAGGTGTACCAGAAGTCAAGAAATTCACTGCGGTACGCTGCGTCAGGCAACAGCAGTTCAGCCAAGGGTCGATTTTCAAGAAACACCATATCGAACAGTAACAGTGGCTCCAGCAACATCTGCAAGCTCGCCGGATTCTGTTGATCCAGACTGAACAGACGATATTGTCGAGGATCTGGCGTCGCCGCCAGTACATTCTCAAGTTGCATCCACTGTGCAGGAAACGAATCCAGAAACCGTTCAATTTTGGGATCGGACATCATACGATCCACAACATTAGCGAGCACTTCTGGGCGTGTGAGTTGCCCCTCCTCGGCCAACGCCAACAGTGCATCATCAGGCCCGCTTCCCCAGAAGAAGAAGGAAAGACGCGATGCCAGTTCAACGTTTGCATCAGACAACCGGCCAGTGTCTGCGCGATAAAGGAAAAGTGGCGATGACAATGCTGCAGCAGCGACCTTCTTCATGCTTTGCGTGAATGACAAACCCGACTCAACATTTGCAACCGCGTAGTCGCGGTAACGCGTTAAAGTCCCCGCTTCGACGGGACCACGGAAGGCAATCCGCAAGAAGGACTTCAGGCGTTTCTGTATTTCCGGTTCCAGATTTTTCCCATCGTCTGGGTCCGCAAAGAACTCATGCCAGATACCGACCGTCTTCTCATTGAAATCCGGGCTATCGGTGATAGAAATACTTAAACGCAAGAACGCGTCCAGCAAAAGTGGTGAAAGCGTTAGCTGGTTAGCCTGATTGTCAAAACCATGGGAAGCACGCAAGTCTTTGGGAAATGAATTCACCGATGTCATTCCGCCGGATTCATCGAGCGACCTGCTGCGGACATGCACCTTGACCGGCATTACCTGCTTGCCAGTCGCCACATAATTCTGATCGCGACTCATCAGCTTTTCAGGCAGATGAAAAACATCCATCTTCAGCCCAAATAAATCTTTCACCGCATAATTGTATTGAAAGCGATTCAAGCGCCGCATAGGAATTTCTGGAACCAGCATCGCGCTTGTTGATTCGCGCAACAAGGCTTTCAAGGCGACCACCGCCTTCTGCCGAACAGGCTCGTCCAAGTCAGGTTCGTCTTGGGGTGGCATATCATAAGAGTCGATCGCCTTCAGCATTGCCAAGATCACTTCTGGCCTGGCCATGAGATCTGCACGACTTCCGACCGCTGCAAAATCCATCTCGCCATTTGCATCACTTCCCTCATGGCAATGCACACAGTGATCGGCGATCAGTGGTTGAATTGCTTGCTCAAACTGCCCAGCCAAGACGGAACAATGTCCCGGCAAGAACGCGAGCGTCAGCAACAACAGTGGCAAATCAAAACGAAGCGACCGACCAATGCAACGTGACATTTCCAAACCAGTTTTCATATGATTCCGCAGCTCACGCCCACAAGTCAGAAATAACACCGTTACTGTCCGAAAACTGCTCAATTTCCAGCCCCATCAGGTTAGCAATGGTAAGCCACATATTTGAGTTCAACGTACCACTGGGTGACCGAATGAATCGCCCCTGCTTCATCTGGCCCTGCGACTTACCAGCCACAATCAATGGCAGATCGTAATACTGGTGTGTCGCGCCGTCTCCCAAACCCGCACCATAAGTGACGATCGAATTGTCCAGCAAACTGGAACCATCAGTGTCTTTGAGCGTTTTCATTCTGGAAAGCAGATATGCGTATTGCTGCATGTGAAAAACATCGATCTTCTGCAGTTCTTTGTAGCCATCACCCTTTTGATTATGAGTCATGTTGTGATGTTGAACCGGATCAGAAAAAACTCCTTCGTACAACAGCGATGCATCCCACCGCTCAGGTCCAACCATGAAGGTACAGACATTGGTAATCCCCATCTGCAACGCCAGCAACATCAGATCAGCTTGAAGTCGGATGTACTCACCGCGAGGCAGGACTTCATCTTTCGGAACTTCGATATCAGCGTCCGAGATCAACTTTTGCATTTTTTTGATACGGACTTCCACGTCCCGAATCATTTCCATGAAATCATCCATCATCTCGCGATCACGACGACCGAGTTTTCTGGACAGCGACTTGGCGTCGGCAAGGACAAGATCAGTCACATCCATCATGTGCCGTCGATATCCGTCAGCCATGAATAACCGGTCGTACAATTTCTTCGGGTCTTTGATGGAAGGTGCAATTTTGTCCGGGCCATACCACGAAATATTATCAAAGTAGATTGATTCCTTTCCTGCTTTGAATCCATTGCAACTGATTTCAAGTGTTCGGAACGCAGTACTGCGTCCGACGTGATCACCGATGACCTGATCGAGGCTGCGTCCGTTGGGGTGCCGAATTCCTGCTACGGCGGCTTGCTCAGGTGAAAGGCTGGTCAAGTAGCACGACGCACCCTGAGCATGAACATCCTGTCCATTCTTAAACGTTCGGTCTAAACCCGTGATCAACGTGACATCATTGAGATGTTCAGCCAGTGGCTGCATCGTGGATGTCAACTCAAGGGGATAAACCCCTGGCTCGTTCTTCTTACGGCGTTCATTCTTGGTCTTGTCTGCATTGAAGCCTCCCACAAAGCCAGGTAGTTCAGCTTCTTCTTCGCCAGGGAAAAAACAGCGTCGCACAAGCCCGTTGGGCACATACATGATGACCAACTTCTTGCTGGGCTTGCTGGGGTCGCCCACCAAACCAGTCGCTGATGCCTCATCATCACCACTTGCAAGCGAAGGCAGGAAGGGCAAGGTCAGGACCGCGCCTTTTGCCTTCAGAAATTTCCTTCTTGTGAAATTCATGATCTCCTCCACACAATGCCAAAAAGTCGATGACCATGGACCAGGGTCAAGACCGAAAACCTCGCTGTTTGGCAACAAACCATTTCACTATTCAGTAGGCGGATAATGCTGAGGTAAACGCTTTGCCAAACGAGATTGTATTTTAACCGATAGAGTGGCGTCTGCCACAAAGGAAAAGCCAATTCCCAATAGCTGCACCAAACAAATACACCGCCAGCGAAGCCATCAGGGTGTCAAGTCTCACCGAGAAACGGAGTTCTTGCAACAAAAAGCGATAAACATCGGAGCGGCGGTGCTTGCTGCACTGAGTTGCAAATTCACGATCTTTCAACATCCCGACCTCCGAAAACTAGTGGATGCCGAGAAACATGAATTCATGTTTGAAATTTCAAAAGCAGGCGTCACTCAAAACCTAAAGAGAAGAAAACACTGGATTTGCCACAAGCCTCGGCGTTTAAACGGAGGCCAGCAACTCTGTCAGGGGTCCCATCTGATCTTTCTCTTTTCCGATCGCAAAATCGGGTTGACCGAAATGGTCAACAGGCGCACCAGCAACGTGACACAGTGTGGTCAACCAATTACCAATCGTATGATGGTGACTTGCCTTTCCATACCCGGGATAAGCAAGATAGCGTCCCGTTGACTTGAGCCGTCCTCCCATATCCCCAATCACCACCATTGGCCATTCGGTTGCGGTGGAATGGTGTTTGTCAGAATTGTCACTGACATAAACGATCACAGTGTTGTCCAGCATCGTGCCATCCTCTTCAGGAATAGCTTCAAGCTTGCGTGCGACCTCGGAAATCAGATTGAAATGAAACTTGCGAATCAGATTGCGACATTCCTGAGATGACATACTTCCACTGCTAGCACCGTGCCCCACGGAATGTACTTTGGGTGTGATGCCCAATCCCTGATATGAAGAATTGAGATCACAAGTGTGGATCGTGACCACGTTGGTGATCCCCGTGATCAGTGCCGACGTGGCCATGTCAAAATGAGCCTCCAAGTGGTCCGTGCTGAACTTCGACGTGTACTTGTCACTGACCTCAGGTGCATGCCGCTTCAAAACGTCCTGCATTCCGACCAGCTTGAGCCTTCGATCACGCAATGCCTCAAACCCCCCAAGATAATGATCCAGTTTTTCACGGCCCTGCTGCGGCAGTTGTTTCTGCAGTTTGCGAATATCCTCTGACATTGTGTCCAAGACGTTGCCGGTTCGCAAATAATTTCGCTTGATGTCACCGCCTGACGCGATACTGCCAAACAGATTCTGAAAAGCCAATTCCGGATTGCACTGAAAAGGCAACTGTCTATTTTTCCCCTGTGCACTGATCGATGGGTACGCGGTGCCCTGACTTCCATCGCCCATTTTCAATCCGACATGATTGAACACTGAAGGCAGTTGTTGCGACAGGTATCCATCAATCGTGGCATCAGCTGGCTGACTGTGCGCCCCCGCCTTGTACGCTCCCAAAGCACCGTAGTGCGACGAGTGCCCCGGATTACACATCCGCCCGCTAAGTCCCTGCAAGATCGTCAGTCTCTTACGAAATGGCTCCAACGACTCCATTCCCTCGGCTAACTTTCGATCGCCGAGCGATTGATCAACGATGCTGTCCCCGCCATGCTGAAGCCCTTCTGGATTGATAAATCCTGCCTGCAAGCCACTCGACTTGACGACAAACATAAATCTCTTGGGCATTTGTGCTTGAGCAACGACTTCCTCGCTACATGCATAGCGATTCAAAAACGGAGCAAGGGCAAGACCGCTCGCCCCCAGTGACACGCTTTGCAGGATGGATCGGCGGGATTTCATGCTTCGGACCAACATTGAATTCTCGTGTTATGACTACTTGAAGATTATGCAATCAGGCAATTTCCGCTGCAACTGTTCAATTCCAGCTGAGCTCAACTGAGGACAATTCTCGAGCCCCACGTACTTGAGTGAGCGAAGTGATTCCAAGCACTGAAGTCCATCATCCGTGATCTGCTCGCAACCGGACAAGGTGAGTTCTTCCAGATGCTGCATCCCCATCAGTGCCCGCAATCCAACATCTGTGACCCCACTACAGTTGTCGAGGTACAGATAACGCATCTGGAGGTGGTTTTGCAAATGCTTCAGACCAGAATCATCGATCCGTGAGCAGTCAGCCAGATTTAGCCGCCTCAACGCAGATACATTTTCAAATGCTTGAAGTCCTGCCCCCGTGATCTGTGAACAATGCCAGAGATCAATGTCACGAAGGGCCTTCAATGCAGACAGATGGCTCAAACCACGATCAGAGAAATTGTCGTTATCTGACACATTCAACTTTACAATTCCCGTATTTCCCTCGATCGCCTTCAGACTCTTGTCTGTCAAAGCACGAATGGAACCCAGGTTTAAAGCTTCAAGGTCAGAAAGATTCTGCAAGGATTCAATTCCCACGTCGGTCAGGACGAGGCACTGAAACAGGTTCAATGATCTCAACGACTCCTTTTCTGGCAACCGCACTAAAGTCTCGTCTACCAGACGCTTTGATTCATGCAAATCGAGGTCACGGATGCCGCCGGGCAACTGCAATGCCCTGCCCTCATGCCACCAACAAAATGCGAGACTCAGCGTTCGCAACTTTTTCAGTTCGCTAAAAACCGGATTGAAACCATCATCCGTGATCCGGTGAAGACCGTACATTTCAAGCGTTCGCAAATCAGTGAGCCGGCCAAGATGCCTGACACCTTGGTCGGTGATCGTATCCTGCCCATCCAGATCAAGCGATTGCAAGGCAAGCAAGTCCTTGAGTTGCTCCATGCCTTCGTCTCCGAATTGACCACGACCACAGGACAGATCTAAATGGATCAGCCCACGCAATTCGCTTAAACCTTTACCCCGAAACGAAGTGTTCCTTGCAAGACTCAAGGAAGTGAGCA
>Ga0315322_10000710_pt1 | contig 24981 bp, 32 predicted proteins | sample M110021515metaG_FD_203461 | JGI IMG/M metagenome (GOLD analysis project Ga0315322, IMG submission 203461) | Ammonia-oxidizing marine archaeal communities from Monterey Bay, California, United States - M1 100m 21515 | ecosystem: Environmental > Aquatic > Marine > Intertidal zone | place: USA...
ATTGGTTCAAGACTCTTTTTTACCGTTCTAGCCAAATATATCAATGTTAAGTATCTCCCTTATTTAGGTTATCTAGCCTTATTGCCTGCTTTTGGCTTTTCTTATATATATATTACCGGCTCTAGACCCTCTGGTCTTGAAGCTGGAGGTAAAATCTGGTGGAATTGTCTTCGTCCTCTACATTCCCTACTATATTTCTTATTTGCTTATAATGCTATCTTGAAACATAAAGAGGTTGCGTGGAAATTCTTAGCACTAGATGTCATTATCGGTCTTTTTGCCTTCCTTGGTCATCATTTTTATGATTAAAATATCTTTATATAACTCCAGGTTGTAGGTAATTATATTAGAAACTTTCTTCCTCTTCTTCCTCATCATTTTTTTTATAATAATGTAACCAAAAAGTTACATCAGTCGGTTCTGATTCTAAACTTTTATATACCGGATATATCATATATTTTTGTCCACTTCCTTCTACATTACTTATTCCAAATCCTCCTCCATTTTTTTTAAATTTTTCATTATAATCATTTTCTATTAACTTTTTATCATAAAATGCATATCCAGAAGCAAACCTTTTTGAAGAAAGATATCTATGTGTTTCATTTTTATTAAAACTATCTAGTGTTATATCGTGTATACCTTGAAATAAATCACTATTTGAATTTCTTAAAAATGGAGCTATTCCTTCAACATTAGTAAATGATTCAAAATGAATATCCTTTTTATGAGTAATCGCTTCTTGATTAGCAAAATTTCCATAGCAAGTATTTTTTATTTCTTTTATTTTGTTTCTATCACTTTTTATTCTTATACTATTATAATCTTTTCCATTATAAATAAATTTTTTAGAAAACTCTATATATTCTTTTACTGCTTTTAAATCACAAATAAATAATGGTTTTTCATTATTTATGTAATCTGGTTCGTCCCCATGACCCCAAAACCTAGGTATTAAACCATTACAAGTTGAAGTAGTATTTTGTTTCTTGGATGGTTTTTCTGCTATTATACCTGTATATTTTGTTAATTTTAATCTTTTACTAGCACTATATTTATCTTTGATTAAAATTATAGTATGTTTTACAGGTTTTTCATATGTCTTTACAAGTGTTTTCCCATTATCTATGGCTCGTTTTTCAATTTTATCGTTTTTAAAAGTTAAATAATAGTTATTTTCCGAATCATCTTCTATTAAAATCCAATTATTTTTTTCTACCATATCTTTGATTGATTTTTGAAATTGTCCTTTTTCAATATTTGTTCTTGCCCTTATGTAATGATATTTGGGACTTGTATATCTTCTTATTTTATTTTCAATATTTATAGTTTGATCAAAATTTACTAGCATATTCTTATCATAAAAATACTTAAATCCTTTGTAATTTACACCAGATTTTAATTGTATCATTCCATGGAAACCAGATCGCCTTAACAAATTTAAAGTAACATCTGGAGTAGCTGAAATTAAAATAATTTTTATATTATATTCTTTCATTCGTTCTTCTGTTAATCCTAATCTCCTTAATTCATTATCAATCGTCATCTCTTCAGAATCAGCAAAATGAGATTCATCAATTACAAAAATATGATCATGTATTGTTTCTTCAATATTGTCCAAAATATATGTTATTCTTTTATGAAAATTGGAACGATGAACTACACAATGATTAATATGTAACCTATTAATATCATTTAATAGATACTCTCCTGTTGCTAAAGTTAAATTTTCTACTAATTGTTCCAACCAATCTTTATCCGACATACCTGTTAATAATGTGATATTACTCATGCGTATTGATTCTTCCCATGGTAATTTTATTATATCATAAATTAATCTATGTGTAACCATTGTTTTTCCTGAACCTGGTTCGGCAACCAAACTTAAAAAGTTTATATTTTTATCTAATATTCCATCAATTAAACCTGCCGAAGCTTCCTCTGATTCACGAAACCACACCTTATCTCCCTTTCGTCTATCATGTTTTTGTAATAATCTATCTCCATCTTCCTGCTCCTCAACATAACCTTCCTCATCTATTTCATTTTTATAAGGATTATAAGGAGGCCATAAAGGTAATTCACTTAGGATTGATTCTTCAGTTACTTCTGAATCCATTGTTTCTTCAATTACATTTGAATCATCTGATATAGTCTGTGTTGCCGTTATTACTACATTAACTTCATTTTCCTTACATGGACACTTTGGGTTCCTTGAACTATGTTTTTCAAAATCTTCCCTTGATTTAAAACCAAATCTCTGCCAATTATCATAATTTCTTTCATCTGAACCTTCTCCAAACTTTCCTCTACAATTCTTACACTTTTGAGCTGGACCCATTATATATTCTTATAAGTTGTTCTCTTTAAGTTCTTTTGAAAGTGATACTACTTTAGTTATACTTTTAAAAGTGAAACACTTTAAACTTCAATTTTTTAAATAAACCTTCGTAAATTATATATATAATACACAATTCATTATATATATATCTACATTATATCTAGGAAACTATTTTTTTTATCTCTTTCGCAATCGCTTGAGACAGTCCACAAGGAACCGCATTTCCTAATTGAACTAACATCTTTGTTTTTCTCCCCTTAAACTTGAAATCGTCTGGAAAACTTTGAAGTCTAGCTAATTCTCTAGGCGTCATTACTCTATTCTTCTCATAATGAACAAAAACACCACCGTGATTCTCTTTTACTGTATTTGATGGCTCATCAGGATTACATCTATAAAATGCCTCTGTATATTTGGGATTTACACTCTTTCCTATAGGAGTATTCTTTATCTTTTCAACAAAATCAGAACTATGAACTGTAAATATATGTTGAAGAGTATCCACATCCTCTTTCTTCTCCTTTAAATCATCTATTGCCTCTCTTACACTTACCCATTTATTCTTACCATCACTCCCTTCTTTATTATGTGTAGCTACTGGAAATGATATCTCCTTTTTTATATCTTTCCTTGTCCCAATAAATATTACTCTCTCTCTCTTTTGAGGAACTCCGTAGTCTGCGGAATTTAATAATTTCATATCTACATTATACCCCATCTCTTGAAATGTATTTTTTATTATATCCGTTACTTTCATTCTAAATATATGAACCTCTTTATCCATTAATTTTATTTTTCTATTTACATCCTTCAAGTCAGTATTATTTGTATTTACTATATCAGCGTATCCTTCAATATCTTCCTCATTTTTTGACGATAATACCTTTTTCTTGGCTATTATATTTATCTTTTCAGCCTCTAATTCATAATATTTATCAGCTATTTCTCTCTCCTTTTTTGATAATTTCGGTTTATCGTGTAATATTGTCAATATACCTTTCACATTCTCCATAACAAATACCTTTGGTTTCAATTTTTTAACAATTTCTATATATTCTTTGAATAATTGACCTCTAGGATCTCGTGAATTACGATGACCTGACATTGAATATGCCACACATGGGGGACCTCCTAGAATAATATCACACTTCTTATCTTTAAAATTATCATATACTTCCTTTTTTATTGAACCTTTGGTTATATCCCCCACAATAACCTTTGTATTATCAAAATTTTCTTTATATGTTTCAGCTATACTACCATCCAATTCATTACACGCTACTATATTAAAACCTTCCTTATGAAATCCATACCCTAATCCACCACACCCAGCAAACAATTCGAAACAATTCATTAGTATATATCTAATTATTTATTTAATATTATTCAATTATCTATTTAAAATTGAAGTTATTATAATTTATAGTATATTAATTATTATATAATATGGACGAGTTTAAATCAGGTTACATTCGAGTTACAATGGATAATATTAGCTATAAAAATGTATGTGATTATTATAATCAAAATAAACCAGATGATTGGAAACCTATTTATAAACTAGATAGGGTGGAAGGAGGATTTTGTATTGATGTGGAAAAAAATTATCATCTAGACGCAAATGATAATATTAAACAAATTAGATGGAATAATAAAAAACTGTTACCTTATTCAGTATATCAAAAATTTAATAAAGAAGAAACATATCTTTTATATACAACATTGTGGAATTTATATCCCCAAAATGAAAATGGTCCACAAGTTTTCTTAGAATAATTTACATTTATTTCTTATAAAGTTCTCTTTTTTTAGTTCCTTTTTTAATGTTCTATATTATCACTATATTTTAGTTTAAAAATACTTTTTTTTACTAATTATGATTGATGAAGATATTATTATTCGACAACTTAATCGTATGCCATATGATATGATTTATACTATTAAACAATTCCTACCTGTCTCATTGCTTAAAAAATTGAGAAAAATACATAAAAGTGAACTTCCTATCAATTATAAACTTATATTTGACCTCAATGACTATTTATATCTCAAATATATTGGATACGATATTGATATCAAAGCCATAGAATTTAGTATAATATTGATCAAAAATCAGTTACAAGAATCTAAACGGAAAATCGTTAATCCATTCTCCTTTGAATATTGGAATAATAATTCTATTTCCAATGAAAATGTTAGACAAGAAATTAATAAAAGAGAGAAACTCATTAAAGAAAATAAACTCTTGTATGATTATTTTTATGATAAATATGTTAATTCTACAATACATTCTCAAAATCTTAACATTATTGAATTAAATTAAAAATTGAATATGTTAAATATATTAAAACATATTCAATATTATAATTAAGATGAGTTCAAAACCTACAGCTATCAGTTTATTTTCAGGAATGGGAGGCGATTCTCTAGGTATCCAGGAAGCTGGATTTGATATTATTGCGTTTAATGAATTTGATAAAGCTGCTGTCAATTCACATCTAGAAAATTTTCCAGATTCTATCCTTATTCAAGACCCTACACAAAAAAAACCCAAGGACAAGATTAATATTCAGGTTATTCCTGATGAAATATTCTCTGAATATAAAGATAAAATTGATGTGATCTTTGCGGGGCATCCTTGTCAAGGATTTTCAAATGGGGGTAAAAAATTACCTGACGACCCACGCAACACTTTATTCCGTGAATTTGCTCGGGTATGTAGATTAGTTAAACCAAAATACATTATTGGGGAAAATGTTGATGGATTACTCAGTAGAAAAACAGCAACTGGAGAAAATTATATTGATGTTATTGTCAAAGAATTTGATGATATCGGTTATAATGTCACTTATCAAGTGTGCCATACTGTTAAATACGGTGTCCCTCAACTTCGTAAACGATTAGTATATGTTGGAATCAGAAAAGATTTAAATCAAACATACACATTCCCTGAACCTTTGAATAATGGTAAAACTAATTTACCCAATCTTCAAAATATTATTCAATTTGATATGAAAGGAGCTATTAAAATTGAACCAGATGACTTTGATATGACATCTATTCCACCCGAATGTATTCTTAAAAATTTAAATAATAATGATAATGAAATCCCACAAGATGTTCATCCCTACTTACGATTAAAAGCCAAAACCCGAAATCAAGAATATGATGGTAAAGTCCATCCTAATATGCTTTCATTCTCAAAGCGTGATTCAGCTATTCATGCTGAAATTATTGATATTAGAAATCCCAGCAAAACAATTATATGTTCATATGATCATCAACCCAGATTATTTGTTCCTCTTCAAAATAAAAATGGTTACTATATTAGATGTATTTTACCAGACGAACTTAAGCAAATTCAAGGATTTCCCGCAGATTTTAAACTTTATGGGTCTACAAAAGATAAAATTAAACAAATTGGTAATGCTGTTCCTCCACCACTCATTACACAAATTGTTAGCAAACTCATTAATTAAAAATTATATAAATTAATGAATTATGAATAAAAAAACTTTTTTATTTAAAGATTACAAAATTAATTTCCCACTCCTAATCCCAATAAGGCTTCAATAGCCACTTCTTCGTCATTTTTGGTATCGGGTTCTTCCTCTACTTCTTCACTCACTCTCAAAAATCTACTTATATTCCCTTTGAATGTTGGTCTGGGATATACCTCCATAATACCCGCTAACTGCTTCTTCGCCGCTCCTCGCGCATACTTATCCTTCAGTGCCGTAATTTCTTGAATATACTCATCCAACCACGGAGAATCTTTGATAAATTCCTCTCCATTGATGTAAAGAAGCTTTGCGGGTATATTATTCTCTGGCTTTCTCTTATATTCCTTCCCTGTAAAGAATATAATATACCAAATATCCTTATTGGGGCAAGTATCATTGAAATAAACCACTGGATTGTCCGTCTTTTTTATCTCAATATTCAATCCAATTCCTCCAACATTTCTGAAATCTTTCGATTGTTGGCTACCCGCTTCCTCAAAGCTCAACTCCATACCAGTCAAAATCACTCGAATCTTCTCAATTACAACTCTCTCACTTACCTGTGTATTTCCTTTTTCAGTCTTGGTGGACTTGATAAACTCTTCACCAACTTGCTCATCGAGCTCCTTGGTAATCCGGTTAAATAAAGCTTGGTGTTCAAAATTCATTTTTACAACTTGATCTTAAATATGAATCTACTTAGTCGCCAAAAAACACTTCAATTTTATTTATTTTTCATTTTTTTAGTACATTTCTCTCTCCAAATCAACACAGGATTTATCGATTGTATCAACAATCTCAACTGTTATATTCTCTGGCACTTTATTCATATCTAAATATCCAACTACATCTCTCAAAATATGTAGTTTTAATTTAAAATCCATATTATCAACTATACATTTCCCAGTCCATCTCTCTAACGGAAGTATCTCATTCAATGAACTCACTCTTCCTTTCACACCTTGATACTTACCTTCTCTCTTTCCTGGTCTACCTGATGGACATTTCATCCTCCATTCACATGATAAAGCATTTATATGGTCTGGAAATCCCGATAACATAGCACATATTTCCCAAGCACCGCCTTTTCCATGAGTAGCTCTCGCACCTCCCTTAATCTCCTCATTATGTTGTCTTAATCTTCTCATTGGATTATTTGTTGACCCATTATAAGTATTATTTTTAAATTGCTCTAATTTATTTCGTAAAATATAACAATACCACATTATTCTTATATTTTATAATATTATCTCTCCTTTAACTTTAAATCCCAAATAATTGAGCAAATAAAGATTTTCTACTTTTCTTTGATTTATGTTGTCTGTGACCTCTTCTGTTATAATCTTTATCTCCTTTATGTGTTACAAAATCTTTTCTTCCTTTTCTAGTCTTGGAAGCACTTCCCTTTCTAAAATGCTTCTTTGACTTCTTTCCTCTTCTTCTCTTTCCGCCAACCATTTCATCACCCTTAGGATTATATGTGGACTTTGTTTGTCTAGGTCTAGAAACAGAGTTATAAACAGGGTTAGAAACAGGACTTACAACAGTAGGAGGAGAATGACTTCTTCCCTTTTCCATTGATGAAAGAGCCTCCTCATAAGCTAAACCCATTTCCTCATCACCATCACCACCTCTGCGTGAACGACCCTTTCCTCTTGAACGCGAACGATTAACTCTTTTGGTATATCCCATTTTATATATTATCTAAATAATAAAATTTTTCTTCGTGTCATTATCCAAATAAACATTTTTGCTTATAGCTCTTATAATTTTACATGTCTCCTTATCATCTTCTTCTATAGATGTCATTGAATTAAATACCAATTTCGTAAGTTTTGTTTGTAAATCATCGTCTTTATCCCATCCAGTATTTACATCTTGCCACTTATTTATCATAGTTCGTTGTTTTAAAGCTATTCCTTTTATTCCTTGTAGTATTTTATTCAATTCATCGTCCTTTTCCCAAATATCTGCTTCCTTTACATATAGTGTTTTTCGTTTTGTATCAGTACAATGTATTGGTCTTTCCAATATATCTAGTTCATTTAACCCATTCACCATCATATTTGTTATTGTATTTGTTAATCCATTATGTATTGTTTCGTCATATGTCTTATTTGTTATGGGAAGCGATTGAATAAAATCTGTCAAATTCATAGCATTTTTACAATGCTCATTTAAAAACATATTTATGTTAAAAGTATTTGTATTATGACTATTGGTATTGTTATTGGTATTGTTATTGGTAGTGTTTCCTAATTGTGGCATAATTTCCAACATTTTCTCCATAACATCACTGTTTTTTAATAACATTTTTACCAATAATTCTTTGTCTATATCAGAACAAGTATTTAAATTATTACTATTGTGTTGAATAATATCTTCATTTACAAAGCATTTCTTTTGATGATTAAAAAGTGATGCTCTATGACTATAAAACTTACCACATTCGCATTGATGGATTTGTTGTTGTATTTTTGTTGTATTTGTTGTATTATGTTTTATGGAGCGCAAATGTTTATTAAAATCACCTTTCTTATAGCAACTATAGTCACATTTTTCACAAATAAATTTTGGGGGAATTTTTGGAGAATAAATGGTTGTATTTTTCATATATATATACAACCGGAAATTCTCCTAAATAGTTTACGAAAAATATATAAAAATTTACAATAACAAATTATTTTTTTTCATTTTTCATTTCTTACCTTTATGCTCTCAAGCACTTTTTCACCAACTTTTCCAATCCTATTTCCAATATTTGAAAATGGACATACTTTTTCGATGTCCATTTTCGATTTTCCAATTTAGGTCTGTGAAAAAAAGTACATATCAAAATACCTACAAGTATCATTGACAGTTCACTTTTTTCAGTGGACTTTATTTATCTACATTATGTAGTAAATCATATTATATCGGAACTAATATGAACTAAATGGTTGCTATTTGTTGCCATTTGATGCTTGCGTGTCATTAATGTCTGTCATATTGACTTTTCCTACTACATTTAAAGTCACATATTTCACAAAAATATTTTTCGGAACTTTTTGGAACTAAATTTGTTGCCATTTGGTTGATATAATAGCAACACAAAAAGTTCCTATATTAGTTCCTTTTTTTTAGTTCCTTTTTACCATTTTAAAAAAAAATTGAAATGTTTTATTTACTTTGTTCGTAATTAAACCTAACTATGAACTCTGAACTGTATACTGATCTTACACCTGAACTAATTTCTAAATTAGATTCTTATATTGATAATAACAAACCTAAAAAATATGTAAGTTGTTTATCAAATTATCAAATGCCTATATCTATTAATAATCTACAAACTATTAAAAATGTGGACCAACCTAGTTACATTTATGCCGGTGATTTTACAGGCGGATATTATCATTGTAATTATTATAAACATACAAATGGTAATATTTATGTTATGAATTTCTATTTACAAAAATTTGAAGATTATAATTTACTACAAGACTGGGAATCACAGTTACAAAAATATGAATCATTCACGCAGAACTATAATCAATCTTGTAAAACCACTCCTGTACAACAATTTTGTATGAACTAATAACTTAAATTAATGTATAACTAAAAATATTTAAAAATTTTTCTATTCCTCTCCCTTTTTCTCCTCAAATAATTAAATAATTTATATCATAATTATTATTTAATTAAACATATTATCAAATTCTTCCTCTGTCTCAGGAACATCTTTTCTACACTTATCTAGTATAAAAGCTGCCAAAATTATATTATTCTTAAAATAACTATTTCTTCTTGACATTTGTTGCATCTCTTTTATTAAATTTTGACTTTGTGTCATCAATATAGCTAATGTATTTTTTAATTGGTCAATAACCTGGTCCTTCTTCTCAGGATCATCTGAAATAGGAAATGTTTTAATCATTTTAATCATATCATCTAGCTTATCTATCTCCTCTTGATAGGAATTCGAAATTTTTGGTTTTAAAATCTCTTTTAATACTTCATCTCCATCTTCATCCTCGTCACCAAATTGTTTTTTAACCTCTACTTTTACTTGATTATCATCCAAAAAAGTCATATTTACATCATAATTATTTTCTTTGGAACTAGTTTCTTCACTTTTTTTTGAAATTGTTTCTTCAGTTTCTTTAATCTTTTTTTCTAGACAACATTTGTCCTCGTGTTTTTTTAATGATTTACTACTTTTATATGTTTTAGTACATTTTGAACATTGATGTATTATCTTATTCTCTGTCATTAATTGATATATGTATATACTTTTAAATATCTTTAAAAGATAATATACTACTGAAGAGGATTTGTAGGTATTCCCCAAGGCCAGTCATCATCCGATGGTTCTATTTTATTTTTTTTGTTTTTAAAGCTAGTGTTCTCGTGGTATAAATACAATTACATATTCCTAATATAATGGGTTTTAAGAATATCATTTTGTACATTTTTAATGTGAATATGTTCATCATTCCAACATGATACACATTTACTAATACTTAAATTCCAAACAGGTTGGATTTCTGGAAATATTCCATTAAATATAAGCTCAGCTCTGTCTTTATGAAAATCAGATGTAGAAACAATCACATTAGGAAGAGAATCAAGAGAGAAATTCGCATAAATCCATTGTTTCAAATAGGCAAAATTCTCGGCGGTATTTTTGGCGAGTTGGTCCTGAACGATTTCAACATCATAATTAGATGAGAATATTTTGTTCATTTTGAAAGCTTCAGATTCTGACTCTGAATAGTCATTGTCGAAAGCTTCTTTAACCCCTCCACTCAAATATAGAGTAGACTGATCATCTGAATTGTTAATAATATAATTTATTGTAGAATCAACTCGTTCATTAAGAATGTTATCGTCATGAGAACCTAATACAATGATAACATTACGAATCGCATATGAATTACAAATATACAATAAGAATATGATGATGGAAACAATAGAAATCATAATTTTAATTTTAAAAATAGTTGGTGTAACTAGAAAGATAGAATAGAAAGTAAACTAAAAAGTGAATCAATTTTTTTTTTGAAAAAACTATTTATAAAATTGATAAAATTTCATTAAAATCTTTTATAAACCAGTCTGCTCCATTCTTAACTTTTTCTCTCTCAATAATGCCTCCATATCCAATAAAGGCTTTTGCTGGAGGTCTTGCCTGCATATCTGTAGCTCCATCTCCTATCATAATTACACATTTGTAATCATATTTATCTATTAACTCTTGAATTACCTTTGCTTTTCCACCATCTTTTGATGTTGGTTCATTAGTATCGAATCCGTTATATTCGCCATCTTCAGTAAAAAATAAATTATTAGCATAGATATTACTAACGGAAATTCCTAACTGTAAAGCAATAGGATTGATCATTTGTCGAAATCCTCCTGATACTAAATAAATATTTTTTCCTTTTTTATGTAAAATTTCAATTAATTCTTCTAATCTAGGGGTAAATTGTAGTGGGTGTTCTTTTTGAATATTTTCAAGATTTTCAATACTAGGCTTAATTAAATCCAATCTTGCTTTTAATGCATTTTGAAATAATGTTGTTCCTCCCATAGCAGATGCTGTTAACTTAGATACAGCATCTCCTACACCTAACGATGTCGCAAGAACATCAATACCTTCTTCTGTAATTACAGTGCTATCTACATCGAAACATACAGCATCTGCCTTTTTTATTGCCTCCTTAGCCAATTCTATATTCATATTTATAATTAATTAACTAATGTTTATATAATTTTTGTTTATTCTATGCTAGAATCCATAAGTCCCTATTTACAGATGTCGATGGTTTAATAGATTTGGGTTGTCTAATAACGAATGGATTCATTTCCTTCTTTTTCTTTCTAATATCCGTTTTAAGAGTATGATATAGAAATGTCATAGTTCCACTAGAGAGTCTGTCTGAACATTGAGAAGCTATAACTGCCTTGATCATATTTTTGCTTAATATATAAAAAGACTTAAACTAAATAATATCAATTTTTTTTAAATTTCGGTTAATAAAAAATGAAAGTAGATTCACTTAATATTTTTTATTTTTTTCTTTTTTAATCATCACGCGATAATTTATACATTTCCCTAACCATTACCAATATAAAGAAGCCTACAAGCAACAAAGTTTCTGCTATTACTGTCATGTTTGTTAAATTACTTATGATTGATGGAGTTATTTAATTTCAATTTTAATTAAAAAATCATTTTTTGTCAAAACCCCTTTTTTCTTTTTTAGTGCCTTATTTTTAGTTCTCTTTATTAAGTTAATCCGCAATCTTAGGCGCTAGATAGAATCTCATCACACAATCATCTCCTAAGTCGTATTTAAATAACAATGGAATTCCTTCACTTATATGGATAGCACAATTGGTAGCTAATTTATAAAATTGACACATTTGTGATATGTATTTTATTCCAAAAGATACTTCAATAGTCTTATCCTCTACAACAGCTAATAAATCAATGTCGTCAATATTAATAACAACCTTCATTTTTCCTTCTTCTGACTCTGATTCTAGTAATACTTCTTCTTCACTACACACTAAACTAAGAGTGTCATTGAAATTAGTTAATTCATCAATTAGAGATTTAAATTTTTTTGATTCCATTTCCATATCGACATCATATTCTTGGTCAGGAATAGACATCATTTCAATGTCTATGTCAAATAAAGGCATAGCAAAATATTTGTTGAATTCACCTTTCTCGTCACTTATAAACTCGATGTCTAACTTGTCATTGGTTTCACTAGTAATAATAATTTTTTGTTTTTCAGAACAAATATGTAGTATTTTATTAAATATAGGCAATGAAACACCATATGTTTTACTTTCCTGAACATCCCATACATCGAACCAGGTGTTAACTAAGAACAATTCATATATACAAACATGACTATTATCCATACCCTGAATGTATAATTTATCTTCGGATAGATTTAAACATAGTTTATCTGTAAAATTCTTCAAATAATTGAAGATATAGATAAACTGGTCTCGTTTCTTGTTGTCAGATATTTCAAATCTCATTACTTACTCATATAGTTTTTATTTTATCTTCTTTTTCTAATCAATTTTATATTTATTTTTTTATAATATAAAATTGATTTTAATTATATATATATTAATTATTCAAACATAACACAATGGAACCTCTATATTCAAATGGACGCAAACTAGATATTTCCGACTTTATTGACGATAATAACGAAACTACAAAATATGATTCTTATCGACGCAATGATAAAATTAGTGGTTATAGAAAACAAACTGAATATGGTGCTAAAAAATATATCAAACCATGACGCACCGGAACTAAAAGTCAACAAATCCCCACGAAAGGTAATGGCAAACATAAATAAACAAACATAATTTTACTTTCTAATACATAAATGTATTATTATATGGAATGACGAACTTCATTATACACATAATATTGTAATGAATATCTGAAAAAATATAATATATATTGTGTTATTCTTATCACACACCTACAATATTCAAAATAATACTCTATTTTTATAAATTTTTTATTTATTCATAATTCCATTGATAAGTTTCATATATTCTTCTTCAATTAAACATAAAGTTACATAATGTTCGTATTTATTTTCAACTTGTTCTAATCTGGACGGTGTCACATTATATAGTGCTAAAGAAGATTCTATTTTTAACATAGTTGTATTGTCTCTTATTATCTCGCCGTTACAATTAATTATATTTCCAATTTTAATATTCCGATACATTTTGTTATCGGATGTAGTTGTTTTTATCCATCCTGATTGTCTTTCCGTATGAGAGTTCACAAATAATCGTTCAATATGAGTTGCCATTTCTTAATTTATTTAATTAAAATAATATTAAATAGTTTTCAATTTTAAATTTAAAATGATAAATTAATATTATATATGAATACATTACCAACGGTGTTATTAAATGAAATATGGAATATGTATTGGTGTGACATTTATAAGACAACAGTAGTTGATGAAATTAAACAATTAAATAATATGTTAAATAAAATTAATACTTTTATGATAAACCATTTTTATAAAAATACAAGTGAACTTTATGATAAACAAATAAGTTATTATTTAAAATATTATAATGAAGAATTAAGAAAAATACGAAATAATAAAGGTTATTATCTTTTATGTCAATTTAATAATTCAAAGATTAATTATTGTTTTAACAAATCCCTTCATAGTCATTCAAGCGTAAACGATAATTATCAATTTATAGCTATATATAGTATTATGTTTGGGATGCCAGATATGCGATATCAATATTGGTATCGATTTGAAAAATTACAATAATTTAAAAAATGTATATTAATGTAATTTATTTAATGACCAACACGAGCTCCTCTTTTCTCGAGCATTCTTTTGGCCTTTCTTGAGATTTTAGTGTAATAGCTTCTTTTAAAAGAAGGTTTACTACTTTTATATGTGCTTCTCTTGTTACCCCATTCTTTGGCTCTAATATAAGCAGCCCATAATCCCTTTTTATTGATTCTACATGTTCCCTTAGCGCAAATAGGAAAGTCAGGGTGTTGTTTGTCACCACGAGTTTTAGTTCCTAAAAAGCATTTTTTTCCGCATTTTTTATACATACGAGTTCTTTCAGCTCCATGAGGAGCGAGTTTACTCCATCCCTTCCAAGGAACGGATTTTCTAGTCTTATTTCTTCTGGTATAAGCCATTATACATTAAATATAGATTTTTATTTTTATTGAATAAAATCTATTATCTTATAATTTTGTTCATTGTTATAATATTTAGTTACACTAATCAAGAATAACTAATGAAAATTAATTCATTTTTAAATAAAATTGATTTTCATTTATCGTTACAGAGATAAGTATAAGTATTAAAAATTAAAATGAGTTTAACTATGTATCAGACTAATCAATGGGATTATCTAATTAATAAAGAGGATCACATATGTAATGAATGTAAGTCAGATTGGATAGAAGAGGAATGTAATAGATGTGGCGAGGGTGTTTGTATGAATGATAAATGTTGTGAAAAATTTCCTCATTATCATAATACAAAATTTATTATTTGTAGAGAATGTGCTACTGAAATTGAGAAAAAATTACACATTTTAGAAGACGATGAAAAGAAGATGTGTATGGATTTAAAATTATTAAAAAAAAAAATAAAAAAACGGATGAAAATGAAAATTAAACAATTAGAAGAATAACTTTAATCAAGTAAAAAAATATAATTCCATATAATATAAATGGCACACAGAAATTGTTTTGAAAATTCACATGAAAAACTAAGCGCAGGAGATTATTTGAACAGAAAATCGTCAAAACAACTATATAAAGCTAGTATAAATTTGGCACAACAACCTACTCCAGGTGTTTATCAAAAAAATACTAGTATTGGAGGAATAGGTAGATATGCTAAGAAAAAAGGGACTCGTAGAAATGGCACCTATGTTGGTGATATTTTTATTGGTAGTGGACAAAATGTTAATTATGGTCCTGCTACCCCATCTGGTCAAGCTAATGGTAATTCAAAAGGTTGTTTAATTGGAGCAAAATCTTATGAAAAATTACTAGCTGTTACCGTAGGCAAATATTTAGTCGACCCTGTTAATTTTGATTTTCGTAGAGATCAGTCTATGTGGGTTGGTTCTCTCTATCAAATGGATATGTCTGGAGCTCAAACCATTGTTAATCATCCACAATGGCCTGTATCTGATTCATCGACGAATACATTCAAATATCCTCCTAGTTCAGCCGCAAATCAATTATATCCAGATGCTTCCAATAACAATGTTGGATTACAAGTAGATTTTTCCTACAATATTTTTTATCCTCAATATCTAACACAATCATCTAGAGGTTTATGTTATCTTAAAAATGAGCGCTCATGGAAACAATGGATTAGATGTTTACCGTATACTAAAACAGCAGCTGAGATATACTTTAATTCAACAGGTGGGTATGTGGGTGATTTTAATTATCCTAGAAAATTTCATTTTGATTGTAATCAATCATGGATAAATGATATATCGCTATGTTTAACCGAACCTAGAGGAGGTAAAGTTCTCAAACCAAATTAAAATTAATATTAATTATAAATGAATATAAATAATTAATATTGGTATAATGATGTAGCTACCATAGTAAAAGACCAATTGTTTCCATTTAAGTTTAATGTATATCCTTGGTCATCTACTAATCTCACTCTAAATCGTTCCAAATCTACGGGTCCAAAATATACTCTTTCAGCATCATCTAGATTAAAATCATCTATTAATACATCACCTACATTTAATGAATTACTCCCTTTTAATGGAATTAATGCGAGAACATTTGATGTTGTAGGCGCAGTCAGTCTATTTCGTTGTGTTTGTGCTCTAGCTCGAGTAGTGGAATTTAAAGTATAGAGTTGGGCTTGTGTTAACTGTCTGGGAGAATTTTGAACAAATGTTGAAACCCGGGTGCTTGATGCTCCAACTGGGTCTGTCGGGACAGTACAAGCTATTTCTCCACTACTATCAATGGCTAGTTGAAGATTTGCATTCCAATAAGATGGTATTTCTACATTTTTTTGCGTAGGTGTAATACCCACCAATCCCTTGTTCAAATGATTCTGTTGATAATCATCTAACATTAATAAAAAGTATTTCGAACCAAAAACATCCACTAATGATTCTGAGTATATTGTCTCCACACCAGAAATATCATAAATCATTTGACCATAATATAGGTCATTCTCACTAATACCAGTATTTCCTCTGAATCCTAAGATCCATCCTAAATTTGTATTAAATTTTTGTGTAGATCTACAGTTATTATTACAGCTTTTTGTTCCAGTTGGATCAAAAAAAGTAATTGTATAACTATCACTTGTTGAAGTATTTTGAATAAACGATTTTCCATTAACTGAATTATAAGAAATATCTAAATGTGATAACCCTTTATCTGATAATGAATTGTTAACAGCATCTACTAATTCGACTTGTGTATAATTACCCGATGAAATATCAATCATAGAGCAATCGAATGGAGTGTTATTATTACAAACATAAAAACAGTTATTACTTTTCCAATCCCCATCTATAAGATACCAACTAAATGGTATTTGATACGATGTTACTTTGATTTCAATAGCATTATGAATAGGATCACTTAGATCTAAAGTAAAATTTGTAGCTGATGATGGTCCGTCAGGATTAGAAGTATATGGTATTATATTCTCTCTATATTGACTATCTATATTTATCACCCGGGTAGTTGTGTTTTTTAAATTAGGATTTAGTTGGCCTTGAGCTACAGGTAGTTGGTAATTATTACTGATACCTAATTGATTACGATTCATAACAAAATTATCATTTTCATTGAATACTTGAACTTGTTGTTTTCTATCAGTGACTCTATCGGCTTGCGTAGGATCTGTTTGTTGTTGCGAAACATTTTGATTCTGCCATAAACTTCCTAGTTGTGATGATTCTTTTTTTTGGATATTTTCAGGTTCATCATAATCAATATCTTCTAATAATTGATTTTGAACTTGTTGAAAAAAGTTAGCTAAATCATAATTATCTTCAGAAGTATATTTTTCAATATAGGGCTGAGAGGCATTTACAATGTCATCATAATTAATAGGGTCTTTATCTTGAATATTTAATAATGTTAATAAATCTTCTTGATCATAATCTTGAACATTCAAATTCATATCGTCTGAATTACTCATATTGTATATATTTAATACTTAGGTTTAATTAATTTAAAAGTTTAATATTATTTTTATTTTTTACTATATTTTGTTTTAAACATTTTATCAAATATTTTTATAAAATCTACATTATGCTTGTTCTCTAAAATCCAATCCGATAACTGAGTTATTCCCTGACTTCTTTTACAGTGTGTTGCTCCTTTAAAACAACAATTTTCTAATACCTCAATTACTTTTATAAAATATTCATCTTTGATTTCGCATCTCGATATATGTTTGCTACCTTTGTAGACATAACTATTATAATCTCTACAATTTCCACTTTCTATTCGTGTTAATCGTTTCATATTTGTCTCGTCTTCTTCGTCATCGGAATTTTGGTCAAGTTCCACTATTAGACTAGGAATATCATTATAAATTCTATAATGTTTGTCTAAAACATTTTCATTTTTTATCATTCCGATTCCTTCGATTATATTTGTAGAATTATTCATTTCAATTACATATATAGCTGTATGTAATGGAATATTATCTTTTATTTTAACAGGACTGCCGTATAAGGCTCCATTATGTTTCATTTTTACTTTATAATTTATATTTTGTTTATAAGTATCGTCATTAAATCGTGTTGTCGCAATAGTTTTAATCATATTATTATCATAATAATGATAGAAATATACTATTTCAATTTTTTAAATTATTAATTCTATAAAATAAAATAGGAAGTGTTATACAAAAATATATAATAACAATAATAATAGTTCCGGTATATCGATTATCATCTGTTATATCGTAATCCATAGCAATTAAATATGGATCAACAATATTGATAAAATCTTTTTTACACAATTTATATTCTAAATGTGAGATGAAACATCCTTTTAAATAGATATATAATCCTAAGAAAGTCAATAATATAAATGATAATATAGCTCCCATCCACAAAGGAGCAAATAAAAAGACAAATATTGTCATATAAGCAAATGTAAAATGCCATGCCTTTATCATAAATGCTAAAATTTCATTGGAATATTTTGTTTGAACTAGATAATTGTATATAAAATTAACTAATTTCTTTCTACAATCTTTTCTATAGGATTCCTCCAAGTATTTTACCATTATAATTAATAATGAATTTAATTATTCGTTATTAACATATTTTTAACATTAGTGCCTTTTTTTTAGTGCCTTTTTTTATTGACAAGTTGTGTAACTATCAGATGAGGAACAACAAGTATATGTATGTCCAGCAATAGGATTTCCAACACAACCACCTTGTTGATAACTACATACACCATCTGTAAAATAATAATTATTTGTTCCTAATTGATCAGCACAATAAGAACACATCCATGAACATCCAGTTCCAGGTCCGACACTAAATGATACACAATTATTCTGTGGTGTAATTTGAGGAAGACCAGAAGATACAGAGACCATAGCAATAACAGTTAACATTAAACTTACAAAGTTCATTACTAATTAATAAATTATATCTTTATATAGTTATTTTAAAAATGGATTTCTTATGTCTATAACCATATGATATCTATCGGTAGTTCCTTTGTTTTCCACCCCATGTAAAGTGTTTACATTAGTAAACCATAAATATCCTGGTTCCAAATATTTTTCATGTAATATTTGAGCGTTCCAAATATTGTATCCAGGAGCCGGTTTTTGAACTGGATAACCTATTTGAAATTTTACATTTGGATTGGTAATAATAGGTAAATGTATTCGAATTATTTTTCTATCTTTAAAAACATCTTCATCAGTATGAAATTTTATCCTACCATTTTTTTTTAATTTTAATATTCGAACTAGATAAACATCTGATGGTATTTCATCTAATACTTTCTTGAAATAATTACAGTTTTCTATATAGGGTGTATATTGGTATTTATTATTGTTCCCTCTACCAAATTCGGTATTTTTAATAAATGATTGATCACATCCGTCGTAGCTCTTTAATGTAATAGATGTCCATTCATCTGTCTTTCCGTCTTTATTTATCCAACTATTTGTTTCTAATTTTAATAAATCATTTTTTAATGAATCAATATCATATTTATTATTGTTAATTTTAAAATAATTTTGATCGATTGGATAGAAAGGTATCAAATGGTCTTTCCATAATGGTGTTTTATCTAGTAATATTTGTTTATTAAACATTTCTATTAAATTCATATTCTTATTCTTGTTATTTCTATTACGCCAACTCATTAGTATATATTATACTAATTTTTTATTGATTTTCTAATTGATTTTCTAATTGAATTAACATCATCCTGATAAGTTATACCATTCCACTCTCCTGGAGATTTTAATATTTCCAAAGTTAACAAATCATCTTTTATTAATTTATTTAAAAAATCAGGTAATAATGCTTCACTTGTTCTATCATATCTGTCCTCACATTCTTCTTTAAAATCTGATATCATTAAAGTTAAATCTTTCAATATTTTTGGTTGGAGTAATAATAAATTTACACTTACATAGGTATTATCTAACTCTAATTGTGAATAATATGCTCTTTCAATATTTAGTTTTTCTTGGAGTGATAAAATATTTCCTGATTTATCATTGTTTATAAATCCTCTATTTGCTTTTTTATTACCTAATAATGTAGAGCCTAATTTAAATCCTATCAAATAACTTTTTGTTATAATACATTCATTTGATATTAAATCAAATGTTTTAAAATCATACAGATCATCACTATTCATCAATAGAAAAGGTGTTTTTATATATGTATATGCTGATGCTAATGCGTCTGCTGTTCCAAAGGGCTTTTCTCTGAACGCAGGAATTATTTGTATATTATGAGTAATTTTTTCACAAATATTATATTTTTTAGAGACAGATATTACTTCATTTATAATATCTTTTTGGTTAAATGAATTTACCACAAGATGAATATGACATACTTTAATCCTATCCTTGAGTTGTCTTATAGACATTTCAAATAAAGATTCATTATTTGGTCCTATCTTACTTAACATTTTCGGACTTCCTCCGAATCTAGAAGATAGTCCTGCTGCCATAAATAATAATGTTATTTGTTCCATTATTCTTATTATGATATTATATTTAATTAAAAATATTTATATTTAATTTTATAATAGTTTTTAATAAATTCTTTTTCTTCTTTTGTTATACCAAATAGCTTATAGATGTCTACATTATTATTATCAAACATATTCCAACAGTCATCTATTTTACTGAAATCTGGAATAAACTCAAAAACATATTTTTCCAAATAACGCATTCTATATCTTGTTGTCTCAAAAACAAATAATATTACTTCAGTAGAGAGAAATTCTTTAATTAATTCCATCTCTTTTAATTCTTTATTAATTATTACATAATTATCTCTTGAACATATTCCATAGGATCCTTCCTTATCAATATATGGAAAGCCATACATTTTGTGACCCATAATTATTTTAGGTTGGTTATTGAATGGTAATTCCTCATTACTATATCTTATTTGTAATTCGGGAGCTTTATTTTTATTAAGGGTAGTTGTTTTAACATTCTTAAATGGGAACTTTACATTAGGATGTTCAATTATTTTTACTCCTTTTTTTGGTAAATTGGTTTTGATAACATCTAATCTACCATATTTATTTGTTAGTTTTAAAAACTTATTAATAATTGAACTAAAATCTAATGGTATAGGTATGTTCTTATGTAATTTAAATGTTATATATTTATTGGGTAATGAATCATATAATTCTATTTTTCCTTGATTTTCTCTCTTTGTCAATAAAAAATAACAAGTAGGTGTTTGAACATGAAATGCAAAGGTTTTATTTGTTTGACTCGAACTCAATGTATGTAGTTTTTGAATATCATATTTTGAAAATAAATCATACATACCCGCCTTATCTGGTTTCATCCAAATAGAAGGAATTAATATATTCATTATTCCATCATCTTTTAAGAGAGAAATATTCTTTTTAACGAATTCGCACCATATTGTTTTACCATCTTCCTTTTTATTTATATTATTTTTAGTTGGCACCTTTTTAACACCATTAAAATTATAGGGTGGATTACCTATAATAAAATCAAATTTTAAATCTGTTTCCCATTCTAAATAATTTTCCTCTATAATGTTTCCTTTTTCTCCGAATTTCTCTCTAAGGAAAGGTATATTATCTTTATTCAGTTCAATCATATAAATCATATTTTCTATTATATGTTTCTTTCTTTCATCGGGATTTGGAAATGATTTAATGAGAGATTTAAATAAAATATAAAATAAACACAAACTATAGTTTCCATGACCTGATCCTGGGTCTAACCATTTTAATGTTTTATTTTCAAAATATTCTTTTGGAATAATAGACAACATTTTGTTAATGAAATTAAATGGAGTATTAATCTCTCCATATAATTCTTTCAATTCGAAATTATAATCTAAGTGTTGAGAGAAATTATCTTCTAAAATAGTATTTTCATTAATATTAACCACTGACATTAATATTAATTTATTTTTAAAATAAGATAATCAAACATAAAGATTTACTCTTGATTATTTCTTATTTTTAAGAGTAGTTTTTAATTTCTTTTTAAGAATCTCTCTACATTTTTTTGTTTTACACGATTTTCTCATCTTATTGGTAATAAAACTTTCTTCTTTAATTATTAAATCTACTATATTTTGATAAAAACTACGAAAATCTCCCTTTTGTTTTTTTAATTCATCATAAGAAAACCATTTAATTTTGGCCTTTTCTAGTAGTCCATTATCTTTTTTATGTTTGACATGAGGCAAATATCTTGAGAAAAACTCATAATTATTTTTATAATAAAAAGGGAGATTCTCATCATAATCCATTTTAAATATATAAGTTGAATATTCTTTGAATTTTATATTTATTACTTTATTTTTTTTGACTCGTTTTCTTAATTGTTCCGCGGAACCTAGAAAACCATTTATTTCTTCTGACCCTTCACGAAGAGCTGTATCGAAATGTGATTCACCATCTTCTGCCCCTCCACCAAAATCTGCCCATCCTGGAGTATCATCTAATTCGTTTTCTTTTCCGAATAAAAAAAATAGTTTGTTATTTTTTATAGCTATTGGTAATAAACCACCTCCCATTATATTATTGTTATATTTTTATATCTACTAAATTTATTAGGCATTATCACACACATTTTGCGTCATCCATAACTTATCTTGGTAAGTCATTTGTGAAGAATCATAATGTGTTATTTCAGAGAACTCGTCCACTATAGTAACTTCATCATCCTCAGAATCACTACCTAGATTCAGTTCAATATCATAGAATGTATCCTCCTCTGGATATATCTTAGCGTGCTTGGGGGGAAGATGTAATGGTGTATCCAGTTCTGAAATACTCATTGGAGTTTGATTTCCATAAGTATTCACATCCCACAAAGGCTTTACTGATGGCAGATATTCTCTCTGAAACAACTCTTCATAAATACAACTTACTTCATTTTCTAACTCTTGTAACTTTTTAGTAATATTAATATCGATATTTATATTGTCTTTATGCTCGGATGTATTAGGAAGAACTATCCAATACCAAGGATCATCGTATACTAACTTTGCTTCGCAATTTGGGTCTTCTATTTTTTTTCTTAGATTATTGGCTCCTGAGTTATCATACCATTGATGAAAGTGAACAAAAGCCATTTTAATTGGTTCATTATTCTTACCTGTTTTCATTATAATATCAACACTCTCTACTTCTCCTAAGTTAAGACTTTCAAAAGTATTAACTATTTTAGAGGTAGGAATGTTATTAAAGATGCGAGGAATACAAACGGAGAACATTTTAAATGGCTTTTGATATGTTAAATTGATTTACATTACTTAAGTAATTGAACTTCAATTTTTTAAGTAATTAAAAAAAAATTGATTTAAGTTTATTAAAAAACAAAATTAATAAACTAACAATTAATTATGGATAGAGATTTTAAAAAACGCAAGACAGGAAAGGATAAAGAAAAGAGAAATAGGGAACTAAATGGTAAACATAGTTCTAAACACATAAGAATTCAAGAACAATGTCAAGAGAATCATCTTAAAAATCTACAAAATCTACAAAATAAAAAAGAAAAAAAACAAAAGGATAAAAAAAAATAGAAAATAAGTCCGATTATTAATCTAGTAATTAAGAAAAAAAAACAGAATTCCTAGTGCTTCTAGTAGGATATCTAGAATTGCTACTAGATACTACTTTCTTCTGAGTAACAGATGAAATTTCTGATGAAACCTCTTGAGAAATTTCATTCTTCATATCGTTTCTGCGAGCTAGACGACAAGCTCTATCGTTTTTTTGTTGAGAAATATTTTTCTTTTGATTTCTCTGCTCAAGGCGTTGTGTTCTATCGGATTGAATATTAAGACCAGTCATTATAATATTATTTAGTTATATCTTTTTAAATAGGTTTGTAATATTTATAATACCAATAAGTTATTCACATATAAGGTAAGGTTATTTAAAATAAAATTAGGAATAAATACATTCAAACATTAGAGCACATGACCAATCCATATTGTTTAAAATTATTTGACGGCCATATTCATCATATAATGTTATTCTCATTTTTTCAATATTAACAGGACCAAAGTATTGTCTGCTTCTATTTACTTGAGTAGAAAATCCATCATCTTCGCCAGTTTGATACACACCATTCTTTTGAACAATCGATGATAAATTAATTCTAGCTAAAATATTTCTATTATTAATAGAATCACTATATGCCGACACATAATAATTATTAACATTATTGTTATAGTCATCTATCGCTACAAACAGATACGACGGGCCTTTTGGATAACATATTCCTTCTGATACTAATGCTGCTGGTAGTATTATATTAGTTCCATCTGTACTTCCTGGTCCAGCATAATACTTGGTTACTCTATAACCTAATTGCCACCCCAAAAAGAAAGGTAAAGGTTCTGTATTTATATTATTTCCTGCTTCATCAACACCAAATGTTATTTGATATGCTAAGGAACCAGCATTTATTAGTTGATGAAGGGTAGGACTACCAGCCGGAACACCAGATATATCCAAAGCGAATACACTTCTACCACTTTGGGAATCTACTGTGTATTTTAAATTAAAGTCGGGGTCTCCTTGAATAGAATATCGTGGTATGTTTGTGTTAGGATTTCCAGGAACATGAGGAATTATTTGTGAAGCATTTAGAGCAGCATTTATGGCAGTTTCAATTAACGCGCCACCTGTTCCTACTGTAGGAGCGGAAACATAAGTTTGATAATTACCATCAGGTATTTTACATACTACACTATTTTTAAATGGTCTTACAGGCCATTTTATATCTACAAAAGAGGTGCCATCTGAATCTACACCACTTAAATCCCAATCAACTCTAAAACAATTATTTCCTTGAGCTTCACTAATGGAATAAAATGTTA